>QQTW01000226.1_pt1 | contig 33865 bp, 33 predicted proteins | sample 1904831 | NCBI WGS metagenome assembly QQTW01 (sample SAMN09435610, study PRJNA476489) | Subsurface metagenome, whole genome shotgun sequencing project.
CCCCGTGACGCTTGGCAAACCTGCGCTGCATCTCCAGTATCATGTTATCGACGTGCCTTATGAAGCTTGACTCCTTGGAGCCTCCAGCTTTCAGAGGATGGGCGCGCGGATGAGGCAACGTTCCTGACATAATCGATGAACCGGTTGATGAGGGAGGGGGAGATAATATCCCATCCTGAAGAAAGCCTCCAGACATGGCGAGCAACGTCACCTCCGCTATCTGATGCCGAAGCGGTCTGCACCGGAATTGCGTCTATTGCTCCTGATCAAAGCAGTTCATACGACTAGAGTGCTTGATCTCGACCGTCGTGCGGAGCAGTGCGGAGCAGTGCGGATATTTTGTCGCCGTTGACTGATGTCGTTGAGGTATGATCGTCACGTCGTGTGGCTGCCATGTTCGGGTGACGTTGACGTTCGCGGCTCGCCTCGCTAAACGGTTGTTCCAAGGAGTCAAGCTTCATAAGGCACGTCGATAACATGATACTGGAGATGCAGCGCAGGTTTGCCAAGCGTCACGGGGCAATATCAGACAACAGTGACGGGAGAGGCTACCAGTCCTTCTCGGAAGCCAGTAGGGACATAGAAAGGCTCGTCGACCTTGTCTGGCTGTCAGGCACGCGTGAGTATGGCGGCTCTACCCAGACGGATACAGCTGCTGATTGCTGCCTCGACCCGCTCAGCTTCATTGCAAGTTCCATATCTGCTTTCTCTTTCGCTTCTTGTTGTGAACTTCTTACCTGGCTTCCCAGTGTCGCCCAGATCGATGTTTCGGCTGCTGGCTAAGCTTGATTTTGCGTTCTCGTCTCTCCTGCAAGGTAGGGACGTGGATACGGGAGAGCCACTGCCTGGCTTCGAGGGAGGACGGCGGTTGAGTGGCACGGAGAAGGTGAGAATCAAAGGCCTGGTTGAGCGCACGCGGGTATGTGTTGTCGGAGTAATGAACAGTGGCGAGTTTGACCGGGAAGATGTTGAAGGGGAGAGCTCCAGATCTGGCGATGATAGCATGGCAGAGCAGAATGCGGTGGAGGATGAGCCGGACGGTGGGGAGTGGGATATGGAAGTCGCTAGAGTCTACGATAGAACCATCGTGGAACTCGGAGATACCCTTGGGGGATCTCCCATTGGTATCGTGATCGACTGAGGCCCGCGCCTTTGTAGAGAAGAGAAGCAAAGTGCGCCTCAGTAAGAGTTGTAGTTGGTAAGACCGCTCTCCTGATCCTCTCTCATCCAGAATTCTGGAGGGTTTCACACGTCGGGCAACGGACGCGACCGGACAGTACCGTGCCTGATTTCCCGCTCGCACTGTTGAAGAGCTTTCATGTTGACGTGTTCGGCACATCTTAACGATCCAGAGTTATCTACCTGCACCCAGTTGGGCTGCACTGCTCTCTCGCACCTGTCTATTCAGTCCATTGTTTCCCCTTTGTCACACGGTCTCATGATTGCGTAGGATGCCAACCTACTTTTCCACCGGCACAACAGTGTGCCTGTCTGCGTCTTCCCTCGCTGCGTCAACAACCGCGAATCCTCTTCTCCAAAGAACTGCCGCCGCCAACAGAAACGCGCTCGATGGCGAAATTGCAATTCAAAATGGTCTCTTCTTGGATGAGCAACCCATCCGCGACAGCGAAGGCAGAGAGTTTGGATTCCTTGGCCCGAATCAGGACATGCCTTTCTTCATGGTCCACGCCGGAACGAAGTTCCAGGAACCGCTCGAGATAAGGATCGAACGGTCTGGGCAGAAGAGTGTCGCGAAGGCACGATCACGCCGTCGACCACTTCAGACGGGATCTCGCGCGCCCAACAAGGCCGGCTCACCGGTGCCCGCTCTCGATGCAACCCCAACGAATGACCAAGAACACAATGAGACAGGGAGCACAATGTCGGAGAGATTGCGCAGTGGGCTTGCCAACGAAGATGCCACTGACAAAGATCAACCCGCGAGTGGGGCGACTCCCAAGACGCCAACAGCTCAAGCTCCTCCATGTCAACCCTCTGCTGCGCTCTCCCTTGAAAGTTGGGAACATTCGGTGACGTCTCCTCAAGCCCTTACGCTATCCGTCTTCCTCTCCGCCAAGTCCTTCCTTTCAGCCTGCCGCAGGCCCAAAAGACCTCAGGACATCAAGATTGACGTTTTCTTCAACGGCGAGCTCGCAGGGTCCGCATTCATCGCCGCAAGGTACAAGGGCGACCCACCATTATCGAAGGAACTAGCGCACCGGTTCTCTGGCACCCGCATAAACCATGTGATAGAGCAGCCCTGGGTCATAGTGCCGCCGGGGCAACATCCTGATGGGTCTCTGCGTCGATCTAAGAGATCTCGAGCGTCGATGGGGGGAGCCCAGGAGCGTTGGAACCAGATTGGAGCTGCTCTTCGCGTGGAGGCGGACAAACAGGGGTTCGACAAGTACGGGTCGCGATCAGCTGTGGGCGAATATCTTGCCAGTCTGGCTGAGATGGACATGCCTCAAGGTCTGAAAAAGTTGCAGAAAAGTGGAGGTCCGAAGTTGGGCTTCATCGATGTCGTCCTGTCTTTAGGACACGGAAAGAAGGTCGGTCCAGAATGCGGCTTCGTGAGTCGACCGACGTCAATGAGAGACGTGGACTTCTCTGTGCGTGACGTTAGCGGCGGGAATCAGATACCCGAGCAGAATAACCCGAGTGGACACATCATACCGGGATCACTCCCTACTTCGTCAGAAGGAAGAGCCGCAACGCAACAGGCACAGCTTGTCTCTCAACTGCCGCTGCGCCAAGCTCCCACTCAAGAGACGGTTCTTCCAACACCACAAGCCTCTTCTCCAGTCATGGCAAAGCCACTTCCGGATCGGAGCAAGCTGGCATCCATGCCGACGATTGGTGAATACTCGACTCCCACTCCTTCGAAGGATATCACCCGATCCTCTTCGGTACTCACAGAGGTTGACAGTATGACACCCCTAGCCAGTACGCCAGGAGCTATGCCCCAGCCGTTATCGGCTCCGATGGTTCGGACGAGGAACAGAATGGCAGCAGAACTTAGTGCTGTTCCCGTGGCGGAACTTTCTACACACTCGGCGGCTGCTAATCCACTGGCGGATCCCTTCATCGAGCGTACTGAGCACTTTGCTGTTGGAAACGGTGAGACTTCTGATGCCGAAGCGTTTCTTCTACTAGCTCCGGATGTGCTGACTGTAGTGGACAGCTTCCTCAAGAGACAGACCCACCATGACCCCGCAATCATCCGGGCTCAGTCACTTACTCTGCGTTCCCGAAGACGGTCGTCACACACGCGGTCAGATGCGCGTCCCGTCGAATCTGGACCAAGGTTCCTGGTTGGCCTCGAGTATTTCACACCCACAGTCGTCCCCTGCAACGTCCTTGCTCTCTGTCAGTCAGTCTTCGCAAACCACACCTTACGCACAGATTCCCACGCCGAGCCAAGGTAGTTTTTCAGCAGCGGTGCAAAGCCTGAAAGATGACTCCGGATCGATTGCTGGGAGAACTCGCTCGAAGCGTTCGTTACCGAATCCTCCTGTGATGCCGTCTCCGAAGCGCCGACGAGGGGTGAGGAACCAGGTAGTAACCACGACTCCCGCGACTGCTCCACCAGCTCTTCAACAAGATTCAAACTCAACGTCCCATATGAGATCTAGCTCGCCCACACAAGAGGTTAGGAAGGTCCCACCCTCTCAACTGGAAGGCTTGACGGGCGCCGTGACCCTTGCACTCAGCAACGGCGCTTCCCGTACAGGCGCCCTGATTAAGCGAATAATCCTGAAAGCGCAGGGTAATCTCCTGCGCGACATTCGACTCGATCCCCCGTTCAACCTGGCTAACCGGAACGTATCGGCACCTCTGACGATTCCGGCTTCTAACGTCATGGGAGGAACAGCAGCAACTTCTGCACCGGCCATGCCGAGCATGTCTGGCGTTGTTCACACACTTCACTCTGGGCTCAATCAGTCGTCTATCTGCAACCAGGTCACGCCGAGCGGCAGCAGGCGGCGCCGTGGGAATGGCCAACCCGCAGCTTCCCCGGGAAATCTTCTCATGGGTCTTGAAACCCCGCAGGTTAGCCTTGACTCGGTGGCTACGTTTGCACAGGCAGGAGCATGGTGCGATCCGGCGAAGGGCGGGACTGGCGGGCCGTACAGGCAGGTTCGGTCGGAGAGGACAGGGTACTTCAAGGAAGGCAGCATCCTCATGGGAGTGAGGTATGTCATAGGATGATTCACACGTGTTGGTCTGGGAAGCAGCGCACAAGGAGCGGTTGCTGTTGCGCATACGCAACGTTGAGATGATGCTAAAATGAGGCGACGAGCTGTAAGAGCCGTGAGTGTAAACTAAAAGTCAGTTGTCGTTCACTCCATGAAGTGATGAATTGGGTCATGGCTCATTCTCATATAACTTTGACTCCTTCTGCGCATAGCAAGAGCAGGGAACCTTGAGTATTATTGCCCGGTTAAGACAACCACGGAAGCCCTCCTGTAGCCTGCCGTGCCTGCCAAGCCCCCGGCCCCGGGCGGGCCTGCCCAGGGAACGCACAAACGTATTTCCGATGATCTCCCATCTCCAAATTTTGGAACATTGAAAGCTTCCGAACTTGGCAAGCTTCCCCAGACCTTTCAGAAGAACTGCAGTTGCCAGACCTACTTATCGGTAGGTGATTTTAGATTGAAGCGTCTCAAGCTCCTTGAGGGATTCAATTATTGGTTTGAGCAGAAACAAAGTCATGAGGCTCGCGGCATCATGAGACTACGCGTGACCGTTGCACGCCACGGGCTGCCTCGGACTGATGTCCTCTGGGATGTTGATGAGAATCAAACTGAGCATCCCAAAACCATTGCTCAGCTGCTGGAACAAATCAACGACGTCCTCCCAATTGAATCACAAGACTGGGGCTTGGAGGACTATGTTGTTGAAGTGGGAGGCTATGAATGCCTCCACTACTCCCATGTCGAACAAATACTGAGGGACGAGGATCGGGTGGTGTGAGTGCTTTTCTATTCTCCTCTGATTCTACTGCACAAGAATACTCACCGATGTACAGGATTCGCCCTCTGCAAACGGCGGAGATACGTGCGCGTACCCTTTCCGGCCGCTGCCAGATTTCCGCAAACGGACAACATCTCGTCGATGGCATCCCCTTTGGCCGACCGTTCTTACGACGGCTTGAGAGACCGCCCATTCGCATCCCACCTCGCAAACGACGTCGGCTTACAGTCGAAGATGGCGAGGATGATGTTCTCAGCTTGGATGCAATGGACTATGCAAGCGTAGAGGGATCCGTGGGTTTGTTGGAGGACCAAGATAATGTCGAAGGAATGGCTCGCACATCCCAATCTTACGAGGTATCGTCTCCGGTCAACCATGTCTCTGGACGCAAAAAGAGGGTCAAGTTCGAACTGGCCCAACAGCAATCCGGCGATCAAGCGCTAGTGAGGCTACCAGAACTGGATGAGGACGACGAGTCGGACGATGACTATCAGCCATCAATCGATGAAGCGAACGAAGACAAAATGTCAGAAACTGCAGAGCAATTCGGAAACTCGGACGCCTCTTCCGAGTCGGATTCGGCATCCTCGACGGAATCATCTTCCGTCGTATCCTCCTCTAGCGGGACCTCGTCAGAAGACGAGTCGGATTCGGAGGAGGAGTCGGACTCAGAAGAAGAACACACAAAGACCGAACAGAGGTCCGCTACTAACGTGAAGAGTAAGGGTCTTGGTAAAACGGAAAAATCTGCATCAGTTCTGGGAAAGAAGTCAACCTCAGAGTCACAGGGCAAGCCAGAAGAGCCGCAGACTAAGCCAGTCGTGGAGCAGACGCAGCAATCAGCAAGTGGTAGTCCACCTGGCTCAGGACGAGCTTGCACAAAAGCACGTAACACGAGGAGACGAGACAACAAAAAGCTGCAGAAATTGAAGAGGAAAGGCATTCTTCCGAGCGACGCCACCATGGAAAACCTGCGAGAATGGAGATCTGCCCAATCTAGGAAGTACATCTCCAACGAGGATCCTCAAGAAACAAGACAAAGCTCCGAGGCGAGTGAAGAGGCCATGGAGGTGTCTGACCCTCAGAATGTCGACCATAAGCGAAAGAAGCCGGATGCCTCCATCGAGCCGACATTCACTGAACGGAGACAAAACATGCTCAAGGCACTTGCCTCGGGCGGGATAGACATTGGCTCGTCTTCTGAACAAGGGCCTTTGGTGGCTGCAAGTGAGGCCTTGAACGAAAGCTTATCGATTACGCAAGACAGTCCTCTCGCAGCAGATCCTGCTTTGCCTAGTGAGCCTCCCCGGAAAAGAATCAAACTTGATATTGCCAGTTCCAGACGCATGGTTTTTGGTTCCTTGGGATTACGGAATCCAAAAACAGCAGCAGACGAGGAACAAATCAGAGCAAAGTTGATGGCGCCGGTACGAGCTTATGGCGGAAGTAAACTTTCAACCCAAGTACCTAATCAGACCGTGAGACCTAGCAGCCCGCAAAACGATACAGACGATGATCAGTCTGATCAGGACAATCTCGACGCATGGAAGGACAAGATCGTTCTAACGGCAGTCGAATGTGCCGGGCAGGTCAAAAGATTAAGCACCCCACCTTTTCCGTTTGTACAGCGGTGGCACAGCAGGCATAATCTTCATGGTGACGAGTCCTACACGGGTGGGAACGGTCAAAAGAAAAAACGAAAGCGGAACAAAAAGCATGCAGTCGTGGAGGACCTCGCCGGGCAGGATCTTGACACAACCAATGTAACTCTCAACTACGATGATGTTCCTGGAGACAAGGATACAGCATCAACCATGGGCTTTGTACAGCCACATGAAGCCTCCCCGTCAGACTATCAATCATCTTCAGACGAGCCAGACATGCCACCGACTCCAGCCGATGTGTCCACGCTCCCGATACTCACCCAAGAAAGTCTCAAACCTGGCGCCGTCATCCTCTTCAAGCAGCTCGAAGTGTCCCAGGCCACCAGGTGGATGCCGACGGTTTCCGACGTCCGCAAAGCCACCGTGAGCGATGTCGCCGATGACGGAACAACGGAAATGATCCTTGCAAAGCGCGATCGGCCCCACAAGGAGATCAGATACGACGACAAGGGAAACCGCATATATGCGAAATTCGAGATGGCAGGATACGAAGAGGAAGATGCGGAAGACGGTCAAGCGCAAGGTGTCATCACCGCAAAGTTCCACGACCTCATCGAACCGAAGTTGCTCAGGTCTGCGCCTGAGTCGCCGACACCTCCCAAACAGCATGAACCAGTTACACCAGTTGCTGCATCGAAAGCCCAGCATGAACCTGTGGACGGCGGAGATGGGACTACCCTGGGCACTGTAGAAAGGGAAGAGTTTCACGGATTCAACCCTACACCCGATAATAGTAGACCTACTCCCAGCGTCTTGAACGGCATGGCTACAACCACCATACCTGCATCGGCTTGACCATGGGCTACAGTTTTGCTAAGTCCGGGTCCCGATGTTGCTTGTTGGGCGCTTACACTCTGCTTCAGCACAATGTGAAGTCCATTCTGCTTCGCCTGTAGGTCTATTCTACATTATAGCTAGGACATATCGGTAAAGACTTTGCACATGTATGTGATAACTAAGAGACTGTTAACCACACTGACGGTGCCCTTGTAAGATGATGTGATGCCTTACGTGTGACGAACATGAATCCAAACCATTGGCCTAGTCAAATGTGAATCATGAACCATCAGTGTGAACCAACTCTGTGCATAATTCAATGCATGCGATGCACATTCCGTAGTTGTCGTTGACGCTGCGGTCTTGAAACTCCATTCTGAGCCAGCTCGTCATAGTGATGATGCGTGGACCGGTAGTGTGTCATTTCCAAGGCGTACGGTGGCTTCAGGAATCGCATGGTCTGCGCCCGGAACAACAGTATGATGGTGGTGCTGTCTATTTCCGTGTAAGTGTGCATGTCGGCGGCCGTGCAGATGCTGATGACGGGTAGGCAAAGCCGACACGCCGGCGCCCATGGTGGTGATGATTGTGAAAAGCATCAGGACCGTCACTACGAAAGCGGAGATCAGGGTGTGGTAGAGTCTCATCGTTAGAGGTTCGAGGAGTATATTCTTGGTCAAGAGAGATAGATCTTAAGAGAATCAATGAAGGCTGAGGCACGCAGACACGGGTTGAGGCTTTTGGTTGTGGAGAATGACCATTACTGGAGTGAGACCTCGCTGAGAGTCGAGGGAGATATTTTTAATCGAAGAAGTGCCGTGTCCTGCCGCTGCAGAAAAGCGTGCATGACCAAAAGCTAGTCATGCAAGGCATGTGAATGACTGTCCGTGGTGACTGTCTTAAGGAATTGTGGCATCCCTTGTGCTGAAAAGCATCAGCCAACGCGATTGTGTGACCTAGTGAATCTTTTCCAGAAAGTCACGCGTAATCCAACTCACGCGTCGAACTTTCCTGAGGTCCATGGCTCTCTTTCCAAGAAAGAATGATATGAACAATCCATCCTCATCATTTGGCCGGAGTGCTATCGCAATCGTCGAGACGCGGTGTCTACTGGAAGCCCCGTTAAAGATAGTATCGCTATGAGACAGCAAGCTTATATGGACCAATTGCGGTTGAATGTAGCGAATAATTTGACTTGAGAATCGCATTCGCAACCGCTTAACGTTACAAAGTCAATGGAAATTGGCCAATTACTGGCACCCATCACATGTCTTGGGCGAAGCTGACGCGAAAGCCAAAGCTAGGAAACCGATGTCACGACAATAAGACTGACCAAATTCTGAGGCGGACCCAGGCTGGACACCCATATAGAAACGTAATTCATTGATCGATTTCCACTCACACAGATATTCACGCGTGGCTAACTCTTCCAGGTCAACCCTTAATTTCCGACAACAGAGATCACTGAGGATATGTCATAGGAGCCTCGCGTTGGTAACCGTCATGTTGAACAACCTGCGTCCTGGCAATCATCTCCTTCTCGTGCTGCATCAGTGCGCAGCAGTGGCAGCAGCACGACAATAAGCAGTCGCTGACCCCGGAGCCCGGAAGGTTGTACTTGGCGCGCATAGTCGCACGGTCAAACATTGGGAGAAGGAACTGGATGCCGGCAACAAGGGAAAGAGCACAATGACCCATGCACTTTCGAGAGCTGTTAGCCAGACGTGTTTCTTACGTGCACACGGCGTATACGTACCCAAGGGTTGACGGTCTGGTAGTTGCTCAGTGATGGATCTTCCATCCGCTCATGCGTCTTGCCGAAGAGAACACAGGGGCACCAATAGGCCATGCAACCTTTGGACGGCTTGTCAGTCGATGAGATGCCAGAATGGGTACCGCATGTCGACACTGCTGGCTTCTTGGTACGATGACATACACATATCAAAGGGCTTGAAACAATCCCATACGGAATTGCTCCATTGCCCAGCTGGAGCAACTGTAGTGGTCTGCGTGAAGGTCTTGCTTTCCATATTTGCAGCAGGCCTCGAATCACGTATAACGGCCAGGCAAAGGGAACGTGGTCTTTGATTTGAGAGAAATGAATGAAAGAATAGCCTGCAAATTACTATCCAGAGTCTTTGCCACGGCAAGAACACTACGCTCGAGCGTGACCACTTTGAAGAATGAAGGGTTGTGAAGCAGTTTTTGGGAGGACAGCTTGTCTACATAATAAGAGCCAGTCCAGCAAGCTCAAAATAGCGCAAGGATGGAGCTGAAATGCAGAATCCTGCGGTGCGGACGGCTAAATGTCAGCCGTGCAGCTTAGCATCGCCACGCGTTCCCTCTCCGAGGATGAGAACTGGGGTTGATGACATGGCGCAAGCCATCAATGGAGGCAAGTCCGATGGCGATTGGCCGTTGAACGAGAAGCTGATACTCAGTACTAGCGTCCACAGAGCTCCGCCTTACGGTCGTAAAGAAGATGAAAGTCCAACCACAAGACACGATGAAACGACACATGAGATTTGCTCATCGAGACACCAGCCGGTCCATCAACTTACATTCGGAACACTCAGCGTTGAGAAGATCATCGAGTAGAATACCACCTTTATCGCGGATTACGCATTCGTACGGGGATGAGTCGGTCCGCGACGAAATGGATTACGGGCGATCAAAATGAAGCGATGAGAGGGTCGTAATCGGACTTTCCTCGTGCATTCTCATTGGTGAACAGCCTGTAATTAGACTATTCAAGATCTGGCATTTATTTGCAGGTCACAGTCCACTATTCGCGGTCACCCACATCGTCAGGGCTGAAGGGCTGAGTTCCAACTGTGGAGGAACAGAGTTCCAAGGTTTGGTGGCGTGATCTAACGAGGAGCTCGGTTCCAAGGTTGCTCACCTTCGGCGACCGTTTTAACGGCGGAAGGGGACGGCTTGTACGGTAACTTTCTACTGCGGTTGTAGATTCGGTCACATTGAACTATTATTTCTGCCTGCGTTCTACTTAGGTATGAGGGAAGCCCTGAAAGGAAGCGCGGCTTGGAATGATGATACTAGAGAGGGATCAACTGTTGCTGAACCTGGATCTACACTCAAGAAGGGATACCGAGTATAGGAATGATGCTGCAACATTGAAGATAGAGTCACTCTCTGATTTTGAATATCTTTCAAGAATGTATCTCACTTAATGATGAGCCCATGGCTAGCCAGTATAGTATCATTAGAGCCAACACAAGGGCTGCTCTGTCCGTGTTGGTAATGAAATAACCAACAAATATCATCGGTGCAGGCGTCGGGACCTGGGCCCAGATATATCAAGAGACGTAGATGGTATCATGGTTGCGCTGCGAAGCCGCTTTGCAATACTTTCGCTGCGGCGGAGAGGCCGTGAAATTCGTGAAGACTGATCTGGGGAGACGTTGCTACCTTTTACCCTTCCCTTATTTGGCCTTCCAGCGCTTTCTGAAGGGTCCAGATTTCTGAATTTGTTCACATCCGGTGAGTCGGCAGGCGAGGAGATAGGGGTTGGGAGGTCAGGGAGCCTGAGGTTCTGACCCTTACCCGTTTGAGCGTCATTCTTGTGCCGCTTGATAGAACGCTCTTTCTCGCCTGCAGTTTGCCTACCGCCTAGCTGAGGCGTGAAGACGGTATGCGGTTCCCGGTCATGAATCGACCGCCTATCGCTTTCATGACATCTCTGCTTTTGGGGGTATGGCTCTTCATCAAGCTCTTCGCCTCGCTTTCGTTTTTTCCCGCTCCCGCTCTGCTCTGATTTCCGCCTTGTCCCTCTTGACTGCTTCAACTCGAGCTCGATCAAGGGAATTTGTTGTAGCACCCATCGTAGTAATATGCTATGGTGGCCTGACGCCTGGAGATCCGGGTAATCTTGGTCAGTTGGAAAAATTCAGTAATGAGATCATTCCGCCTCTTGATGGTATCATAACTATTTTTTGCCGTGTCAAGTGTTGATTGCGCCGCCACAAGTCAATGTTGAAGTTGTTCGAGAGAGAGTCTGGACTTGTGTGATTTAGATATTGCCTTCTCAGCAGACCACACGGCCGACTCTGCGGAGTCTAGAGCCTTCTTGGCCCTCTCTTCTTCGTTCGCGTGCTGCAAAGTGGTGTCAAACCCGAAGAGGTTCTCTTCACACTCTCCAGGTCTTAGCACCTTCGATCCAACGAGCTTCTTCCAGGCATCGTCGTATCGTTGCTGTTGACGCTTCGAAATCGTGTATTGGTCCTGGAACCAGTACTCGTAGCCCAGGTATTCGATCCAGGTCGTTAATCTGTCTTGACGAGCGAGATCCTCGTCGAGCTGGAATATCCGCGTGAACCCATGCCTTGTCAGACGCTCTTTCAGTGCTTCAAAGTATTCAGGGAAGCCTTGCTCTTCTATCGTACGCCCTTCGCGCTTGACGAACTCCCGCCATTCCCTGAATTGTCCATGGACATACACTATCCCTCTCGCACTGAATTCCTTTCTCAACCGATGCCAATAATCCTCCCACTCTTCTTCAAGGTCGATGTAGTATCCATCTACTATTGGCCGGTACTCGCCATCATGTAGACGGCGAGACTCGCAGAAGTCTTCCCACTCGCTTCGCCAGTAGTCGCGGCCTCTCGTCCCTCGCGCATATCGTTGTAGCCTCTGGAAATCACGCCAACCGCTCAGTTGACCACCAAACACCTCCCATTCCTCCTCCTTAGGCCATTCGCCTTGCCAGTACGACAAATCTCGCTATATTCACCTGGGTTCTTGGTGATATCCTTGATACGGTCAAGCGGGTGTGAAGGTCGGCCGCCCGCTTCGACAAGCGCATTGTAGTACTTCATCTGGGCTTGTTAATTCATTTCGGTAGTTTTACTCCTCGTCAACGGACGAAGGCGATGGCGTTGTTCCGATCGGGGGTGCCCGCTCTCGGTTCGCGTGTCCTTGAAGTAGGTTGGCTAGTTGGTCTGGCTCGACTGGACGAGCTTCCGTCTTTACGTTTGTGCGGTGCGTCCGATCTCTGCATGTAGCTATTAGAAGGGCAAGCCAAATTGGATTTGGAGGTCCCGATCACCTTAGTCGTTGGATAAAATCGTCGGGTAGGTTCTCTGGATCTTCGACGTCGACGAATCTGAGCCTTGGTGTTAGTAGGGTAGCAGCAGGAGGGCGAGGTAAGCCTAGAGCCCGTACCTTCCATTCTCTTCCAGATACTGATCGAGCTCTGTATCGCTGTAGGCAACGATATCGTGAGCAAGTAAGCCCAGTCTCGCAGCTTTGATGGGTGCCATATCTTGCGTGTAAAAGGTGCAAGACTGCCGCCGGCACTTTGGTGGTTTTGGCTGCGTCAAGATCACCTGACTCCGTGACACGCGAGCCAGCCAATTCACCAGCCGTACCGCGGAGTCACCAGAGTGATCGACGACCACATTATCACTACCGCAAGTTTCTCCAGGGCTAGCTATGGATGCCTAGCAAGAGCTTTTGGCATCACAGCAGCTTGATTGGAGTGGTGGACAACATGGGTTTCCATGGGCGGCCTACAGCATTCACTCACTCATACACGTAGTTTCGTGTCGCGTCCTTGGTGTGTTTTTTGCCTCTTAACTAACAGGGGTCAGAAGGTGGTTCCGCCTTCAGCCTTCTATCTTCTTGGACAACGCGCTTTCAACAATGGAAGACCTGATAGCTCGTTTGTATCCATACGAGAAAACTCAACTTGCTCGGGCCGCAGTGAGGAAGCCCGCGAACAGCTCGCGGCGCATCGAGGCGCTGATAAAGCTGCCGGAGCTTCCAGGCCGCCACAGCAGGGAGTCCACCGCCCCACTAGACGACAGCAAAAAGGAAGAAACACCAGCCTGGCATTACGAGGAAGGAATTCAGTTGACATTTAGCCACGGACCGAAAGCGGGCAAAGGGTTCATCCTTGGCACTGGAGCGAGCACTTGCGATATTGTCCTAGACCGCCCGAACGATAATCAGATTAGCGGCCGTCATTGCTATATATGTTTCGATGCGAAGCGACGACTGGTCGTGCGAGACTACTCAACTCACGGAACCATCGTCACATACGATGAGAAAGGCGGAGAGAAGCGCCGTAACTTCACATGGATCATCGGCGGCCATCGAAGCCAGGACCGGACCGAGGAAATCATCCTTGAGATACATAAAGACCTCAAATTCCAGATCGTCGTCTCTACGCCTAGATTTCCAGACCTACTCTTGGCCAACATCGACCAATTCCGTGCGGAGGTCGCCGAAACTGACAAGCTGCCTCTCGGTGCACTCGGCCTTCAGAGCGGAACTTCAACAGCAACGGCTAGTGGGATCCAGACACCCTACGAACGACATGAAGGAATAAACACGCCGAATGAGAATAGCATCCTCTTGAAGCAAAAAAAGCTTGGGCAAGGGTCATTCTCGGTTGTGTATCATGTCTGGGACGTCAGCACCGGGATTGAATATGCGTCTAAGAAGTTTCGCAGCCCCGAAAAGTTCGACTGGAGAAAGGAGGCGTCTCTCATTAAACAAACCTCGCATGTGAGTTATCTATCTAATTGCTACCAAGAGCCCTCTACTGATGCCCCATCAGGTACATATTATTCAGCTTATTGCTACGATTGAGAAGCCGTCGCCTCGGTTGATTTTGGAATATCTTCCGCTCGGAAACCTTGAAGTTCAACATCAGCAAAGAAACATCTCTGACGACGAAGTCTTGACGATTCTCCACCAAAGTCTCTCGGCTTTGACATATCTTCATGAACAAACACCGTCAGTCGTGCATCAAGATATCAAGCCACAAAATATGCTAGTTCAATCTAGAGACCCTCTGCATATAAAACTGGCAGATTTCGGCCTATCAAGGGCAAGCGATTATTTATCGACGCTTTGTGGCACTCAAACCTACCTCGCTCCCGAGATTGCCCGATACTGGGGATCGAACGGTCCGCAAGTCGTTGAATATGTGAAAGCCGTTGACATTTGGTCTCTTGGTGTCGTCGCCTTTGAGTATGCTTATGGTCTTCCAGATCGCGCTAACGACATCGGATTGCCTTGGTGTGAGAAGATAATCGGGGCGCTTGAAGACTGGGATTCCGATGACTTAACTGTACTCTTGTCGACCATGATTGTCATGGACCCGAATATGCGTGAGCCAGCTCGGAAATGCTTGCACAGAGCAGCGCAGCTCCGAGCCCCTGGGCGTTCTTCAACGCCAACGCCAGCCGCCGGCGGTCCTCGACAAGGTCAGAATAAAGATGACAATGGCTCAACCACAATCATCTTACGCAACCTTTGGGGACAAGATTCAGTAGGGATCAAACGGCAAAGATCACCGGCCATAGGGTCTGCCAACGACTCTTCTAGTAGAGGCTGGACTAAACGTCGACGATCTGGATCTTGTCACGCCGACGATGTTTCGGAACGTTATAGAGAATCGGACCGGTTCGGCAACTTATACAACGCTATCTTAAAGCTCTTCGAAGATCTCAAGGTGGATGCGAATCTGGAGTTGGACGATCGTACTCACACTTTGATAGAAAGGCTTTGTGAGGACTTTCGCCGGCTGGACATTACTATGGTTAGGGTCATCAAATGGAACATCTCAGGCCAAGCTACCGTCTCCGCCGGTGCGGATGGCGAGGAGTTTGTGCTTGCTACCTTGACTCCCTCCGAGCAGTTATGCCCTCCCGCGGAATTGGCAACTCATCTTCTCAACATGCTACGGTTCCACAGCTCCCACCAACGAAGCGAAGCGATGGTACCTTTGAACGATACTGCTAGTTACCGAACGCAAGAATCAAAGAATCCCAGCAGTTGGGCAGCCGAGTCTATAGAGAGCGAGTCAAACGATTCAGATCAACAGCTCGGAATCACCTGCTTCTCAATGTTTTTTATAACTCCGATATTGCGCGTTTTACACAAAGATAGGTTGGCCTAGCTCGCGCGGCGCATATCTCGGTCTCAAAGCTCGATGCTCGAGGTAGAAACGTGCCAGGATTGGACCACGTGGCTCAAGTCTGCGGACAATGGAATAGCGCCGGTGATCAATCCCTTCTCGCGTACAAGTGAAGATAGTCAAGCTCACGCTGGAGTGACAATTCGGGCCGGCTAATGTATTCATTGCCGTTGAGACAACTTGACGTGGCCTCGGTGAAAGCCATGAGTCCATGCGGCAGTTTGGCGCGCGAGGAACAACGTGTCATTCAAGCGCCACTCAGTGGGCTACGAAGGCCCTAGAAAAAGTATCATCCTATTACACAGGAGGCACGAAATCATAGCATGGCTTGGGTACCAGTTACGTGAGACTCTACACGAGTCGGAGAAATCCAGGGGGAGTTCAACAGGCATCAATCTTTACACGTAGGTTTTGACGAAGAAAGACTTTATGACATCGATCAGTAGAGAAGAAAGCTTGAACACGTTGACCTTATGATCTACCTAGTTATAGCTTACAAAGGTCTACATAATTGTAAGAGCGGATTTGTCCAGTTCAGCATATCAGTTATGGATTAAGTAATAATCTTTTTTCCATCAATTGATTCAAATAATATTGTGATGATGTAGTAGTCTAAATAATAAAGATAACAGTGAAGTTAAGATAAGCACCGTATAAATCGCAGCACTAAAATCGTGCCGCGCTTACACCACTGACAGTTAACCGTCAACCTACCTACCGCGTCTGATTTATTGTTACCAACAGCTTGCTAAGCATGACTGCTGCAAAGAGCATCATAAGAACTCTACGATGTAGATCTCGGCAGAACATCCAGTAACTTAGTAGGTGTTTCAGTGCTCGAGTGGAGTTTTCCAATGACTGCGAGGACTTGGACCCCGTAAAACAGCAGAGATTTCAAAGCATTCCTTCCACCCCACGATTCGATTACTCCGCACGACACATGAAGGTCGATGAAAAAACGTTGTGAGTGTGGCCGCGAGGACGACAGCAAAGCAGTAAGCGTCAACACTGCGTCAATGACATTAATGGGGTGAGCTTCGCAGCCGTCTGGCGATGGCTCTATTTGATCGGCATCTACAGCACGACTGGCAACTACCTGTCGGATTGGACCTTTTGAGTATTCAATATACAACCAGAGATATATACACAATGTATTAGCGGCACCCGGCCACTGCCGCAGTCGACACTCAAGGTCTGAGACAGGCACAAACAGAAAGCCGTTACCGTCATGATACATGGAAACAAGAAGGTCATCGTCCGCCAAGTTGCGTCTTCGATATGGGTGGGATCCATGAAACGACGACATTGGTGACAACCGTCCAGATGCCAATAAACTTGAGAGTTTGGGCATAGTCCAAGCCGTTGTGACGAGCCACGAGAGTGAAAACGACCCCTCCAAGAGTGCCAGCCGCGCCAGCCATACCGGATATTATACCTGCGATGACAGGAATGTCAGACTCCACCAAATATTACCATTAGCGACAGGGATTAGAACATACCATTAGAAGAAGGGTGTACGTGCGGCACGAGGGCGAAACCAGCGCCGTTGGCGGCCTCTGAAGTGATCGCCAGTCCGACCATCAGCCCTAGCAACTGAGCTTTGGAATCCGGGTCCACGAAGCCGATGATGCAGAAGAAGACTCCGGCCAAGAGCCCGACAGTAATCAACCACAGCTTTCGGGCCCAGACGGATCCTGTGGGACGGTACAAGGCGTCACTGATGAAGCCGCCGAGGGGTCGTGTGACGAAGTTCAGCAGCCCGAACATGGATGCCCAGTTACCTGAACCTGTTTGGCCAAGAGTCGGAAACTTATGGTTGTAATAGGAACCAAGAAAGGAGATGACCGCCAACTCGGAGCCGAATGAGCAAAAGTACGTCGCTAGAAGGGTGAACGTGGGAAGTGACAGCACGGCCCGCGTGGACTGCGCAACTGTGGGCTTTTCGACCAGCTCCCAGCTGGCGGCAGCCAGAAGATCTTGCTCAGCAATGACAGGATCCTCCACATTCTCATCGACTTGAAAAGAAGGATGATTTAGCTCAATCTTATCATCAGAATTGCACCGGCTATCCCGCCCTTTGTTCGGCTTAGCAGTGGGTACAAACATGTCACGAGTCGTCAGCTGGCGATTGACTGCACGGTGACGAGCAGACCAGGGACCCGTCGGTGTGTCCGGGCAAAGAAAGATCATCCCCAGAGCAGTCGCCAGGATCAGTATGAACGGAACGATAAAGCTGACCCGCCATGCAACATGCGAATCGAGGCCCTGGTTTTTGACGAGGGAGTCCAGGATTGCCGGCATGGCAAAGTAGGTGATGCCTCCTCCAGCATTCCCCCAGCCGGCCGCAAGTGCGTTAGACGTTCCGACAGTATTCTTGTCGAAGAATGCAGTCGACCACACTTCGCAAGGAACGAAACTCGCTCCCAGGATTCCGACAAAGCATCGCAAAGTGATCAGTCCGGCGGCACTGGTAACTGTCCCGGCCAGAGCAGTCGGAATCGACCCGAGGAGCAGAATGACAACGTAGGTCCATCTTGCGCCGAACCTGTCGCACGCGAAACCAGCAACTATTCGGAGGATACAGCTGTGATGTCTCAGTTTCAATCCGCCAGTGCAAGGATGTTCGAAGCCACCAACCTGACGCTAAGAACTACTATATTTCCAGTCGCAATGTCGGTTTGCGAGAGATTGAGGTCCTCTCGGATGGTGACCGTTGTCTGCAAGAATGTCAGACGGGCACAGCACCAGAAATCATAGTAGATCACAGGCGACATACCAGCGGCGGAAACGCATACCTATGGAAGGGTCAATGAGTTCTAGTCCAAAAGATATGATTCGAGGCAGACTACTACTCACCACGACCAGAAACTGACAAAGAACGCCCACCAGGTGAAGAAGAAGACCCGGCCATACAGGTTAAAAGGGTTCAATATGGGGATGCTTCGGGCCTTGTGGTTGACAGGATTCACTTCCGGCGCGCTCCATAACGAGGCGATCCGAAAACCCATATCGACTGACACCGAACAGCGGCGTCAAGAGTTCGCGATGGTGAGAAGACACAGCAAATACTGGTAGGTTTGGTCCGGCATATCAATGGCGGGGAAGCATGGCGTAGCCAACAGTCACGACAGTTCGAAGAGATGTTCCATAACTTTGCTTTTGTGGAACATGCAAAAAGCAGAACGCGTGAGGGAAGATCAATTCCTCGAAGAACAGCCGAGTGGTAACGGCCACCGAGGTGACTGCTTCAAGCGCCAAATACATACTGTGTACAGGGGGCGCCACGAGCCTTTGCGAGCGACGTCGACGGCCAGAAGCTGCTCAAGGAGCTGCTCTCAAGGTTCCATGCTCACATGTACGCATCCACGGCAGTGTGAGTCAGTGCGCACCAAAACGACCTGCTACATATGCACCTGCATACATGGCAGCGTGTGGGTTCGTTTCAAACCTTGTGTGCACGGTGGATTCATCTTGCGAATCCAAGGTCCGATTTCATCAAGAACAGAAGCGCACAGCTGTTACAGTCTAACAGGTCAGAGTACTCCGTGCAATAAAAGATCCCTCACTTCTGTGCACCCATATCTCCACGATTTTGAGGCTAGGAATTGTCTCCGGCGTACTCCGAACGGCGTTGATGCATGAAGACCTCGGGAGGGGAAGAGAAGGATCAACTCTAGATCGTCGCTAACCTTTCCTATACGAGAGACTTTATCCTTGAAGGCTTGCATGTGTCGTCACGTGGCGGTCAACTCTAAACCACGAACTCTAACCCTCGCGAGCGAAGGCTGCAGCCACCACAGCTTGATCGCATGAAAGTACCGAGTACGATCTTGTCACTTCGAGCCGGAAACCGGAAGCCAAGCCGGAGGGAAACCTGCTGGCCGTTGGAACTTGGAAGCCTCACGGCACGCCTTTACCGGCTCCTGTAAACTAGTGCCTCACCTATGGCTGTGAATTTCGAGAGCATCAGAGGACAGCACTATTCATTCGACACCTTAGTTCAACAGACGTTCAGATAATTCACTGCTGACGGATGCTCCCGCTGGCGCCCATCGAACAATTTCAAGTGAACGGGAGACAGTGGTGTAACGACATGGTCGCTTCCTACTCGCAAATGCCAGAAAAAGAAAGCAACGTTCTGGCTCGCCGCCGGGCCGCCATTCGATGCGGACGGATGCAGAAGCCTCTGAAGGGATGCTTGAAGATGGAGTTGCTTTTCCCACCGATGAGTATTATTGTGTGAGTACAGATGGAGACTTCATATAATCCGCACGCTTGTCTTTCTGGATTGGTAGGACTTTCACTTAGATGAGTCCCTGGTACGGATCTCTATTCTCTTCGACAAACATTAATCGCACACTACATACTCCGTACTTACTGAGTCTCATCGGGGGACGGGGGCGCCATGAATCGCGCAACGGTGCACGTATGAGCTGCGTCTGCATGGCTGGTCCTCGTGTCTAGCTCCGGGCACTAAGGGGAACCTTGATTTGCGCCACTCAATAATGAAACATCAACGCCGAACAAGACGAAGCAACATGCCAAGCTTAATCATTGCATTCCGGCTCATCTTACGGCAGTCGAATCGACAGAAAAATATGATGAGGAGACTGCGACATTTGTAGGCTTCTGATTGCCTTTTCTTGCTTGCTTCTTATCATGCAATTCTGATGTTTGTAGTGCTTTTCGAACGACAACGGCTTGCAAGTTCGAGCTTGAACCAAAAGGTGCACAAACTCAAGGCCCGGCCGAACGCGCCATGGACAGGAGCTGGGTCAATCACGCAAAGGACCTGGTCCGTCACAGCTCACGTGGACACCGTCGACCCCTCCCGTAACAGTGGTGAAGTCAGGTACGACGGCCGAACGCAGAGAGGACGACGGCCGACTCGTGCGTCTCGACTGCATGAACGGGACCGTAGTTGCAATTTGGGCACGATATCATGGCTGCATTCTGCACCGCATCGTTAAGAGCCCCCCCACCACCTCACAGAATCAGCTTAGCACGAGCCGGCATTCGTGCGGATCTTTGCCTGTTCCCAACTTACGTGAGGGAGCTCGCCTCTCCTTCCATTGCTGGCCGATACATTCTCGGGTCTTGATCCAGAGGCTTTCTTCCTTCAATCAACGGATGGTGTACGGAGTATCCTGTACATGTACGTCTGAACGACTGACCCCGCGTGGTACATCAGGTCGGTTGGGTTGCAATTACCATGTAGTTGTTAGGGTGTTGCATAATAAGGACGGTCGTTTCTGTTGGATTGCCCGATGCACCAATCTGGGGCGCGAATGAATCAAGCTCCCTCCGTGGAGATATGGAACAAGCTGTGAGCATCTGGAGATGGACTGCCGGTAATGCGCCTCAGGCATGGGGCAAGCTGGCGAGAGTATGTAATGCCATTCCTCCCCGACCTTGTGGGTAGCACTGACGCACTCGAAGGACCCAGAACTTTGGGATCCTGAGGGTGACGCCTTGGTGTATTTCGGGCAACGATACCAACAGCCGGCATTTCGCATTTCCTCTTCCGTGTTGAGGAATACCGGGTCAGAAGCGTTCTTGAGCCTCCTCAAGCGCAGTCGCCGGTTCCAAGATGGCGACAGCTCTTCCGTCGAATGCAATCGCTCGTTGGGCACGACTGCGGTAGCACCAAGCCATCGTGGCACTTCCAGCGACGATTCTTCGAGCGCCGTCTCCTCCAGACCCACTCTTGACTCTTTCCGACCGAGTCCGAACCTCAAGCGAGATAAGAGTAATCCCTCGCTGTCATTCACTACCGGGAGTAGGGACTCGGACAACGAGGGCTCCTTGTTGTATGATATCTACTTCCCGGCACCGACCAAACTGTCGCGGGCCGCAGCCATACGCTTTCACCTGACAACGAGAAACGTGCTCGCATTGCTGTCGAACAAGGCGCTCGTGGGCTTGGATTTCTGCACCACCCTGACAGACCTCCAGAGGCGGCTGGAAGTGTATATGCCACCGAAAGCCAACTGTGCAAAGCGCGTCGTTCGTTACTTGGTGTTGAAGCAGCTGCACAATGTCTCCAACAGTCCCGGTATGGCTGCAGGGCTTCTGGCTTGGAGCGAGGGCGTCACGGTCCGTTGGCACGAAGGCTGGCGCGAAGCGTTCGTACACTGCTGCGGCATGTATCCTCGATTGAACCAGCAGCCGGAATGGGAGCACGTTACGGAAGTCACTCGCAATCTCCTCGAAAGTGCGTATGCAGAGCTCCAGGCCCGGATTCGTGCCGCCGAAGACCGGCTTTTGACATTCAAGTTCGATGACATCTGGCCTGCGCACAAGACTCAACAGCATCCGGCAAGGTTCGGCTACGACAGCTTCAGGCTGTTTCTGAGGCAGCACTTTGAACGAACGTACAAGAGCTGGAAAACTCGCGTGAGGCAGGAGAACTGCACCGACAGCTGGCTCACCCGGGAGCTGGTCAATCAACTACAAGAAGACCACGGTGCTCTGTACGATTTTCTAGTCGACCGCCAGATGGTGTGGGGATCTGGCGGAAAGATTTTGAGAAAAGACGGAAGGCCTTGTACCACAGCCATCGCGGACGATACGCTGATAGCGAATCTGCTCGCCAATTTCGACCAACGTCACGACTACACACCTATCCTCCATCCATATCCGCTACTGCCGTTCTCTGTCCCCGTGGAAGCGAGCGGTGATAACTCAGGCTCCTCCCGTCTGTCCCTTTCCTCATTCGGCAATCGTTCCTCTCGCGCTCGCGACAAGAGGGTCGCTCAAGCGAACGCAGATGCCAACAACGGTCGCCTCGTGGCCAACACGACGAAGGAGAACGCGCTCGTCGAGGCATTTCGTAAATACGAGAAATCGGACGGTATCCGGCAGTTTGATCCCCATGATGCCCGCAAGGGTCGCTGGATGCTGCTGTACTGCACGCTCCAGGTACTCGCGGGGATATCAGTCGACACCCCGCACATGTTCTTCAAGGACGTGCCGTACTTTCTTAACCCGCGGCTGACCAACACGCCCCCTTGGGCAGTCACGCAATTGCAGCACGCGGGTGCCAAGACCGTCATCGGCATATATGACGAAGCATCCCGACTGTACAGCCATTGTTGGATTGTTCCAAAAACTTGGGAAGCCAACGGCGACGCCGCCGGGGGGCTTACCGAGCATAAACAGTACGTCATCACGGCGGACGGGATCGAGGGGTTCTCCCTCCAATCAAACATGACTTCCACCACCACAACAACAACTCTAGAGGTCAGGGGTGAGACGTTCGGATTGGGTGATGCAGGTTCTTGTGATGAGGATGAGGATGATACCAAACTGGCCGATCTCGAAAGGGTGGGATCTCCTGGGTTCAGGGCGCCTCTGAAATCAACACGGTCCCAGACCTTTCGCGAACATACCGGCAACGATCAGATTCCAGAAGTTCCCTCGTCGTTGACACGGTCACTTACCATCAGGAAAGGTGTGACGAATGCGGAGATGGGAAGATCCCATTACTCGCCCCCAAATGAGTGGTGATATAGACGGAAGGCAGATACCCAGATGCATTTGGAGGCGATTCAGGCGGTACATATGGCTGTATGAAAATCTTTTATATCGGATATTATAGATTGTGTGAATGACCGCATCTTAACCCTGATAAAGCACGCCGTCTGTCCTAGTCTGTAGGTTACGCTGCTACTATTACATGGCAATACCATCTCATTACCTGCTCTTTGATTTTCCCCCTCCTGGCGGCTCTTCAACGTCGCCGTTTGAGCATTCGAGATGCTTTGTACAGCACGATGACGCCAAATCTCCTTGAGTCTTGGAAACAAAAGTCGTCTCGACCAGATCTCCAGCGCCCAGACCAGAGCGACGGAGACTGCTGAAAAAGACTCAGGCCGTAGCCATTGGGTACGGCGTTCATATCTGACCGTCCAGCCACAGCACGTCTTCGAATTTCGGATCGGCCTTTTCACCAGGCTTCGAGTCTACCTGCACAACGAATCAGCCCTCACTCACACTCACACACACGAGATCTTCTCCGACGGCAAAACGCACACATATCTCAGGCATAATGCCCTGCCCCAGGATGCAGTTCATCGCGTTGCGGACCAGCTCGATGTCGGTTGTCTCCACGCGCAACGCGCAGCGGTCGCGGTAGACCATGGGCTGGTAGAAGATGGCGAAGCTCTTGTCGGCCTCCGCGGCCTGCTCGTTCATCTCCCGCACCGCGATGCGCACATGGCTCTGCATCAGCTGCACATTCTCCGCCGTGCACAGCCGCGACGGCTCGCCGTTTATTCTGAGACGCACGCGGATCGTCGTCGACTCGGCCTTGCCTCCATCGTTCCTGTGGCGGACCTCGTAGAAGCTGCACGGCAGTTTCGAGGGCAGTTGTATTGATGGGGTGAGGGGTGCCGTCGGGGGAGGGCTGATGGCGCTGGCGGGGGATGTGAGGAGGAGGGTGATGAGGGGGAATATAAAGGGGAGGTAGGAAAGAAGGAAGTTCAGGATCATGGTGGCGTGAAGGGATAACAGGGATGTAGCATGACAGGACGGTAAATGCTGAAAATCCTGATCCTATAGACGAGGTGTTATTTTATACATGTTTTCTGGCCTGGGGCTATTATCTTCACAATGGTTTCCCACAGCTCTGGCACCGGGTCTCGGTCCGAAGGAGCAAAGCCCGTAGCTGTGCTACTTTTAGGGCTATCCAGGGTTCGCGACTCAACCGGGCGGGGCCGTGGCTACAACGAAAGTAGCTAACAGCCTGGAAAACCAGGGACCAACGGCCTCAATAGGTAGTTGTTTAGAGAAAAAGCTCGGGGTAAGGTGAGCACTAGTCCCAGCCGAGCCGCGGTGGTCCCTCCGGACTTGCTCAACACGAATTAATCGGTTGAGATGGACTGATGGAAATATTGGAAAATTTAATCTGGATTGATCTGAGCGGCTCGTGGTCCAGATAGGAGATGTCCTTGCGTCGAACCATTAGTCAATGCTCTTGCTTGTGCTCTTCAGCCTCGTTCACGCTTCGAAGGTCGACTGGTTAGATCCACTTCAGTAGTGCGATCGGGTCGAGATGTTCTCAATGCCTCTCGTCTTGTCGGGGGCTGCTCATTGCAGCAGAGACTTAGAATCGAAGACGTTGGCCATTAAGAGAGTTGCGTTGGAAATAGAGAAAAGCTCCGCGTACTCCGTAAGTTTTCCCCAACCGTTGACACTCCATGACTGTAAGGATGTGTGTAAGCTTTGGCCGAGACGGGTGGAAGTGGGGCCTCCCGTGGTTCGTCAGGCATGTCGAGCCGGGAGATCTGGGCCGTCAGATGGCGAGATGGGCAATTGACCATGGAAATCTTGATATTTTGCGCCTATTGCAGATGCCGTGCTGCCGAAACGGGCAGGCATGTGTCTGGTCCACAGAGTCCATAGCGGGTAAACACGTTCTGTTGACAGGTTCGTCGTGAGAAATTCTTCATGCTCCACAGGTCCGACGCTCGGATTGCCCTGTCATTGCATTGTGTCTGCGTTGAGGTTCTGTTGTCATCTCGTAATAGGATACTACCTTAATTCTATTTCGAGCCGAGCACGACTCTAGTGCGTTGAGGGTCTCAACTGGCGTCAACCGAGTCAGCTCCAAGCTCTTTGACCACGTTGTAATGCGTAGAAGCAATAGTTCGTCCAGGACGCTTTCAGGACGCTTTGATTTCCATCAATCTCTCCCACGAGCGTGGGGTCTAGAACCTCCATGAGACTCATTTATCGAACGGCGTCCTGAACATCAAGGCCAGCCCTAACCGCACTGCGCGCACGACGAGCCAGGGAGTGAGTTTGCGTGCAACCGATGCTACGCTGCAATCGCAACGCACCATCCACATGGACTCCCCAGGTCTATCTTTGGATCCGTGGTCTTTGCTCGGGCTCTGCGCCGCACATCACAAGGGTCGCTGCTCGGTTCGCTGGAAAAAGCAAGCAAGCAAGCTGGAGCAATTGAGAGTGGGATGCCATGTGTTGACGGCTGTGGGGACAGTCTCTGACTTTTGTTGGATTGTTCAGCCGCAGAAGGCCCAGGTTGAGACTTGGGCACCAAGGCATCAGGGCACCCGGTTCGTAAAGGGAAGGATAGCAAGGCAGTGATAGCTTGGCTCACGTGGAAGAGCATTCGGTACAGTTTCAACAGGAAGGAGATGAAGAGATATGCAGCGACGGCAGCTTACCCGGACCCGAAGAAGAGGTCGAAGCAACAGGGAGATCCATGGATGGTTTGTTGAGTTGATGCCTGACAGACTTACCCTGAATCTTCGTGGGCAGAGGAAACCTGAGTGAAGTCGCGTGAGTCAGGTGAGTGCGCGTTCCGGACTTGCCACACACGCGTCCTTCAGAGGGGCTCTTCATCTTCTGTACTTTGATCGCTCAGGGTCGATGTCTGCGTAGGACGATCGGCTTATTGTAATGTTATGCCATGCTGACAATGATCAACGGTCGTCACTCATCTAGGTCGCCAAAAGACCGGTCGTATCGTCGCGTGATTTTGAATGAGGAAGGCGGCTCGCTTTGATGCGTGGTCGCCTCGAGGAGGGAGTGTCATATCGTAGGTGTGATAATGTCTGACAATGATGCTACGAACATTTATGATGAATCACAAGGCAAGTGGGTTGGAATATAAATTGATCGAGTATCCTGCTTCTTAGAAGTCCTACCTTGTCTTGTCAATTGCTGCTATCTCATCTATCGTGCAGAGACATCTTCCGTTCTCGAAGTCCAAGGCCATATCGCACCGTGAGGCTCCGCTCGTGTAAGCATCATTTCATTGAAAGGAGAACATCAAGATTGATCGAATCAGCTAGACAATCATGTCATCGCCACCCGAGACGGTCAGACTGCCTTCATCGCTTCGACTGCAACCCGTTCCCGCGCCGCTCGACCGGTCTCAATCCTCCCTGTCCACCGAAACCGTCACCGTCGACCAGCTGCACTCGTTCCCATGCCGCGTGTGCCTAAACGACGGTCTCATAGGGGAGCGTATGCTGCTCGTCTCGTACGATCCTTTCCTGGGAAACAGCCCGTACCGCGGGGCCGGACCGATTTTCGTGCACGCGGATCCAGAGTGCAAGCCATACGACCAGAAAAGTGCAGGCGGCATGTTACCGGATCAGCAACGCCGCCGTCTGCTCTCCGTTCGGGCATATAACGACCGCCACATGATGGTAGACGCTGAGGTGGTGCAGGGTGATGGGTTGGTCGAGCTCTCGGAGCGCTTTTTGGCGGATCCGGTGGTGGATTATCTGCATGTTCATAATGCTCGGCCGGGCTGCTTTGCCGTGCGTATCGAAAGAGCTCTTCCATCGTAAATGGTTGCCATCTGGGTCCTGATACGCATGCAATGGATAGATAGCAGCCGGATAATTTAAGAGAGTGGTACCGCCTTTGCGATGAAAGGAGAGCTGCCTAGGAATTTGACCGCGAGGGTGAACCCATATGACCACGAAAGTAGGCCTCGAGGGGTAAGTGAAAAAACTAACTTAGACCTACGTTCGAGACGTGCGAAGAGTACGCTGGAAAATGCAGATAGCGCTTACAATGCCATCGAATCTCGAATCTGACCAGGTCAGATCTATGCCGGATGTGTAAAAAATAGAAGTTGCAGACGGCTAGCGGAGAAGGAATCGAAGAGGAGCGCTCCGCTTGATGCTTGCAAGCAACAAGATAGAGACACTCTACCAGCGCAAGTGAAGGACTCACTATATATAGTATATCTTCAAGGCACGTCGCACTAAAGGGTGGGGAAACCCCAGACCTAGCTGCAGCTGATCAAAGTGCGTTGAGTGGGCGACGAAGCCGCTGGCAGCTGTGCCTAGCGTTGAAGCAGTGCAGTCTGACCAAGATTCGGCGGCGAAATAGTATTTCTGCATGTTATCCTTCGACGCAGCACATTGACCTGCGCAACGGCTGAACGCGAGCGACAAGTCGGCTACGCGACCAGCGTCTTAAAGACACTGATGAGCGACAAGAAGAATGATGATTTGGGTTCGACGGTTGTTATTCTGAGCCAACGTGTGTTACGTAATACAGACTGCGCGTTAGAGTGCTCGGTATGTTGTTGAGAGCTGATGTCCATGGATGCGAAAAGCTTTGGTCAAGACATCAAACCGCGCAGCATGTGTGTTTCTGAGGCAATAAAACTTGGTGAAGGTCTCTTGGATGGATTCCTTTCCGTTGTCTAAATTACGTGAGAGAGGATCCGTTTGCGGGTAATCATAACCTAGCATTCCGCTGGAGTTTTGTTTCAGCTGCACGCGAGTTGCGCGCTGAGCGGCAACATGCTGAGCAGCAGAATCACCCAGACGCGGGAGGGATTGGTCGATGCGTGGCATGAAACTAAAGGACCAGCTGGATGCGGGTCTGAGGTTGGAAGAAGCCGTGGCTGGCTGGCTCCAGTACCCGGCGTGTCGAGGAGATGAGGACGATGGGGCAGACTTTTCCCTTGGCAAGGGACGGACCCTGGCCAGTCCGGCGCCGGCTGCATCACCGCAACACAACAAACACGACCTCACCTGCACTGGGACACCAGACAGCTGATGAGGATTTTAAGGTGTTAATAACTCCGCAACCCTAAGGGGATCCATGGATGTGGAAAGGAAAAGCTGTTGATGGTTCCTTTGCAAAGCGTCCTGGTGTGAATCCTCTTGTTGTGGTGACCAGGGATCGTGATGAGGAAGCTCCGAGTCGGAGGCAGTGAAGATCACCTGCACGGCCTTGCCAGGGCGGAGATGGGTGAAAGGAGACGGTGAACCGGACAATCGCCAACATGAACTTCACGAAGTATGTCTTCGACATCTACTGTAATAATAGGCATAATAATTAGATGCTGTGCTCGCGACAACTAGGTGTTTTATATAGAAGATGTGTATAAAGAAAAGACCAGATAGAGAAGCAGAATCACGTGCTCCCCATAACCTCCCTTGCGAGAAAAAAGGATCCACAGTTGCTGCGGTGCCTCGCCGTCACAGTCGCCCGACCGGAACGCGCACCACACCAACCCCCCCCTTAGCGATCCACGAAAAGAGAACAAAGCTTATTGCCCTTCAAGCCAAACAAAAGTCATGGCCGACTCCTTCTCCCTCTTCTCCCTCTCCGCCTCGCCTTCTCCTTCCTCGCCGTCCATCAACCTTCACCATCACCACAACCTTAATCTTCACAATCTTCATCGTCACCGTCCAGATCCTCACTTACCACCGTCGGCGCCATCACCATTCACCTGTCACCAACTTCACACTGGTGATAGTGAACCAAGTCAACCTTCCGCCACGGTTGCTTCTCAGCACCACCACCCAAAGTTAAACAGTTCACACCTGGCATCAACCGTCGCGATCGGACTCGCACTCGACGGTCTGCCGACAACGAGAAAACCACGAAAGTGGTTTGACTGAACGGCGAAAAGTTGCAACACCGTCACTTCTTCGCCCATTCTGCTCAAGAATGTCGTCCTCTGCGACCGCAACGGCCTCGGCCGCTGCTGCGACCACAGCCAAATCGTCTGCAAAGGCATCCAAGACTAAGATTATCAAGCTACGGTTGTCTTCGATCGAGCTCAAAAAGTTTCCCTACCCTCAACCGCCCGCAAAGCCAGCCCGTGCAAAGTCGTCTTTGTCGACAGCTCAAAGCGCACCGACCGACGCCGACCCAGAGCCAGAACCTTCACCTCCCAGCAACGGCTCCAACTCTGCCGACACGCCCTCTTCCAGCGCCGCTGCACCCGATGCGGCATCGCTGGCACCACCGACAACCAACGGGACCACCGACACGAAGCGCAAGGGCGTGCCTGGTCCCAAGCCGGGCTTGAAGAGAGGTCTCTCTGCTCTTGGAGACGGCCTGCCGAAACCTCGGGGGAAGCCTGGACCGAAGAAGAAGATTCGATTGTGAGTACTTCACCTTTCTTTCGCTGCACGATCGCATCAACGTCCTCTTGTCTTGTTACCGTGCCTACGACAAATGATATCAACCTTGATATCTCTCCTCACCCTTCCGCGTACCTGCTATGAGGTACTACACGGTCGAACGAGCTCGGTCGATATGTTGACTTTCTTATATATCGACTATGTACTAACAGCATTTCTTCTAGGGAGGGCGAAGTCGTCGACGCAGCTGGAAACAAGCTCCCCGTCGCAGCTGCAGCACCCGCAGCCAGTCACAAGTTGGGACCCAAGGCAAACCAGGGTGCCATCAACGCCGGCCTCCGCGCGCTCGACCGGTCCGGCAAGCCGTGCAGGAAGTGGGAGCGCAAGGGCTTCCAGCTCAAAAGCTTCACCGGCGTCACCTGGCTCGTCCCGGCGTGGCGGGCACCGAAGAAGTCCGGCACGGACTTCAGCGGCGACGTGAAGAGCGACACCAGCGGCTCCAGCGACGCAAAGCCGGCGCAGGATGGCAGCGCCGTGGCGAGCGACAAGAGCAACAGCGGCGTCGACGCCGGCACACCCAATCCTTCCGCACTCCTGGCAAGCTCTCCTGCTCCTGCCGTAGCTCTGTCTGCTTGATTTGGCTTTCTCAATAAGCAAGCTTCTACCGCGATACGATGCCGACACACAACTGCGACTACTTCCTCTGACTCAGGCTGTCTCAGCAACTCTATCTCGACCAAAATCACCAACGGATTTGACTGAACTGCCTCACTGATATGCTTCGGCACCGACGTACAAGTTATCCCGGCAGTCCTTCCATAATGCCGTAACCGGAAGGGAACTGAAAGACTTGTATACCGAAGCACATCTCCCCACATCTTCCCATAGCGAAACCAGGATAGCATAGAAGCGACGGCGTAATGGAGTAGCCCCTTGTTGGGCAAGGCAAAGACGGAGACGAGCGGGTGATTGGAAAGCGCGTGACTGCTTTTCCTTTGAGCGACTGATTTGCAGGCGATGCTTGTGATAGTCAGGCGCAAGCCACCAGTTGACCCTCGACTCTGTCTGTACAGTACCCTGTTTTATCGAGCACTATTGCAAGGTGCGCTACCTGCCTCGATATGTAGGTAGTTGGTATGGACAGAATGCACACCATGGATTTGGATGCCTTCTTTGATCAACAGTGAACAGTAGGGAACCTTGGAATGGGAATGGATACACGAAAGCTCGGCACATGCCCCCGCGCCCGTGTCTTGCTCAGACGGTCACTACGTACCGCTTATCCGCCAGCTCCAACATCGTCGGTAATCTGTGCCCGCCACCATATAACGACAGCTCGAGAGGACATACCATCTATAACAATGCACGAGCTCAGAGTCTTCCAACAACTCATACTACAACTGCTACCTTTGCGCCGAGAAGCCTGGTGATTGTCGACCCTCTTCAACATTCCCAATACCTCATCACCGGAACGTCACTGCCCGCAGAGCAACGTATCGGGACCGCGTGAGGTGTCGACTGCTCTATATTAGACCGCATTCACTAGACTAGTCGGCCGCTGTTGCTCTGAAAACCCTCTTCAACAACCCTCGTTACCTCCCTCTCCCGCCTGGCCTGTTCCGGCCGGTAGGATGACCAACTCGGTCCCACCTGGCTCTTCCGGCGCTCCCTCCATGTCCTCGTACGCGTCGAATCCCGGATACGGACAAGGAAGCGCGGCTCGCCGGTCCTCATACGCCTCAGTCGTCTCAGGAGCGACGGCCGCGGGAGCACCGAACATGGCCCACCCGCCGCCGCGCTCCGGCACCTTCTCCCACCTCTCCAGCTCCCTCAGCAACCCGCATCGTCACTACCAGTCCCATCTGCACCACAACATCCCCCACTCGCTCGGCGGCGGCAGCCACTCCCGACACGCCTCCAGGACAGGCACCGGCTTCGACGCCGACGCACACCAGCCCAGCACGGGCTCTTGGGGCCGCGCCGCAGGGCCGCTGCTGCCGTCGTACGCCAGCCAGTTCGGCCACCACGCCGCAGCCAACGGCGGCACACATCTCTCTCCCGACACGACAGGCCTGCCGTCCGGCCCTCCCTTCTTCGTGCCGTCGTACCTGCGCGGCTCGCGGCACATCGAGCGACTCGAGGAGGTGCACCGGGCGCGGGCGACAGCGCAGCAGCGCGACACGCGGTCGGCGCACTCGTCCAACGCCGGCTCGCTGTCGACAAGCTCGAGCAGCGTGAATCTCCCGAAGCTGGTGCCGTCGCACCGGGGCATGACGCACGATATCGTCGAGCGGGCGCCCGTGTACCTTGACGACGCGGCCATGGGCGCGTCGCCGCCGATCCCGACGCGCTGGAGCGAGAATGATAAGTTTCCGGGTTTGGATGTCCTCGCGGATGGGCTGGAGGTGAGGTTCAGTGGGGTCAGCAAGTCGGGCGCTCATGACGAGGCGGCGGCTGTGCGGGCGGATCATCCCATGCCAAGGCAGTGTGGCATATACTACTATGAGGTGACGGTGGTGTCGAAGGGGAAAGAAGGGTAATAGCAATCCGTGTGTCGAGACGATCTGGAGATCGGTTGCTGACTGGGCGTGACGCAGTCTGATCGGTATCGGCTTCTCCGGACCAAAGGTGCCGCTGAACAGGCTTCCTGGATGGGAACCCGAGTCCTGGGCCTATCACGGCGACGACGGTTTTAGCTTCTGCTGTACTGCATCAGGCAAAACATATGGACCGAAGTTCTCGACTCTCGACGTCATCGGCTGCGGAGTCAACTTTCGAACAAGATGTGCGTTTTTCACCAAGAATGGTGTCAATCTTGGTATGTCACGACGAATATGCCGACTCTCTTACATGCAATGCTCACAGGATCTAGGGACGGCTTTCAAAGACATAAGCAGCGACCGCTTGTACCCCTCAGTTGGAATGAAGAAGCCAGGCGAACATCTGAGCGTCAACTTTGGGCATTCACCTTTTGTTTTTGACATTGATAGCATGATCGAGGTGAGTCTCGGCAATCAATCCTCGGTCTAAAGCTGACTGTTGCCTCAGAAAGAAAAAGCTCTCGTACGAGAAGAGATCAGCAAAACAAACGTTCAGTCCCTTAGCCCACCTTTAGACGAGGCCCGCCTCATTCAGGAGCTTGTTGCTCAATACGTTGCTCATGACGGTTACGTCGAGACGGCACGGGCTTTTGCGGAAGAAGTGCGCCTCGAATCGATTGCATTATCGAGAGGAAGTGGGGCTCCGATCAGAGAGCTGGATCCGAAGGAAGACCTCGATGCCATTAATAGACAAAGTTGCAAACTCTCTCCTTAAAGAACAGCAGAGCTATCCGCTAACATGTTGTAGGGATACGAGCTGCAATCTTGGACGGCGACATCGACAGAGCTCTCAAATACACCTCTTCCTGCTATCCCTCCGTCCTGCAGAACAACGAGAACATCTACTTCAAACTCCGCTGCCGCAAATTCATCGAGATGATCCGCAAATGCACCGAGCTGCAATCCGGCCCCTCAAACAAACGCCCCGACACCGAGCCCAACAACCAAAACAACCGCCACCACCAGCAGCAACGCCACCGCCAGCGCGACGTCATCGACGACATCGACGAAGACGACGACGTCTTCGACCAGCAGATGGAGCTCGACGACCACATGAGCAACGGGCAGCACCAGCACCGGCACGACGACGACGAGCACGACGACGACGAGGACGTCGACGACTGGGACGACGACGAGGAGCGCATGGACACCGAGGACGCGGACAACATCAACGCCCGCTACAGCGCGCTCCTCCGCGACACCATCCAGTACGGCCAGGAGCTCAAGTCGGAGTTTGCGGGCGACCCGCGCCGCGAGGTCAAGAAGGCGCTCGAGGAGACGTTTGCGCTGATTGCGTACACGGATGCGAGGGAGTCGTCGCTGGCGCCGTTGTTGGAGGTTAGTGGCCGCGTGCCGGTGGCGGAGGAGTTGAATAGTGCGATATTGGGTGAGTTTCTCTCTCATCTCTTACACATCTTCTCCAATGTCCTACGATCCGCTACGCGAGATTATGACTTCATTCCTGACCATTTCAAATACGTCTCACTCTGCTGATCAATTACTACAGTCTCCCTCGGCAAGTCCTCCTCGGCAGCGCTCGAGCGTCTCTACCAGCAGACCGAAGTCCTCATCGCCGACCTGGCCGAAGACGGCGGGCCGGGCGCGTTTATCAACGTGCGCAAGGACTTTATGCGTTGATCAAGATGCAAGCTCTCGGCATTGGGGTTCTCTCTTCTGTTTGCCGGCGTGGATGCCGCGACGTTTGACATCTGACGCATTCGGGCTTCAACTCCAGATCGGGAGCTTCGTTGGGCGGGCGAACTCGGGCATGGCTGTCGGTGGCGTTTTCTTCTTCTCCGGTGTTTGTTTGAAAGAGAGGCGGAGACGGAGACTGAGAGAGAGTCGGAGAAGAGAATATCTGGAGAGTGTGTGTCGACCGTCAGTGCTGAGCGTCGGATGTCCGCTAAGATATGAGCACGGGCCTTTTGGGCCCCGAGGCAGCGGACATGGCGATGGACGGCAGTGGGTGCAACGAGGTATTAGTCTGAAAGGCAGAGAATACGCAACTCAACAGCGGATCGGTAGTGCACT
>QQTW01000227.1_pt1 | contig 33820 bp, 33 predicted proteins | sample 1904831 | NCBI WGS metagenome assembly QQTW01 (sample SAMN09435610, study PRJNA476489) | Subsurface metagenome, whole genome shotgun sequencing project.
GATACAATTTGCTAAGTAAGTTTTTGCTTTTATTAGTTACAAGCAAATTTTTTGTAATTGTAAAATAGCAATACAAAAACATTTGATTACATTTTTGTAGGCTATCAGTTGAATAGAATCCATACAAGTTTTAGTCAGGATTCAAAAACTTAATTCCTACAAAGATAGCGATCGCCTCAAGCAAACAAACAGGAGTGTATTATGCCAGAAGTACTGTTTAAAGTTGACTTAAATAAGCCAATGACGGAACAAGATGCGGTAGGACACAATCGTTGGCATCCTGATATTCCGGCAGTAGCTTCTGTTAACCCTGGTACAGTATTTCGGATTGAATGCAAAGATTGGACGGATGGACAAATTCACAACAACGACAGTCCTGAAGATATCCGTACAGTTAATTTAACTATTCCCCACGTCCTAAGCGGCCCTATTCACGTCAATGGTGCAGAACCCGGCGACTTACTGGTAGTAGATATTTTAGATGTGGGAACTTTGCCAAGCTACGAGTGGGGTTTTACAGGAATTTTTGCCAAAGAAAATGGTGGCGGCTTTTTGACCGAACATTATCCAGTAGCTCAAAAAGCAATTTGGGACTTGCAAGGCATTTATGCCCGCAGTCGTCACATTCCTGATGTCAAATTTGCCGGGATTCCCCACCCCGGATTAATCGGCTGCGCTCCTTCCCATGAATTGCTGGCTACTTGGAATAAGCGCGAATCTCAATTAGTCGCTACCGACCCCGATCGCGTTCCAGCCTTAGCTTTACTTCCAACTCCAACGGATGCAATTTTAGGTTCTCTCAAAGGCGGAGAATTTGACCGTGTAGCCCAAGAAGCTTGTCGGACAATTCCCCCCCGCGAACATGGGGGAAACTGCGATATCAAAAACTTGTCTAAAGGATCGAAAGTTTATTTCCCCGTTTACGTTGAAGGGGCAAAACTTTCTATGGGAGACATTCACTTTTCCCAGGGTGACGGAGAGATTACTTTTTGCGGCGCGATTGAAATGGCTGGCTACCTCGATTTGCACGTAGAGATAATTAAGGGCGGCGTAGAAAAATACGGGCTAATTAACCCCATATTTAAGCCCGGCCCCGTTCAACCTCAATACTCAGAATTTTTGGTCTTTGAAGGGATATCAGTAGATGAATTTTCCGGCGAACAGTATTATTTAGACGCTCATGTTGCCTATCGTCGCGCTTGCTTAAATGCGATCGCTTATTTCAAAAAGTTTGGTTACACTGGCGAACAAGTTTATCTACTCTTGGGTTCTGCGCCTGTAGAAGGACGAATTAGCGGCATTGTAGACATTCCCAACGCTTGCTGCACGATCGCCGTACCCACGGCAATTTTTGAACGTAACGTTTTGCCTACTTAAAAAGTTAATTTGCAAACATTTGGCGATCGCCCCCTTGCAAATATTTCCCCTCTTGAAAAAGGGGGGATCTCCGAATAATGGCTCCTAACAAAAAGTTCAATAATTAAGGAAATAGCCAACAATGCCTCTGTACGATTTTCGCTGTGAAACCTGCGGCATATTTGAGCAAAGCCGCAGCATCCAACAATCCAACGACCTAATGCTTTGCCCAACTTGCCAAACTGTTGCCAAACGCCTCATCTCTGCGGTAGGCATACTTAAAACACCTACCAAATTAAGCAAGCGAGTAGAACAAAGCGCCGAACCGCGCGTAGTCCAACGCGCTCCCCAACACAACCATTCCACCCACAAACCCAACCATCATCACGGACGACCTTGGGCGATCGGTCACTAAAGCCCGGATACTTTATAAAAATACTGTTAAGATGAATCTCTGCTAGTGCATCCCGGTCTGTTGCTGGCAGATTGGAATTGCTAATCTAAGCTATTCAACTAAACCACAAACTTATTGCTCTTAGACTGGTTCCAAACACTTGCTTTGGATAGGGGCATTTCTAGGAGCAATTGCATATATGTCATTTTCTCATCTCGGTCTTGCCAAGGACTTGCTTCGTGCTGTCGCCGAACAAGGCTACACCGAGCCAACCCCAATTCAACAGCAAGCAATTCCAGCTATTTTGCAAGGAAAAGACGTTTTCGCCAGCGCCCAAACGGGAACGGGGAAAACGGCGGGTTTTACATTGCCTTTGTTGCAACTCCTCAATAATACTAGCCCTAGAAGAAGCGATCGCACTCCCCGCGCTCTCATTCTTGCCCCCACGCGCGAATTAGCACAACAAGTAGGCGATAGCGTAAGAACTTATGGTAAACACTTGTCTCTGCGCTCGGCAGTCGTCTATGGTGGTATTAGCATTAGACCGCAAATCCAAACCTTGCGCCAAGGCGTTGATATTGTCGTCGCTACTCCCGGTCGGTTAATCGACCACCTAGAGCAAAAAAACATCGACTTGTCTCAAATAGAAATACTCGTACTAGATGAATGCGATCGGATGTTAGACATGGGCTTTATCCATGATATCCGCAGAATTTTGGCAAAATTGCCCGTATCTCGGCAAACACTAATGTTTTCCGCTACTTTCTCTAAAACAATCCAGCAGCTTGCAAATACGCTATTAAAGTCGCCTACGTTAATTGAAGTTGCGTCCCGCAATACTGCGTCTGAGCAAGTAGAACAGGTAGTGCATTTAGTTGATCGCGATCGCAAACGCGAGTTACTTGCTTATACAATTAGTTTCCATAACTGGAAGCAAGTGCTAGTTTTCACGCGCACAAAACACGGTGCTAGTCGTCTAGCCGAACAGCTTGCCAAAGACGGGCTAAAAACGGCGGCAATTCATGGCAACAAAAGTCAAGCCGCGCGCACGAAAGCTTTAAACGATTTTAAGCAAGGTAGGGTGCGAGTATTAGTGGCTACCGATGTAGCATCAAGGGGGCTAGATATTGAACAACTCCCTTATGTAGTCAACTTTGAACTCCCCAACGTTCCAGAAGACTACGTGCATCGCATTGGTCGTACCGGACGCGCTGGAATGGAAGGACGGGCGATTTCGCTTGTTTGCAAAGATGAATATCCATTTTTGGAGAGCATCGAAAAATTGATCGCTCGTAAAATTGTTAAAGAAGTAGTTCCCGGATACGAACCGAGTTCCATGCCAAAATCTGAGGGAGAACAAGCGCAGCCCAAACGCTCCAAACAACGTCGTAGTAATTGGGCAAAATCCCCATCACAAGCGAAACCTACCCAGAGTAAAAAGCCCATTTTAGGAAAAAGTGGCACTCAAAAACGACTTCATAGTGTTTAAAAAGATGTTTTGAAAATCTAAAAATTATTAGTTAATCTAGCGCGGCTGAACAATGGTGTGTATCTGCCTCCTAACCCCCAAGTTTGGGGGAACTGGAAAATTGGAGTCCCCCAAACTTGGGGGATTTAGGGGGCTTTCCAATAACGGTACTTTTAATAATTCATCACTCGCAAAGAACATATTTTATTGAAGAACTAAATTATTGGCAATCTAACTAATAAAATCGATTTGTCTTCAAGCACCATAACCCCCACCACCAGGAGTTTCTATCACAAAAACATCATCTTTTCCCATTTCTACTGTAGCTGTACTCCCTAATTCTTCTATCTTTCCATCTTTGCGTTCAACATAGTTTTTTCCTAACTTTCCTGCTTCCCCACCTTGTAACCCAAAAGGCGGAATAACCCGACGATTTGATAAAATTCCCGCCGTCATTTCTTCCCGGAAACGCAAGCGACGAATAACTCCATTACCACCGCGATGCTTACCTTTTCCGCCGCTATTTGGGCGGATTTTAAAGCTTTCTAATAATACAGGAAAGCGCCATTCTAAAATTTCTGGATCGGTAAGACGAGAATTTGTCATGTGAGTTTGTACTGCGTCTGTACCATCAAAGTTTGCTCCCGCACCTGAACCCCCGCAAATAGTTTCGTAATATTGATAATTGGCATTACCAAAAGTAAAATTATTCATCGTTCCTTGGGAAGCCGCCATAACTCCTAAAGCGCCATACAAAGCATCAGTAATGGCTTGAGAGGTTTCGACATTTCCTGCCACTACCGCCGCCGGATAACGAGGATTGAGCATACAGCCTTCAGGAATAATAATTTCTAAAGGTTTAAGACAGCCAGCATTAAGGGGAATAGCATCGTTTATCAAAGTCCGAAACACATACAAAACTGCGGCTTTGCACACCGCCGATGGTGCATTAAAATTACTATCTAATTGAGGAGACGTACCTGTAAAATCTATCTTGGCACTACGGCTAGATTTATTAATAGTGATTGCTACATTAATAGCACTGCCATTATCAAGTTGGTAGTTAAAGCAACCATCATTTAAAACCTCAATTACCCGGCGTACAGATTCTTCGGCATTATCTTGAACATAACCCATATAGGCTTGTACGGTTTTAATTCCATACTGTGCAACTGTCTGCTTTAATTCCTGTACGCCTTGTTTATTTGCCGCAATTTGAGAATTTAGATCGGCTATATTTTTAGCAGGATTTCGTGCTGGATAATTGTTATTTGCCAGAATTTCTAAGAGTTTTTTTTCTCTAAAAATACCGTCTCTTACCAACAGAAAATTATCAATAAGTACCCCTTCTTCGTCTACAGTTTTGCTATTTGGAGGCATAGAACCCGGCGAAATTCCGCCAATGTCTGCATGATGTCCCCGCGAAGCAACGTAAAAAAGTATTTTTTCTCCCTCAAATACCGGAGTAATCACCGTAATATCGGGAAGATGCGTACCGCCATTGTAGGGATTGTTAGAGGCATACACATCACCCGGTTTAATCGTCTCACCCTTGGCGGAAATCAAGGCGCGGACGCTTTCACTCATGGAACCCAAATGTACGGGAATATGAGGCGCATTAGCCACCAACTGACCTTGCTGGTCAAAAATAGCACAAGAAAAATCTAATCTTTCCTTGATATTTACAGAACTACTAGTATTTTGCAGCGTAATCCCCATTTGTTCAGCGATCGCACTAAATAAATTATTAAATATCTCTAGCATCACCGGATCTGCTGCGGCAACTTCTTTTCTAGTAATTTGTTTGCTTGAATCTTGCTTAGACAAAATTAGATAATTGCGATCGCTTACTTCTACGCGCCAACTTGGTTCAATTACATTTGTTCCTGTAGCATCCACCACAATCGCCGCGCCATTAATACTCGTGCCTGGTGGCAAGTCTGCTCTTTGATAAACTGGAGTATCTCGCCAAGCATCAGCCATATAAGTTTTAACCATAGCAACAGGCACTATACTTTTACTATTTGTACGTGAAAGTACGCTATCTTTTGGTACATCTTGCTTGCAAACTAATTCCACCTCTACCGCTTCCACAATCAAGCTTCTATCCACCACGAACCCATAACGCTGACGATGCAACTTTTCAAAATCTTTCCGCATCTCCTCTACCAAGCCAAACCCCACTACCAAAGGCGAATCTGTCCCCTCGTAACGTAAATGTACCCGCCGCAAAAGCTCTCCCTTCCCTTCGGTTTGCGCCTCTAACCCCGCCAAAATCTTCTCTAAATCCAACTCCTCACTCAACCTAGCTTCTACGGCTTTCTCTTTCACTACCCGTACATCTGCTAAACCCATTCCGTAAGCCGATAGCACCCCCGCATAGGGGTGAATAAATACCTGCTTCATGCCCAAAGCATCGGCAATTAAACAAGCGTGCTGACCCCCCGCACCACCAAAACAGCACAGAGTATACTCCGACACATCGTAACCACGCTGTAAAGAGATTTTTTTAATCGCACTTGCCATTTTTTCCACAGCGATCGCCAAAAAGCCCGCCGCCACCTGTTCGGGTGTGCGATTATCGCTAATTTCTGCCACTAATTCCCTAAACTTGCGCTTTACAACCTCGGTATTTAAAGGCAAATCTCCATTAACCCCAAACACTTGCGGAAAAAACTGGGGTTGCAATTTGCCTACCATGACGTTGCAATCTGTCACCGTCAACGCCCCACCTTTGGAATAAGCTGCCGGGCCGGGATTTGCCCCTGCCGATTCTGGCCCTACGCGATAACGCGCACCGTCGAAGTATAAAATTGAGCCACCACCCGCCGCCACTGTATGAATTGCCATCATGGGCGATCGCATTCTTACCCCAGCAACTTCTGTTTCATTAGTTCGTTCGTATTCGCCGTTGTAATGAGCGACATCGGTAGAAGTTCCGCCCATATCAAAGCTAATAATTTTGTTAAAACCCGCCTGCAAACTTGTCTCTACTGCCCCAACAATTCCCCCCGCAGGCCCCGACAAAATACTATCTTTGCCTTGAAAACTTTGAGCCTCAACTAAGCCGCCATTAGACTGCATAAACTGCAAAGGTACAGCGCCAATTTGACTAGATATTTGCTCTACATACCGATGCAAAATAGGCGACAAATAAGCATCAACTACCGTCGTATCTCCCCTACTAATTAACTTCATCAAAGGGCTAATTTTGTGCGATACTGAGATTTGGACAAATCCAATGTCAAGTGCTATGCTGCTAATCTTTTGCTCATTTTTTGGATAGCGATAGCCGTGCATCAAAACAATCGCACAAGCACGAATCCCACTATCATACGCCGCCTGTAGTTGCGGAATTAATTGTTGAGTATTTAGAGGTAATAATTCCTCTCCTTGGGCGCTGTAACGCTCCTCAGCTTCAATTACTTGCTCGTAAAGCATCTCCGGTAAAACAATGTGCCGCGCAAAGATATCCGGGCGATTTTGGTAGCCAATCCGCAGTGCATCGCCAAAGCCTTTAGTAATAATTAGTAGAGTGCGATCGCCTTTTCGTTCTAACAAGGCATTAGTTGCTACGGTTGTCCCCATTTTCACTACGGCAACTTGTTCTGTGGGAATTGGTGCAGTATTGGGAATCCCCATGATTTCCCGTATGCCCTGAATTGGCGCATCGGTGTAGAAGTCGGGATTTTCTGACAGCAACTTATGAATTACCAACTGCCCATCGGGACGCTGCGCCACAATATCGGTAAACGTGCCACCCCTGTCAATCCAAAATTGCCATTTAGTGCGATCGTAAGTCATAAATTAAGTTTTTAGTTGTGTTAATTTCTTATGTTATTAGTTAGGAGCAAAAAGCGCAGTTTAACGTACAGCTTATATTGGCAAAAGTATTAAATCATACTCAGTGTAAATATCGTAAAAATGAAAAGTGAGAAGTTTCGTTGGTTTCGAGTAGCATTACAAATTAGAGGTTCGGTAATTCCAGCTATTTTTAATCGCGTTCTATTATGTGGTTTATTTGGCGTAGTTATTTCTTTACTGCACTATTTTGGGTTGCCAGTTTCTCAACCTATTTTAGAAAGTGTTATTCCTAGTATTGTTTTAGGATTACTATTGGTTTTTAGAACAAACACCGCTTACGATCGCTACTGGGAAGGACGTAAATGTTGGGGAAGTTTAATTAATAATGTTCGTAACTTAGCAAGACAAATTTGGATAAATATTGAAGAAAATGTAGTTGAAGACAAGCAAAATAAAATTCTTAATATGCGTTTGTTGGTTGCTTTTGCTATAGCAGCTAAATTACATTTAAGAAGTGAGCCTATCAACAGAGAACTAGAAGAATTAGTGTCTTTCTCAAAATATTTTACTCTAAAAAATATGAATAACCCGCCTTTAGAAGTAGCTTTTTGGATTGGAGATTATTTGCAGCAACAGTATAAAAATGGATTATTAAATATTCATAACCTAGTAGCAATGCAAGACCTACTCAATAAAATGGTAAACGATTTAGGCGGCTGCGAACGAATTTTAAAAACTCCTATGCCCTTAGCTTATGCTATTCATCTAAAACAATTATTACTAATTTATTGCTTGCTGCTACCATTTCAATTAGTTAGTACCTTGGGTTGGTGGACTGGTGCAATTGTAGGTTTAATTAGCTTCACATTATTAGGTATTGAAGAAATTGGAATTGAAATTGAAAATCCTTTCGGCTACGATGCAAACGATCTTCCTCTGGATACAATTTGTAATACTATGCTGCGGAACATTGAAGATTTGACTACTCTTACTCCTAGTGCTAGTAATTACATTTAAAAAAAATACTTAGAATCAAAATAATTAATGCAATATTTTGTAGAACCAGAAGCCATTGTTTCCTTAATTGAGCAGTATACCCAATCAAAAATTTTATGGATTGATACAGAAGTCGCAGATTTTCAAACTCGCCATCCGCAGCTTTCTCTCATTCAAGTATTAACTGATTCTTCAGATAAGGTAAAAGAAAATGTTTCAATCTTAGATGTTCTAAATTTTCCTAAAGTTATTGAGATTTTTATTCAAAAAATTATGATAAATCCATCAATTGAGAAGGTTTTTCATAATGCCAGATATGACTTAAAGTTTTTAGGCAAAACCAAAGCAAAAAATGTAACCTGTACGTTAGATATAGCAAAAAGTATTCCATATTATTTACTACCATTGCCTAATTTAACCCTAAAAACTTTGGCAGAATCACTTTGCGATATTGTTGCTGTAGACAAAAGCCAACAAGCTAGTGATTGGGGACAAAGACCTTTGACAGCTACTCAATTAACTTATGCCAATCTCGATCCAGTTTACTTATACATGGTGCATCAAAAGCTATTACAACTAAAATTATTTACTAATCCCGATCCCAACACAGAAAATATAGCTATGTTAGCGGAACGCTATATAAAGCTAAAGCAACAACTACAAATTATAGAATCAGAGTGTACTCATTTTGATTCTAGATTAAAAGCAGCTATGCAATCTCAAAATGTTTCGGAAACTGTCAACTTAAAAGTGTCTGCGGTAGAGCGCCATATATTCAAAGTAGACTTTAATCAACTGGCAGAAGTAGCTAATCAAAATAATATTCAATTAGATTTTCCAGTTACTTTAACTCAAAAATTGCAAAAAGAATTAGGGCAAATAGTTGAGCAACTAAGCTTGCAAGAAGAAGTGTCTAGTAGCTTGCGAATAACAGTCAAACAGTTAGAAAGTGAGGAAGATGAGGAGTTTTAATAGTCTATCTTTTTCTAACTGCCAATATTTTTATAACAAGCAAATGAAATTATAATCAGCTTTAAGAGGGATTTATGCAAACAAAAAATTAATAGAATAATTTAGTAAAGCGCGAGAGCTAAAACTATGAGTGAGAAATTTAAAAAAGGCGACAAAGTAGAGTGGGAAACTGCCCAAGGTACAACTAAAGGCAAAATTAAAGAAAAACTTACCTCACCCACAGATATTAAAGGACATCACGTTGCAGCTTCCGAAGATAATCCGCAATACTTAGTGGAAAGCGAAAAAACAGGTAAAGAAGCAGCCCATAAACCGGAGTCATTAAAAAAAATCAAAGAGTAGAAGTTAAATTATGAGTAAAGATATAGAAACCATTATTAAAGACTTTAAACAAGCTGTAAACATGACACCGAAAGAAATTGAATCTTGGTTAAAAACCGAAGAATCAAAAGAAGTCGGGCAAAAAGATAGTGGCGATGAATCAATTGGTCATAAATCTGGACAAAAAATCATCGAAATATTGCAAAAAAAGCACGACAAATACAGCGATGATGATATCGCACATATGAAAAAAGTAATTAGTTATGTCCATCGTCATAGCGCCCAAAAACCTGCAAACGATATTGAACATACACGCTGGTTGTACTCATTAAAAAATTGGGGACACGACCCTTTGAAGTAGCCTCAATTATCCTGTAGCAAACTCTGTATACTGTCTAACATAAGGCGCGTGGTACGCCAGTACAATGTCTTGCTTAGAAACTCCCAATGCTACCAATTGGTCGGCGATCGCATCTTCCGTACCATCGTGCTGCACCCAAATTTTACCATCTCGAATATCTACGTGCAGCACGCAGCCATATATGCGAGTATTGCTATTTTTCCAGCCTACATTTATTAGCAAATAGCGATCACTTTGACGATCGAAAATTGTTTGACTTTCTACCGGATCGTCTTTAGAACGTAGTTTTGCTCGTTGTTCTAGGCATTGCTGAATTAGTTGGCGATACAAATCTAGTTTATCCATTGAGCAACTTCCTGTTTTTCGATGTCGTACACTAAAAGTGGAACTTGATTGCGACTAACTACAGTTTGGATAAATAGATTTCTAAAAAATCCTTTGTAAGTATCCAGTGGTACTGCCAAATACAACCTTCGTTCTGGGTCGTCTGCTTCCAAGGCAATGCGATAATTAATAAATTGTCCAATCGCCGTGTGAAACTCAGAAATAGTTGATGAAGCTAAAAAAGTTTTAATTTCAACAGCAATTTTTTCACCTTCTTTCGTAGCTGCAATTAATCTTTCTGCCCCTAGATCGATATAGAAATCAACAAAGCCTAAATCTATATGATAAGGATCGTGAGTAACTCTCCAGCCTTCGTTTTCAAGGGCAGTTCTGACAAGGAAATGAAACTTATCTCTTGCCGACATTTGCAACAATATAATAAAATTACACACTTAAATTTTAACTTGATGTCGGCGGTAAAACTTGATTTATTTGTTCCGCCGCCGCTATCCCCGATCGCATTGCACTTTCTAAATTAAATCCCCCACACCAATCCCCACAACAAATTAAAGGTTGTGGTGTATCAATGTTTAGACAATTATCTGCTAGAGGTACGGTAGGAAAAGCATAACGCCAACGATCGCATTGCAGCCAGTCAGGATTAGCAAGTTCGGGAAATAGTTTAGCCACTTTATCTAATAATTGTTGCCCTACAGCTTGTAAATCCTCTGTATCAATATAGTTTTGAGCAAATTTAGCCGAACTATGGAAAACAAAAACAGGCGATCGCCTAGAAAGGCGTTTGCTACTATCATTGCCAATCCAAGCAAGAGTGTCATCGTTTTTAGCAAATGTAACTGCTTGCCAAGACGGTAAAGCCAAACTAGCCGAATAACCAGCAATAACGCTAATACACGCAGAAAACTCCACCTTTTGTAAACTATCTAAAACTTCTGGTGAAGCAAAGTTTTCTACTAACATCAATGCTTGAGGTGCGGGAATAGCAACAACTACTGCTTTAGCAATTACTTCAGAATCACTATCGGCAAATTGAAGATGCCAACAATCGTTATCAAGACTTAAACCAACTACACGCCTACTTAATTGGATTTCTAAATCTTTACCTAAAAAATGCGCGACTTTACTCATGCCATTTGGCGCAATATATAAAGGCTGCTCTTTAACAGCTTTTAGCTGAAAATCGGCACTAAATTCATGCACTGTATCCGTCCAAACGGTAACAATACCATGCAGCTTTAGCAACTCTACAAAACTTTTTGTTAGTTCTCCTTGGGGGCTTAAATAACTAAGCCCGCGATCGGCATAAGTATTGTGCAAGCGGCGCGTAGTCACTCGTCCCCCCAACCCGCGCGATTTTTCTACTACAACTACCCGATAGCCAGCTTGCTGCAACTGCTGGGCGCAAACTAACCCCGACATACCAGCGCCCACTATCGCCACATCAAACATAATTATTGCAATTTTTTATTGCCATCTGCGTTAGTAATAATATATTTGGTTAACCTAGCTTGAGGTAAAACTGTTATAACTAACATTCTCCCTTGCCCGCAAATAGTAGAATAAGAACACGAGTTGGGGTTTGGAGGGTTAAAAATTTTGGACGAGATGAGATCGGCATTAGAATTAGCGACAGAAGACGAATTGCAACAACTGACAGAACTCCTGTTTTGTCGTAGATTCAATCCTCTCGATTACGTACATACACCACAGCCAATAGATATTCAAAGTAGAGATAGAGTTGCTTGGTTAGACGCTATAGAACAAAGATTTCGCTATCTAGCTGCCGATGGAGTAACGGTTTTACGCGGACGCACCGACCTTGTAACCTATCGTACTGCCATTATTCAGGTATGTCGCCATCTCAAAATTCCATACTCTAATAACCTCGCTACCACAGACTTAGAAGCCGAGGTATTTTTAAGCTTATTAGGCAAAGCTTGGCAACAACTACCCCAAGGCGATCGCACCCAGCTAACAACCAAGGTGCAACAATCCCTCGCTAAATGCGAACTATCCGAACCTTTACCTTTAGCTGTACAGCGCGATCCTTTAGCTTTATTAGTCAAAGGTGGTAGTGCAATAGCTGTAAGTTCAATTATCCAGCCAATTTTGCTCCAACAAATTGCCCGTCAATTTGCCCTTCAATTTGCCGGCTATCAACTAGCTAAAGAAGCCTTAATTAAAGGCGGAACTGCCGCCGCTATGCAGTTGCAAAGCCAAATTGCTCTCCAGGGTGCTAGGCAGGGTATGACCATGACTGCCGCCCGTTATGGCGCTGTCCGGGGCATCTTTGCTTGCATGGGGCCAGTTTTATGGACGTGGTTTTTTGCCGATTTAGGTTGGCGGGCAATATCTACCAATTACGGGCGGATTATTCCAATTATTTTTGCCTTAGCCCAAATTCGCCTTACCCGTGCAGAAGAAGCGTGTTGGGAGACAGTTTAAGTAGACTGCCACCGCCCGATCGCCCAGCTTGGCAATTTGCTTGGAATTGCGCCCAAGTAGGACTACTATTGTTGCCTTTGTTGCCATCTTTGGGAGCATTAGCTATTTTTGTGTCCCTGTTAATTACTTGGCGGAGGCAGTACCATCGCATTATTCGCCGTCCCTTAAATTGGGGGCTGGCAGTTTTAGCCAGCTTATTTGTAATTACTACTAGCTTTGCTTTGAATCGTGGCGATGCTTTTTTAGGCTTATTTAACTTTTTACCTTTTTTTATTTTATTTGCTGGCTTTAGCGAGTTGATGCGTACTCCTGCCCAACTTTGCCGTCTTAGTTGGCTACTCGTAATTACTTCATTGCCAGTAGTAATTATTGGGTTAGGACAACTATTTTTAGGTTGGGTTAGTCCAGCCAACTTGCAGTTAGCAATCGGTTGGCAAATCCAACTTTTTGGCAATCCCATCGGAAGGATGTCTTCTATATTTCTCTACGCCAACATTTTAGCTGGCTACTTAGTAGTAGTTTTTATCCTAGGTTTGGGCTTGCTGCTGGAAAAATACCTAGAAATGCGCCTAAAAAAAACAAATTATTTCACCCTACTATTTTTAAGCATTGCGACGTTAGGCAACTTGACGGCTTTAATTTTGACCAATTCTCGTAACGCCTGGGCGATCGCATTTTTTGCTTGTTTGGGGTACGCTGTTTACCAAGGTTGGCGATGGATAATCGCCGGAGTAACTGCGATCGCTAGTAGTATTTTATTAGCAGCCTTTGGGACATCGCCCCTGCAACAATTATTTAGAAAAATTGTCCCCGCTTTCTTTTGGGCAAGGCTCACAGACCAATTATATCCCAACCGTCCCCTAGCCTTACTTAGAACCACCCAATGGCAATTTGCTTGGGATTTAACACTCCAGCGTCCCTGGACTGGCTGGGGATTGCGGAACTTTACCTCCCTTTACGAAGCCAAAATGCACCTATGGCTGGGACATCCCCACAACTTATTTTTAATGATGACCGCCGAAACCGGGATTCCGGCAACACTTTTACTTTGTAGCTTAGTCGGGTTCGTAATTGTGAGAGCGATTATTTTAGTTGTACGCGATCGCACTGGTTCTGGTCAAAACAAACTGATATTTTTCAGCTATATCCTAGCTTTTCTATCTGTTACCCTTTTCAATACCGTAGATGTAACTTTATTCGATTTTCGATTGAATACTCTAAATTGGATACTTTTATCAGCAATCGGCGGCGCAACTTCTAACTTCAACAGGGCTTACGTAGTGAATGAATCAAAACTCGATCCCCCCTAACCTACGACAACAAAACGGGAAACGTAGGGGGCGGCATTTTTGGGCAGAAGGGTTCTACCCAAAAGATGTCTTCGCTGCACCCCTACCCTTAAAAAGGGGAAAAATAAAACCCAGTTTTTAATTAGAATTCTTGCGAGTTGCTAATTTACCCTCCACTTCTTGAGGTCTAATACTCTGGTACGGAGGGATCGACTTCGCGACTCCAAGCCGTGATTCCGCCCTTGACATTAGTTCCCTCAATTCCCGCATCCTTAAGAATTGCTAATGCCTTCGCCGATCGCCCACCCATCTTACAGTGAGCAATTAACCGATGACCGTTGAGCAAATCTTTAACCTTACTGACTCCTTGACCGCTCTCAATATCCGGTAATGGGACTAAAACCGCTCCCGGAATTTGGGCAATTTCGTACTCGTTGGGATTGCGGACATCAATCAGTACAAAATCCTTCGCACCACTATCAATCAACGCCTGCAACTCCTGAACGGTCATTTCTGCTAATTCCATCTGTCGTTTTTCCTCCTCTGCTTTAGCTTGAGGAATCCCGCAAAATTCCTCGTAATCTATTAGCTTTTCAATCACCGGGCGCACTGGATTGGGTCTTAGCTTTAGCTCTCTAAACTTCATGTCTAAGGCGTTATACAGCAGCAACCTACCGCTTAAAGTGTTTCCTTGACCCAAAATAATCTTTACAGCTTCAGTTGCCTGAATAGTCCCAATGATGCCGCATAAAACGCCAAGTACGCCGCCTTCCGCGCAAGAAGGAACCATCCCTGGCGGTGGTGGTTCGGGGTACAAATCGCGGTAGTTGGGGCCGCCTTCATAGTTAAAAACTGTTGCTTGTCCTTCAAACCGAAAAATTGAGCCGTAAACATTTGGCTTATTTAACAAAACACAAGCATCGTTAACGAGATAGCGGGTAGGGAAGTTATCTGTTCCATCGACGATAACATCGTAAGGTTTGACTAAATCTAAAGCATTTTCCGAACTCAGACGAGTTTCGTATAAATCTACTTGGCAATTGGGGTTGATTTCTAAGACTCGATTTTTAGCTGATTCAATTTTGGGTTTGCCTACCCAGGAAGTGCTGTGAATAACTTGGCGGTGCAAATTAGAGTTATCGACCACATCAAAATCAACAATTCCAATGCGTCCGACCCCCGCCGCCGCCAAATACAGCAGTAATGGAGATCCCAAACCCCCCGTACCAATACAGAGTACGCTTGCAGCTTTGAGGCGTTTTTGTCCTTCTAACCCGACCTCTGGCAAGATAATATGGCGAGAATACCGTTCGTATTCTTCTTTGGTTAACTGAATTTCATCCAAATTAGGATTGAGCATGACGACTAATTGAGGAACGAAATAAGATCCTATCCAAAAACAACCTACTTTGTTTTATATTCCGCGAGGTTTTAAACTAATTTATTAACAATAACAATTTCCTCCGCTTGAAAGGTGCGATCGCTATCTAATTGCCAGCTAAGTAATTCTTGGGCTTTCCCTTGAACTACGGAAACAATGATGTATGAGTATTGTTCCCACGCATATAAGCGATCGCATTCTGACGCAATTGCTGGATGATTGGGGTGCGAGTGATAGATGCCAATTATCTGTAAATTGCGATCGCGCGTCTCTTTTTGCACGGCTAACATTGTCTCTGGGGCGATCGTGTAATGGCTGCGTTTTGTACCTGCTTGCTCTAAAAATAACTCTTTAGCTTCAGCATTCCAAACATTTACAGTTGCTTTGACTTCGATTACAGTTTTGCAATTTTGACTTAATTTGCCAATTAATAAACCGCAGCACTCCTCTGGGTAAGTGCTTTCCCCATGAGTGCGAATTGCCTCTATCTGGGCGCGAGAAAGTTCAATCATCACACTAAACAACCAACCATTGTCCTTAAATATTAGTAATTTTTTGCTCTGCGCTAATGAGCGAATATAATGAAAGCGGTTCCGGCAAGTTAGGAGCGAATAGCCGTCAGGAGCTACTACCACTTAATGAGAAAGTGCTTCAGGAGCTTCCCATCTAAAAGTTCGTATCCCGGATATATGTCAGTTTAGACAAATTTGCGGCGACTTCTAAAGATGACAATTAACTTTTTTAATGTAAGGTCGTTACGCCTAAATACAATTCTGCGACTTTAGGGTCGTTAAGCAAGTCTTGTCCTGTGCCAGTAAAGCGATCGCGCCCTGTATCTAACACATACCCTCTGTGCGCCATTGACAAGGCTTTGCGGGCATTTTGTTCGACTAAAACAATTGCCGTACCGCTTTGATTTATTTGTTGAATTTGCTCGAATACGCTACTTACCAAGACTGGCGACAAGGCTGCGCTTGGTTCATCTAGCAATAATAAATCTGGTTCTAACATTAATGCTTTGCCCATTGCCAACATCTGCCGTTCTCCCCCTGATAAGGTTCCGGCTTTTTGTTGTTGTCTATTTGCTAAACCGGGAAATATAGCATAAATCTTGCTTTTTAAATTAGTTAAAGAGATATCCCGGATAAAAGCACCCATTTCTAGGTTTTCTTCCACACTTAACGAGGGAAACACATTGGCAATTTGCGGGACGTAGCACATTCCTCGGCGGACAATTTGATTTGACTTTAGCCCCGCAATCTTTTCACCTTTAAAAGAAATTGTCCCTTTGTGGGGACTTAGCAAGCCAAAAATTGTTTTAGCTAAAGTAGATTTCCCCGCGCCATTAGGCCCAATTACCGCAACTAATTCTCCAGGCGAAATATGAAAATTGATGCCTTGCAGAATATCTAGGTCTTTGATGTAACCCGCCCAGACATTCTCAACTTCTAATAAAGGAGCATAATTTTTCATATCTAGTATTTGGCTGATTGGAGAAATTAGTTACGATTTTACAAGTTTTGCGGACAAAACTAGGCGATCGCACTTGCGCGATCGCCTATTAAGTAATGTTTTAGTTTAACTAATTACGGTGTTTGCTGTAATTCTGGCTTTTCTTCAGACACGATCGCATCTGCTACCGGACAAACTTGAATGCAAATGCCACAATCTATACAAGTTGCAAAATCAATCCAGTACCAACCTGTACCTTTGATATTTTTGCTTGGCCCTTCATGAATACAAGCTACAGGACAAGCATCTACACAGTCAGCAACACCTTCACAGATATTTGTAACAATTGTATGTGGCATAGTATTTTCCTTTTAGCTTTTTTGTTGATGATACTTTAACTTTAATAATAATAAATTTTTATTTAATTTACCGTCAAAGTTTATTTATTTATGTCAATACAACATCTACTTTCAACTCTTAGCTATGGTATTTATTTAGCTTAAATCCTTAAATCTAAATTATTTATTTTTAGCCTGCTAATGAATATATCTGCTACAACTTTGGCTTTTTTCAGGAGAAGCTGCACGTGTTTTCAATAAATTACGCGATTACTTAACCTCGATTCTATTTAAAGAATACATTACTTCTACTAATTATAGCTGCTTGCGTGCCTCATCTTTAGAGAGATTATTTTATAAGCTTAGTTGTGATTTAAATTACATCGCGGCAGAAAGCAGTTATTTTACAGTTTGTTTTGGCTAATCTAAGATAGAAAGCTTAGTTTATATTTTAAAATATGTAAGTATCGACTATCAAAAACCGGAGCATTAGGATGAATCATGAAAAATTTATGACTTTAGCGTTAGCAGAAGCAAAAAAAGGAGATTCCCCTTACGGTGCGGTAATTGTTCGCGACAATGAAGTAGCAGCAAAAGCTTATAATACAGTAATTAGAGATAGCGATCCTTCTGCCCATGCAGAAATGAATGCAATTCGTAACTTAACTACTAATAACAACTCACCTTCTCTAGCAGGGTATATTATTTATGCTAGTGGGGAACCTTGTCCAATGTGTGCAGCAGCTTGCATTTGGGCAGGAGTTGAAGAAATTATAATTGGAGCTTCGATTGAAGATTTGATTAATATCAATCAGTCGCAAATACATCTGTCTTGTGAAGAACTAATTTCTAAAAGCTCTAAAAATATTAAAGTCACTAAAGGGATTTTGCAACAAGAGAGCATAGCCCTATTTGGATAAATTAAGTATTTTCTCCTCTTAGACAAAGATAAGCTACCGTGAGGATAGAGATCGCAATTTCACTCTGTCGTAAGTAGTAAACAGTAAATAATTAAATACAACTTTAGTGATGATTGTAGTAACAACTTATTCAGGATGTATTTTAGGAAAATAATTTATAAGATGTTAATGACATCTAACTAACCGTACAAAATGAAAAATAAATTTTCAATCTTACTAGCTGGAACAATCGCCCTTAGTTTTACAGTCATGCCCTCCATTGCTCAAGATCGGTTCGAGCGATCGCAACTAGGACAGGCTCAAACGCAACGCAAATTTGAAGGGGTAGAACTAACAGAAACTCAAAGAACGCAGTTAAGAGAAATTCACCGCAACACCCGCTCTCAAATTGAAAGTGTATTGACTTCAGAACAAAGACGACAGCTAGAAGCAAGCAGAGAAGAAGGTAACAAGCGACAAGGCGCTTTTGCTGAAATGAACCTTTCTTCCGAACAAAAGTCACAAATTCGCTCAATTATGCGATCGGCTAAAAATCGTACTGACGACATCCTTACTCCCGCACAAAGACAGGAAGTTCAAAGAAATATGGAACAAAAAAGACAAGCAAGACAATATGAATAATTTATTGGTTAAATTAGATACATGAGTCTTTTTAGCAGGAGTGAATAATTATGCACAAATACAAGCAAACATTACTAATTTTAGCGGCTCTTACCTTGGGTTCAACTAGCTTTGCAGCGAGTGCTAATGCGAAACCAACAGTATATGAGAATGATGACCGCAACATCTACATTTTCCACCCAGAAGATAGAAACAGTCGCCAAGAATCAGACAAAAAAGTTTATCGCGGTTCCGAAGCGGACTATTATCGAGACCCAGTCAGAACGGGTTACGATGGCCCAAATGCTAATTATTATCGAGGACCGAGAAGAACAATTTATAACGGTTCTAAAGTAGATTATTACCGAGGGCCAAGAGGGACAGTTATCAAAGGACCAAACCGGACTTATGTAAAGCCTGGTAGATAAGAGAATTATTCAAAGATTTGCAAAAAAGAACCGCTTGCATGGCGGTTCCTTTTTAGTTTTAACGTCTTGCGGAACCAGTCGTCTCGTAAGGATCGCGATAGACAGTCGTTTCTTGGCGTTTAGCGAACCTACCTGCTAAACCAATTAAGCCTAATAGTCCCAGCCAACCCCAATCAAAACCGCGATCGCTACTAGCTGCGCTAGTTTGTTGGTAGGTAGTAGTAGGTGTTCCAGTATTTGTTTCTGTAGTTGTACCGTTTGTTGTACTAGGCGTTGTTGTTGTCGTTGTCGTTGTTGAGTCTGTTGTAGTGCTTGTACCGGGAGTAGTTGTCGTTCCGGTTGTTCCGGTTCCCGTTGTGCTACCTGTACCAGGGATTGTCGTTGTTCCGGTTCCGGTCGTGCTACCTGCACCAGGGATTGTAGTAGTTCCGGTTGTTCCGGTTCCCGTTGTGCTACCTGTACCGGGCGTTGTTGTTGTCCCTGTTGTTCCCGTTGTGCTACCTGTACCGGGAGTAGTTGTTGTTCCGGTTGTTCCGGTTGTTCCCGTTCCGGGAGTAGTTGTTGTTCCGGTTCCGGTCGTGCTACCTGTACCAGAGGTTGTTCCGGTTCCTGAGCCATCTTGAGCAGAGGCAGGCACTACAGGCAAAGTAGTTAAACCGAAAATAAAAGCACTTGCCCAAACAGTTTTGGATAAAATAGAAAACTTCATCTTGTTTAGCTCCTTATAGCTTTTTACTCGCCGTTAACAGTATTTTTAAGTGTATTTATTGAACTGCATTGCTCAACTATATTTCGGGTAAAATAGCCTAAATTTTTATTTTTTTATAAACTAAAGTCTAAAAACTTGCTTTCTTGTAGAATACGCAGCCAGCTAAATTATTTAGTAAATACACTTAATATTACTAAATCAATGATGACTACTTTTTTTATGGCAATATTCCCCCTAAAGACTGGTTTTTGTGAACTTATTTAACATATAAGTAAAACCAATAGTTCGCGGACTGTAACAAATGGATTTTTTCGGCAACTTATTGTTAAAGATACAAATTTTGCCATTAAATTATTAGCCTCTATTTTGCTAGAAAATTGCGATCGCACCAGAGCCGCAAAATAAAATTTTTCAACTTCTAGCTGCTCCAACTCTTGACGCAAAATTTCATTGAAGAATATAGCGAGTACCTAAAAAGCAAGTAACTTAGGTAAGATGTTTGAACTCTAAAAAATACAAAATGGTAATGGAGAAGAAATCACTTAGTTTCAAAACGATTGAAAAGATAGAGTAACCCCCTCCCCCGGGTTTGGGAACTAAGCGCGATCGGTTAAGATAACTAAGCACTAAAGCGCAACAAGTGACAATTTCGGGAAACTCCGGTGCAAGTCCGGGGCTGTGCCGCAACTGTATACGAGTCTGTAAGGATAATTTGATTTTTAAATTGTCTTAAATTCAGTTACCGTTAGCCAGGATGCCGAAATTGTCCCTAGCTTAATTTATTTCCTGCGTCGCACGGGAAAGGATACTTACTTTGACTGCTGTAGATACAACAAACTTAGATAACATCCAACAATTTACGCCACCTTTGGAATTACCACCCTTACCAATCCATCGCCCATTACTAACGATTGGTCACGGTACTAGGGATGAATCGGGACGGCAAAGCTTTTTAGATTTTACGGCGGCTTATCAAGCCTTAGATACATCAAGACCCGTACTCCCTTGTTTTCTAGAATTAACACAACCAACAATTCAACAAGGAGTAGATTTTTGCGTAGAACAAGGTTATACCGAGCTATCCGTACTGCCTATTTTGTTATTTGCAGCTAGGCATAACAAATTTGATGTCACCAATGAATTAGACCGAGCCAGAGTCAGACATCCTCAAGTAAAGTTTCATTATGGGCGGCATTTTGGCATAAATCCGGGGATTGTAGAATTATGGAAATCGCGTTTAGCTGAACTAGATACTATTCAACAGTGCGATCGCTCAGATACAGTATTATTATTCGTCGGTCGCGGTGCTAGTGACCCCGATGCCAATGGCGACTTGTACAAGTTAGCTCGGATTCTCTGGGAAGGTAGCGGTTACTCTACCGTAGAAATTTGTTTTATCGGCATTACTCACCCCCGTCTCGAAGAAGGATTCCGCCGCGCTCGACTTTACCAACCCAAAAGAATAGTTGTTTTACCTTACTTCTTATTTACAGGGCTATTAGTCAAAAAGATTTTTGATATCGCTTCCGCCCAGCAACAGCTTTGCCCAGATATCAAAATTGATTGTTTGCCAGAAATGGGCTTGCATCCCCACTTATTTTCAGTATTGCGAGAGCGAGAAATTGAAACCCAACTCGGTCAAGTGCAGATGAATTGTGAAATGTGCAAGTTCCGCCTAGCTGCGGTAGGCGATAACTCCAACGGTCACGACCATGGACATCACCATCACGACCACAGCCATCCAGCAACCGATCCCTATGCAGATGTAGCTCAATACCATCAAAGAATCTGGAAAACACCCTAAATATAAGCAAAGGAATAGATTGTTCTATTCCTTTGCTTATATTATTCCGTTGTCTGCAACGCTAAGTGTTTAGCGCCGACTGCGAGAACGACTGCGGGAACCACTAGAACGACTCCCACTACCAAAACTACCCGATGAAGGTCGTCTGACGCGACTAGAATTAGAATTACCGGAAGGACGCAAAGTGCTAGAGCCGAAACCAGAGCCACTAGAACGGCTACCACTGCTTGAGCTTGGCGAACGGCGTACCGTAGAAGATGATGGTCTTCTAATTCCCCCAGTAGCTCGGAAATTGGTTCGATTTCTAACTTCTAATGGCGGTGCATTGTAGCGACTGCGATAACTGGTTACAGCGCGATCGTAAGAACTACCGTAGCCGCCATAACCTCTCAATAAGCCGCCACCAGGTTGGTAGACTGGCGGTACGTAATATTGGGGTCTAAACAACAAGCTACCAATAGCCTGACCTGCTAAAGCTCCAGCAAAGGGACTCCAAAAACCATTCTCCCGGCGGACAACAACGGTTTCTTGTTGTCCAGTTTGTGGGTTGACTTGATTTTCCGTTACAACGTGGTTGTACTCAATTTTAAAGTCTTCCGTAAGGTGCAAAGCTGGCTGTCCGTTTGCCACATTGAGATAGCTTTTTTCACCGCTTTTAATTTCTTCATCCGTTAACCTTGCCATCTGTAAATTTGTGGTGCGAAAACTCGGCGGTTGACCGGGAGGAGTATTGAGTAAAAATAACTCGTATTCTCCATTCGCATCGCTATAAGTAACTTGCTGTACGGGGTATTTTCCATCAGCAATTTTTGAAGGTGCTGCCGATTGCTGCGGTGTGCTTGGACTTTGCCGGATAGCTTGGTTATTACCACCACAACCAATAGTTGTCACACTCAAAGTTAGGCACAAAAACAATATTGTAAACTTACGCAAAATTGTCATCACTATGATTTAACTCTCATTCTGTTTCGAGCGTAACAATATTTGATTTTAATTGACACCCGTGAAGTCCGTCCTAAAATTGGTGAACTTGCCCCTAAATGCTAAAGTTGAGACGAGCATTTATACAAGAGAATTTAGAAAATGGCAGAGTATCCGATTCCCGTGCTAGTCAACGGTGCGGCAGGCAAAATGGGACGGGAAGTAGTCAAAGCGATCGCCCAAGCCGAGGATATGACTTTAGTAGGCGCTGTTGACCGCAATCCACAATACCAAGATCGAGACGCTGGCGAATTAGCGGGTTTAAGCGAACCATTAGAAATCCCCATTACCGATCAGTTCGAGCCAATGCTTGCTTTTGCTGCTCAAGAAAAACAGCCCGCCGTCATGGTAGATTTTACCCATCCAAGTTCTATTTACAATAATATTCGTTCGGCGATCGCCTACGGGGTGCGTCCGGTTGTCGGTACTACGGGTTTAAGTGCCGAGCAAATCGGCGATTTAGCCGACTTTGCCGACAAAGCAAGTACGGGCTGCTTAATTATTCCTAATTTTTCAATTGGTATGGTTTTACTCCAGCAAGCTGCTGCTAGTGCTTCTAAATACTTCGACCATGTAGAAATTATCGAACTGCACCATAACCAAAAAGCCGACGCACCGAGCGGTACGGCAATTCAAACCGCCGAAATATTAGCAGAACTAGGTAAATCTTTTAATCCGGCATTAGTCGAAGAAACAGAAAAATTACCCGGCGCTAGAGGTAGTCTGGCTAATGAAGGCATTAGAATTCATAGCATTCGTTTACCCGGTTTAATTGCCCACCAAGAAGTAATTTTTGGCAGCCCAGGTCAAGTTTATACCTTACGTCACGATACGAGCGATCGCTCTTGTTATATGCCGGGAGTATTACTGGCAATTCGTCAAGTGCGGCAACTAAAATCCTTAATATACGGGCTAGAAAAAATCATGAGTCCTATTTAGTTGTTAAAACTGCAGTAACTAGGCTAGTGGTTTTGTGCTGCCATCGCCTATATTGCGATTATTAACTTTAAAAAACAACTGTTTGTATTTAATGTTTAGGTTGGAGCGCTGACCCTAAAGTAGTCTTTAGAACTTTTAAAGAACGTTTGTACTATAGTTAGTTAATTGATTTACATAGCATCAATAACAAAAGTCAGTTGATTCCTGTAGCTAGAGCGTTTAAACTGTAACCCGTGCAAAATCCTTTATCTGCTGATAAATTCATTAATCTTACTGCTTCTCTTTACTACTCAACAGAACTAGGATCTGCTTATCTAGGAGATAGCCTACAGTTAATGCAAAAGCTTCCTGATGAGAGTATCGATTTGATCTGTACTTCACCTCCTTTTGCTCTGGTTAGGAAGAAAGAATATGGTAATGTTGACGCTCACAAGTATGTTGACTGGTTTAAAAATTTTGCCATTGAGTTTCATCGAATTTTAAAACCGAGTGGTTCTTTAGTAATTGACATTGGAGGTAGTTGGATCAAAGGCTTCCCTGTGCGAAGTCTTTACCAGTTCGAGCTAGTCATTGAGCTATGTAAACCTACTACTAAAGGCGGGATTGGATTCTACTTAGCTCAAGAACTGTACTGGTACAATCCTGCTAAGTTACCCACCCCGGCGGAATGGGTAACGGTGCGTAGGGAACGAGTGAAAGATGCTGTAAATACAGTTTGGTGGTTATCTAAAGAACCTCACCCTAAAGCTAATAATCGGAATGTTTTACGTCCGTACAGCGAAGCGATGAAGAACCTGCTGAAAAATGGCTATAGCGCTAAGTTACGCCCATCAGGTCATGATATATCCAAAAAGTTTAATAGCGATCGCGGCGGAGCTATTCCCCCAAATCTGATCGATGCTCAAAATAATAAAACTAATAGTGAAATTGGCGTACCAGTTCTAGCCTCCTTCGATTGGCTAATCTCTAACGAGCTTACTCAGTCAGTAAATGTTATCTCTGCTTCTAATACTGCTTCAAATGACTATTATCAAAAGCGATGTAAGCAAGAAGGTATCAAAGCTCATCCGGCTCGATTTCCCCAGGCTTTACCGGAATTTATCATCAATTTATGTACTGAACCTGGCGATTTAGTTATCGATCCGTTTGCAGGTTCTAACATGACTGGTCGGGTTGCGGAAACTTTACAAAGGCGATGGTTAGCTTTTGAAATTGACGATCAGTATCTCCAAGCTTCAAAGTTCAGGTTTGAAGCTGATGCTCCGTTGGTAGTAAATCCATTACCTATCAAAAAAAATAATAAGCAAAAAATTTCTGAATTACTTCATAACATACCAGAAAATTCACCGTCTCCACAAAAGTCAGAAATGTTACCGTCTTCATCACCCTACCAACTTAGTCTTCCTTTTACTAATGAGGAATATGAATTTATGGAACAACGAAAACTTAAGTTTACCTATGGACATCAATTTGAACCGGAGAAATTCAGCTTATTAGAAATTGTCCAGATTTGCCAAGAATGCGAACCCAGACGTAAAGATTTAGAAAGTCAAATTGCCCAAAGATATTTTGCCAATCACTCTCAATTTTCCGAGCCAGCAAAAGCGGCGGAAAACATTGGTAAATTGTCAATGAATTGTTTTTTATCCTTGAGGGCTTATCGTATAGTTGAGAATGTTAATAACGACGATTGGCATTACAGATTAACTGACTTGGCTCGTGAAATCTTAACTAACAAAGGCGAACCAGAAGCATCAGTTCAAATATTTGCTCGTCATATCCTGACAAATTTGACTGGTATGTCATTATTAAAAGCAATAGAAGCCATCAATACTAGAGGCGATAAACCACAACTAGAGTTAATAGCTTATGAACTACAAGAGATGGGTTATTCTATTTCACCAAATGCCATTTACACTAGCACCATGCGGAAGTGGCTAGAATCAGCTAGGGTTTTTGAGCGAGAGTATGAGATTAACTGGGATGTAGTTTCAGAAATATTAGAAATTGACAAAGATTATATTGATGAGCTTTACACCCTCGATCCACAACAGAAATATTTTTTATTAGCAATGATTCATTTGGATGTTAAAGATTTAACTCCTTGGAATCAAATCGTTAAATATGCAACTAGCATTTATAAAATAAGATTTCCTAGCAAGTCATTTGTTCAAGAGATAATTAACCCTCTAGTTAAACTGGGTTTGATTGAAACGGAGAAAACAACTGGTGGTAGAGGCGCGAAACCAAATAAAGTTAGGTTAACAGATAAAGCTCGAAATGAATTAGTATCTCGTTTACTAACAAGCATTGCTGAAATGACAGAAATAACTCAAACTGAGTTAAATCGGAGTTTTGAAGATGTTATTAGCGACCTAGACAATCCTGATAAACACGTCAAAGGTAAAGCACTTGAACTATTAGCTATTTGGATGATTAGGCTCACTAGCTTGCGGTTTACAAAATGGCGTAAACGAGACTATGAAACTGGACAAGGTGAAGTAGATGTACTTGCAGCTTCCGATCGTTTTGTCTACCACCGTTGGCAAATTCAATGTAAAAACACCAAGCGAGTTGATGTAGATGTGCTGGCTAAAGAGGTAGGAATGACCTTCGTAACTGGCGCAGATGTTGTTATGATTGTAACGACAGGGGAATTTACTAGGGATGCTTTTCAATACGCCTATCGAATGATGGAAATGTCTCGTTATTATATGATTCTCTTACAAAGAGAAGATATTGAAGCTATTAAAAAAGATAAAACTAGCATTATTCAAATTCTCGATCGAAAAGCTAGACGAGTCTTTGCCAAGAAAGAACTGACTATGACAGAGCAAGAGATTAACGATATTGAGAATGAAGAATTAACATTAACTAATTTTGATGGCAATGAAGTTATGGAAGATACATAACTTCATTACATCGAGAGCAACAAAAATCGATTGTTAAGCTTATCTTAAAGAGTGTTCTATTTTCAGTAAGTTTAGTTTGAACTAGTAGTAATTAGCCTTAGTAAGATGCCCCGTTTTTGCGGGTAAAAACCCAACCATCAACACTGTACTGAGCAACTAAATCGTCATCGGGATAGACTACTTTATCGTTTGCCGTGCGATCGCCAATTTCTAAGTAAGTCGCAACTGCTTGGCTGCGATTAATCAAACAATGTCCGTCCGCAACTCCGGCCGGAAAACCCGCACAATTCCCTACAGTTAAAATTGTTTCTCCCTCATCCGTTACTAACGTAATTTCCCCAGATAAAACATAGATAAACTCATCTTGTTTATCGTGCCAATGTCTTAGCGCCGAAGCGCTTCCCGGCGCAAGCTCGACTAAATTTACCCCAAAATTTTGCAACCCGGCGGCATTACCCAAACGCTTTTTCGTGCGTCCCGCTACTACAGGTTTAAATTGTTCTGGATAATTAGAACCGTAATTATTAGTTACATTTTCTGGGTTAATTATCATTTTTAGTTAGTTAAAGATGGGTCTCTTTGCTATGGTAAACAGCAAAAGCTAATTATTAGTTTAGGTAAGAGTGAAATATTTTTTTCTCACCGACGGCTGGACAATCGGCAGAGTGTGGGCAAGCGATGGCTTGTGGAATGAAGCAGCTTGGCGGCGCAAGCCAGATATAGAGCGTCTAAACCTGCAATTAATGACCAAAAATGAGACTCTATGGCTCTATCAAGTAGAAGAAATAATTTTAACAATTGAAGTAAAACCACCCTCTCCAACACTAAATGCGATCGCTTCCGTAGTATTGAAGCGGTTAATTAACGCCCCCCAAGTAATTGAGCGCCTAAGCTTTGCCGCCGCCCATTGTCAAATAAAAAATGCCCAACTTCTCACCGAATAGCAACAAAAGAAGTGCGATCGCGCTGTTTATACTCTTGCATTCGGGTCTGTCAATAGTTACACTTTTTTAATAATTCTCATTTTGTTTGGCGTTACCAGAAGGCGAAAAAAGTGCGATCGCTGTTTAACTCAAAACAAAGGTTTTGCGCCTCCGCCTCTGGCAATAACAAAAAGCTGAAAAATTACTGATTGTAAATCACTCATCCTTGGAGGAGCGTAGTCAATGGGACTACCCTGGTACCGAGTACATACAGTTGTTCTGAACGATCCAGGGCGACTGATATCCGTACACTTAATGCACACTGCTCTTGTAGCAGGTTGGGCTGGTTCGATGGCTTTATACGAACTAGCAATTTTCGATCCAAGCGATCCCGTTCTCAACCCCATGTGGCGGCAAGGAATGTTTGTCATGCCCTTCATGGCACGCCTCGGCGTAACCCAGTCTTGGGGTGGTTGGAATATCACTGGTGGCGCGGCAACCGATCCGGGTTTCTGGTCGTTTGAAGGCGTAGCGGCGGCTCATATCGTGCTGTCTGGATTGTTATTCCTAGCCGCTTGTTGGCACTGGGTGTACTGGGATTTGGAATTATTTAGAGATCCGCGCACGGGCGAACCTGCTTTAGATTTGCCCAAAATGTTTGGCATCCATTTATTTTTATCTGGTTTGCTCTGTTTTGGCTTCGGTGCTTTCCACCTCACGGGTTTATTTGGACCAGGAATGTGGGTTTCTGACCCCTACGGTCTTACCGGAAGCGTCCAACCCGTTGCTCCCGAATGGGGCCCGGCGGGCTTCAACCCGTTCAATGCTGGGGGCGTAGTGGCTCACCACATCGCGGCGGGTATTGTCGGTATTATTGCCGGGTTATTTCACCTCACAGTCCGACCCCCCGAAAGGCTCTACAAAGCCTTGCGGATGGGTAATATCGAAACTGTACTATCGAGCAGTATTGCGGCGGTCTTCTTTGCCGCTTTTGTCGTCGCTGGAACAATGTGGTACGGCAACGCGACTACTCCAATTGAACTATTTGGCCCCACTCGCTATCAGTGGGATCAAAACTACTTCAAGCAGGAAATCGATCGCCGCGTTCAAGAAGAAGTAGCCCAAGGTTTGAACCTAACTGCTGCTTGGTCGGCTATTCCTGAAAAACTCGCCTTCTACGACTATGTTGGTAACGACCCCGCTAAAGGCGGTCTATTCCGCGTAGGACCGATGGATAAAGGTGATGGAGTAGCTCAAGGTTGGTTGGGACATCCGGTATTTAAAGATGGTGAAGGTCGCCAATTAAGCGTCCGTCGTCTGCCTAACTTCTTTGAAACCTTCCCCGTAGTTTTGACCGATGCGGATGGAGTGGTACGTGCGGATATTCCTTTCCGTCGCGCCGAATCTAAGTACAGCTTCGAGCAAGCTGGAGTTACGGTCAGTTTCTACGGCGGTGCTTTAGGCGGTCAAACCTTTGAAGATCCTGCCGACGTGAAAAAGTACGCGCGTAAAGCTCAGTTGGGCGAACCCTTTGAGTTTGACCGCGAAAAACTCAACTCTGACGGCGTGTTCCGCACTAGCCCCAGAGGTTGGTTTACTTACGGACACGCCGTATTTGCTTTATTGTTCTTCTTCGGTCACTTGTGGCACGGTTCGAGGACAATTTTCCGCGACGTGTTTGCGGGTGTAGAAGCAGACCTAGAGGAACAAGTCGAATGGGGTCTATTCCAGAAAGTGGGAGACAAATCTACCCGCAAGAAAGAAGCCGTTTAAACTTTTTGAGTCCCTAGTAAAGCGGTATTGTTAAGAACGGTTAAACAATTGTGTAAGTAACAATTACAGCGAAATTGTTTAGCCGTTCTTTTCTTTTGCTTGGTAAACTATCAGTATTAAGTAACTAATTTGGGATTTGGAATATGGAAAGCGTTGCTTACATTTTGATTTTGGCTCTTGCCATTGGGACATTGTTTTTTGCGATCGCTTTTCGGGAACCACCCCGGATTGAGAAGAAGTAAGGCGCAATGTTTGCTTAAAACTGCTCCTCAATACAAGTCCGGTGCTACGCTTTATTGGTAGCACCGGATTTTGAGATTTTTGCGTTGCTACCCAAATTCTTGCTTATCCCCGTTGCCGTTATGCAATGCCCTTTTTGCCAGCATCCAGATAATAGAGTGCTAGAATCCCGCGCCACAGAAGCTGGGCAAAGTATCCGGCGGCGGCGGGAGTGTTTGAGTTGTTTGCGGCGGTTTACAACTTACGAACGCATAGAATTTGTGCCAATTACCGTCATCAAGCAAAATGGCGATCGCGAATTATTTGATCGCTCAAAAATTTTACGGGGCATAATTCGCGCTTGTCAAAAAACTGGCATTCCTTACCTCAAGTTAGAGGCAATAGTAGATGAAATTGAATCCCAATTACAGCAGCGCGCAGTCCGGGAAGTTACGAGTTTAGAAATTGGGGATTTGGTGTTGGAACAATTAAAAGCAATTAGCGAAGTTGCTTACGTCCGGTTTGCGTCGGTTTATCGCCAATTTAAAAATATTCGCGACTTTGTAGAAACTTTAGACGACTTGACTAATTGTGCTACGGGGACTAACCATGAAGCTTTGACTATTACAGCGATTGGCTAATAAATTACTAATTCTATTTTTAAAGGCATTCCTGCCCTTAACTCAGGTATAATGGTGGGTCTGGATACTCATGGGTTTAGAATTACTTAGTCCTAAGCTAGGATGAGAATGAAAGTAAATCGCATTGATGTTTTCAGGCGATCGCCGTCCATTACCACCGGGCTAGTACCGAAAATTGGAAATTCTCGACTCAAGCAATTAGCAAGAAATCGAGACTTGGGTGTAAATTGCCGCTACCACTAGCGTGCAGGTGCATCGTAGGAGGCAAAAAACTACGGAGACTAACATCAGGAATAAATTAGCATGGTCAATCAGAAACAAACTACTTTAGATATTGGCTTTACTCACGACGATTTTGCTGCACTGCTCGACAAGTATGACTATCACTTTAGCCCAGGTGATGTTGTGGCAGGTACAGTGTTTAGTATCGAGCCGAGGGGCGCTCTGATTGATATTGGTGCTAAAACCGCCGCTTATATTCCGATTCAGGAAATGTCAATTAACCGGGTAGATGCCCCGGAAGAAGTATTGCAATCGAACGAAACGCGGGAATTTTTTATTCTCACCGATGAAAACGAAGACGGACAACTAACGCTTTCGATTCGCCGCATCGAGTATATGCGCGCTTGGGAGCGAGTGCGGCAACTGCAAACAGAAGATGCTACCGTGCGATCGGGAGTTTTTGCCACAAATCGCGGTGGTGCTTTAGTCAGAATTGAGGGATTGCGTGGCTTTATTCCTGGTTCTCACATCAGCACTCGCAAGCCCAAAGAAGATTTATTAGGCGAAGAATTACCATTAAAATTTTTAGAAGTAGATGAAGACCGCAACCGTCTAGTCCTCAGCCATCGTCGCGCCTTAGTTGAGCGTAAGATGAATCGTCTGGAAGTTGGCGAAGTTGTGATTGGAACGGTGCGCGGTATTAAACCCTATGGTGCGTTTATTGATATTGGTGGCGTAAGCGGACTACTGCACATTTCCGAAATTTCTCACGATCATATCGATACTCCTCATAGCGTGTTCAACGTCAACGATGAGTTGAAAGTCATGATTATTGACTTGGATGCCGAAAGAGGACGTATTTCTCTATCAACCAAGCAGTTAGAGCCAGAACCCGGCGATATGATTAAAGATCGGCAATTGGTCTTTGATAGTGCCGAAGAAATGGCCGCCAAGTACCGCGAACAAATGCTTGCCAAACAACAAGGCATCGCAGTTACAGACGATGAATTAGCTGAAGAAGATATCCCCTCAGCCATGGAAGAAGCTATTCCTCCAACCGATGAAGATATCCCCCCAGCAACCGCAGAAGATATCCCCGCCGCCACCGAAGAAGTCTCGGCGGTAATAGAAGAAGATATCCCCGCCGCCACCGAAGAAGTTTAATTCGGCTTGGTACTAAATTCATTAGCAGCTTAAAAAGCGGGGATTTTCCCGCTTTTTAGCATTTTGCCCCATAAGTTGTAGGGAGAGATTTTTGGCAACTATCCAATGCAAAGACCGCACATTTACTGATATTGAAGCAATTATCTTTGACAAAGACGGCACGTTAGAAGATTCGGAAGCTTATTTAAGAAGCCTAGGACAAAAGACTTCGCGCATTATCGACGCGCAAGTTCCCGGCACTGGCGAACCGCTACTAATGGCTTTTGGTATCAATGGTAATAGGCTCGATCCTACAGGACTATTAGCCGTAGCTAGTCGCTGGGAATCAGAAATAGCTGCCGCCGCCTACATTGCTGAAACTGGGAAGGGATGGCTGAAATCCTTGGAAATAGCTCGTCGTGCTTTTACAGAAGCTGATAGCTTTATGGGTACGGCTCCTTCGCCGCTATTTATGGGGAGCTTAGAAGTGCTGAAATACTTGTCTCAAGCTGGTTTAAGCTTAGGCATTCTTTCCGCCGCCTCTGGAGAGCGAGTCCGCAGCTTCGTACAAACCCATCAGTTGAGCGATTACATTCAGTTGCAAATGGGAACTAGCCAAGGGGGAGTTAGTAAACCAGATCCGGCATTATTTATTCAAGCCTGTGAAGCTTTAGGCGTAAAACCAAGCAATACATTGATGGTAGGCGATTCGGTAGGAGATATCGCCATGGCTCGTGCTGCCGGATCTGGCGGTTGTATTGGGATTTGCTGGAGTCAAACCGCCGCCCATTTACACTCAGCAGATGTAGCGATTAACCATTTGGAAGAAATTAAACTTGTGGTAAAGCATTGATGAAGCTATGAGCTTTCTTCTGCTGATAAGTAGACATATAGTAATAGCAGACAGTTATAATAACCAAAATTTTACTTGCATAATTTGCTGCCAAGCACCCAGGAGGAAATGCCTTTGTCTCGTCGCTACTTATTTACTTCAGAATCTGTAACTGAAGGTCATCCCGATAAAATTTGCGATCAAATTTCCGATACCATTTTAGACGCGTTGCTCGCCCAAGATCCTAGTAGTCGCGTTGCTGCCGAAGTTGTGGTTAATACGGGTTTAGTTTTAATTACTGGGGAAATTACAACCAAAGCTCAAGTAAATTATGTAGACTTAGCTCGTAAAAAGATTGCTGATATTGGCTATACCGAAACCGATAACGGCTTTTGTTCCAATAGCTGCTCGGTATTAGTTGCTTTAGACGAACAATCTCCTGATATTGCTCAAGGCGTAAATACTGCTCAAGAAACTCGCGAACAAGATAGCGAAGAACAATTTGATGCTGTTGGTGCGGGCGACCAAGGTTTAATGTTTGGTTTTGCTTGCAACGAAACCCCCGAATTGATGCCTTTGCCAATAAGTCTTGCTCAACGGGTTGCTCGTCGCCTAGCCGCCGTCAGAAAAACAGGTCAATTGCCTTACTTGCGTCCTGATGGGAAAACTCAAGTAACTGTAGCTTACGAAGACGGCAAGCCCGTAGCTATCGATACGATTTTGATTTCTACCCAGCATACGGCAACTATCGGTAATATTACAGCCCCAGAGGCAGTTCAAGCAAAAATTAAAGAAGACCTGTGGGCCGCCATAATACAGCCAGTATTTGCAGACTGTGACATCCAACCAGACGCAGAAACTCGTTTTTTGGTCAATCCCACTGGGAAGTTTGTCATTGGCGGGCCCCAAGGCGATTCTGGGCTAACAGGGCGTAAAATAATCGTCGATACCTATGGCGGTTATTCTCGGCACGGTGGCGGAGCATTTTCCGGTAAAGATCCTACAAAAGTAGATCGCAGCGCTGCTTATGCTTGCCGTTATGTGGCTAAAAATATTGTGGCGGCTGGATTGGCGGACAAGTGCGAAGTTCAACTCAGTTATGCCATTGGTGTAGCAAGACCTGTAAGTATTTTGGTAGAAACTTTTGGTACGGGCAAAGTTGATGACGATCGCTTATTGGAATTAGTTAAAGAACACTTTGAACTGCGTCCTTTGGGCATTATTCATAGCTTTAACCTGCGTCAGCTTCCTGGGGAACGTGGGGGACGTTTTTACCAGGATGTTGCTGCTTACGGTCACTTTGGACGTACCGATTTAGATTTGCCTTGGGAACAAACCGATAAAGCTGCACTGTTAAGCGCTGCTTTAACTCAAGTAGTTGCTAAATAAAAGCACTGAGATTAAATAAATACATTAGGGGATAAACTCGTTGAGTTTATCCCTTTTTTATGGAGACGGCAAAGACTTCAAAAAATGCCCCACCAAATACAGCGAACCGCACAAAATAACTAAGAAATCGCGCTTTGCTGCCTCTAAACCGGAATGTAAGTCTAAATGCACCTCGCAAGTAACTAAATTAGCGCAAACATTTCGAGCCAAGATAGCTAACTCTTTGGGGTCGCTACTACTACGATCGGGGACAGGAACTAAGTGCAAGCTGTCTCCAGAACGCAGCAAGGCACTAAAAATCTCTTTATGGTCTTTGGTTGTCAACATCCCCATCACCCAGGTTACAGGGCTTTCTAGGGTGTCTGCATACTGCCGCAAAGCCACCGCCGCCGCCGGATTATGAGCGCCATCAATAAGTATGGAGAAATTGTCATACTGCACCCACTGGAGACGACCAAGCCAT
>QQTW01000228.1_pt1 | contig 33754 bp, 31 predicted proteins | sample 1904831 | NCBI WGS metagenome assembly QQTW01 (sample SAMN09435610, study PRJNA476489) | Subsurface metagenome, whole genome shotgun sequencing project.
AGGAACGAGCAACCGTTAGCTATTTAGTACGATTTGGTGACCCTCCCGCGCTCGCTTTTGCTTCGCTATCTTCTTCGCTTGATGCAGACTAACACCACCTGCACAGTCTTGCAAGTTCATCCTCCGCTTCTCCATGCCATCTTCAGTGACTTCATCGAGCAGGAACCTCCCCAAATGACCCGACCGCCACCTCTGCACAATCCACAACGCCGCCGCATTCATGTCAACCACCCCCTTCGCCTTTACCCTCCCCGTTTTCCTCGCGACGGCTTCCACAAACACCTCGACATCATTCGTCGGCCGACAGACCTGCTCATACGACCACGGATCCCTCAGATTCAGATGATACAGCAAGTAATCCGCAATCATCATCGGCTGAATGATCGTGTCCTTCACACACCCTACGAGCGAAAGCTTCAACATGGCCTCGGGCTCCGTCACATACGGGAGGAACACGCCCGGCGTATCGATCAGATAGACCTTGCCGGACCCATCCGGGTTCTCGGCGATCTTGATGCCACCGGCAATTTTCCTCGTGACGCCCGGTTGCGCGCCCGTTTTCGCGGCTTTGGGTCCGCCGACGCCGATGCTGCGCAGCGCGTTGATCATGCTGGATTTGCCGACGTTGGGCATGCCGACCACCATCATGCGCGAGCCCGTCAGGGAGTCGGCGGCGGCGGCGCTTTCGCGGGCGAATTTCATGATGCGGTGCATGGAGTTTCCGTGTTTGTGGGCGGAGAAGAGAATGCGAGATGGGGCGTGCCATCTGCGGATGATGTTTTCTCTCTGCGACCGGATAGCACATTGTGACAGATTAGCCTTCAGAGCTGTCCCACGTCAGGAAAGATTGCTAACCAACCTCCGTATCCTCTGGGCCCCTGTTACTACCCAGATCGTGCTTCGTGTACACGACCAATCTCTCCTTGCCCCGTAATCCCTCGTCCAACAGCGGATTTTGCGACGTCAACGGTATGCGGTAATCGCGACACTCAATCACCAGATCAACGGACGAGAGAATAGTTTTCATATGCTTCAGGCCAGAGGCGTGGTGGCCGAGAAAGTATGACCGTGGAATGTGGATGGACTCGGCGAAGGAGGGGCGGGGGATGAACAAAGGCATCTTGACAGGTCGATGACAGTCTATTGGTGATAGCCATTACGATCTTGCGCCAAAGACGCGGATGCAAGTCATTAATTCGTGGTGCATACTAATTTGGAGGTCGGAGAAGAAGATGTTCGAGGTGGCAGAAAATGAAGGCGGTCAGTGACATGCCGCTGGGCAGAAGTATCTTGGCGGCGGGTCTTGACTCGTCATCTCCGTAGATTGTATTCTTGGATCCTTCTACTACGGTTTCACCCCATTCTGTGATCAAAAGGACCCAATTCTCATGAAATATATACATCATCCATCAATACCCAGAAAAAGGCCACCATGACCCTGATCTCCGCCTTCCGCCCCCCATCCCTCCGCTCCAGCGCCCTCCGCCACAGACCGCACAACCCCCGCCGCCGCTCCACAAACCCCACATCCTCCACCTCCGTGACCCAAGACCCAGACCCCGACATCCCCGACCACTCCTCCATAACACCCTCCAAACACACGCCCCGACCATTCCAAGCCCTCCTCTCTGCCGGCGCCCCGCTCCGACCTTTCCGCCTGCTGCGACAAGACCTGCAACATCTGGGCCAGCGTTACAAGTCTGATTGGACGGTGTTCAATCAGCTGGTCTTCGCCAGCGCGGTGTATGTGTTTTTTACTAATCTGCTGCCGGGCATTACCTTTGCGAGTGATTTGTTTGTGAGGACGGGGGCGAATTGGGGCACGGTGGAGGTGGTTTTTAGTACGGGCTTGTGTGGGGTTGTGTTTTCTATGTATGTGGTTTTTCTTACTTGCTTTCTGTCGGAAAACTGGGGACTGGGATAGCTGTAGGGCGTGCCCGGGTTGTGTTCAGCTTGTGGGGTTTCCACTCTCAAAATGTACGCAGCATAGCCCGTTGGTTGAATTTGGTCGGATCAATAATCTTGCCTCACTTGAGTGCTCTAGCGGTGAGGTGTAAGAACTAACGGTTGTCGTTGTGCCCAGATTTTCTATACAGCCCTTGACCATACTAGGAGTCACGGGCCCGTTCTCAGTCCTTGCTGAAAACATATATACATTATGTACAGACACTTTCGGCGTCAGTGTGCCTTTCCCATGACAGTAGCTGCCTCTTCTCCAATGCCATGGCTGATAGAAGCCTAGGTACCATTTCTCCCGTTCATGGCATGGTCGTTGATCCATGCCGCTTGGATGCATTACATTCTGGCCATCATAAACGCTCACGACTGGACAATGCGCTATGTCACCACGTTCTCCACCGAGATATTTTCTCTCTTGAACAGCATCATATACTTCCACAAGGCCATCCAGGAGTTGGAACGTGCCCACACAAACCTGTCGTTTGCAGCCTTTCTATATGCTATCATCGGTGCTGTTGGTACCATGCTTTTTGCCATCTTCCTCTCGACCGCTGAAAGCTGGAAACCCCTGTTTCACCGATACGTTCGAATAGCTCTCACTGAATACGCCGCAGCCATAAGCATTGTCGTCTTCATCGGTATGCCTTACATCGGCGAGCTGGCGTCCCTCGACAAGGAGACGCTGCAAGTCAGCACTTCTTTCAAGCCCACGAGTCCTGAGAGATCTGTTTTCTTCGTCCAGTTCTGGAAACTGCCAATTGCCTGGATCTTTGCAGCAATCATTCCAGGTCTGATCATAACCGTACTCTTCTTCTTCGATCATGAAGTAAGCAGTATCATTTGCACGATTGACCGCTATGGCACTAAGAAGCCAGGAGGGTTTGCCTGGGACATTGTTCTTCTTGGGACCACAACCGCATTGTGCGGTATCCTGGGCATACCTCCTTCGAACGGTCTCCTCCCGCAGGCGCCGCTGCACTCGGAGAGCTTGATGCATATGGAGAAGGACGAAATGCAAATCACTGTTGATGGCGAAGAAAAGACTGAAATCAGACAAGTTCGAAGAGTATATGAGCAGCGATGGAGTGCATTCCTGCACGCCGTGGCCATTCTTGCTTTCATCAGCCCGCCGTTGCAGCGTGTCCTTGGTTTAACGCCGACCAGCGTATTGGCTGGGCTGTTCCTGTTTATGGGCGAGCAAAGCTTGTCTGTCAAGTATATTCCCTCCTTTTCAATAGCTTGCATACCTGTTGCTAATCTTCAACATCAGCCCTATCCTCTACCGCTTCTTCTATCTCCTCACTCCCCCATCTGAGCTACCAAAGCTTCCTCGCACCCTGCAGAATTACTGGGGTGTCCATCTTTATACCATTGTCCAGATTGGAGTAACGGTCATCATTTTTATCGTCACTCTGACCAAGGGAGCTCCAACTTTTCCAGTCATGATAATTGCTCTAGTGCCCATAAGACTCCTCGTGATGAATAGGATATGGCATCGAGAGACGTTGAGGTTCGTTGACGCTTGGGCGTGCAAGGAGGGCACGCCGGAAGACGATGAAGATGCAAGAGCAAGGCCCGCCGATATCGAGCTGCGGGAAATTGAGCCAAGCACACAACGGCCATTTGTAGCGCACAATCACTCGGAGCGAGGAATAGTCTGAAGATGAGTATGAGAAGACGACTAGAGGTTACGTGAATTGGAAGGTTCATCGCAACCACACGACATCGCCGTGGCGTCACCGGACGGATGCAACGGGATGGGCCATGTGCTGATGCAGCGGGCCCAACGGTACTATGTCAGCCCTGGGGTAAGGTGGTTCGCTCAATCTTGATCATCCTCAGCGTCAATCTCGTCGATCTCATCTCCCAAGGGACTAATCCGCTCATCTAACAGCTCCAAGTCCTCCAACTGCTGCCTCGTTGGCATCTTCCAGAGACTTGTAGCACACACCCTCTCCTTCGTCAGCAGATCATCAATGAACTGATCAACGTGCGTGAGCACGAATCCATTGTTCGTCCGACGCTTCAGCTTGCGATAGTCCGACAGCAATGGTTCCAGCGTTTTGTAGATATCCGGGGGATCGAAAGTAAGCCGAACATAGAACGCCGCCAGCGCTCGCAGATACCTAGTAACCACAACGCTGTCAGTACCTCAGACTCTCGCAAACACATTTACGTAAGGGGGAGTACTTGAAATCCTCATTGAGCAAATACTCCAACACAATCTCCCTTTCCGGCGTTAACTGCAGTAATTTGAACGCCAGGCAAAGGAAAGGCGTTGGTTTCTGCTGTCCGTATGTTCCACCGATGAAGGTCAACTCAACTGCTCGGTCGCATAGCGTTGCGGCGTTTAACCCGAAACACTGCTCTTTCCAGAAGTAGGAGTCAGTGATTCGGTCGCGCACTGCTTTTTCCATCAACAGGGCGGGGTTCTGGCCGCGGATGAGCGTCCCCTCGTAGCCGCGGTCGTCGAGCATGTATTTCGCGTCCGCATGATGGGCCATGTTCTGGACCACGGTTTATATGGCAGAGATGAGTTGTCGAGGGCGTCGCTGAGGTCGTAATTCAGTGTAGATAAAATCGATAAAATGCCGACTGACCTCTCTTATCGATTGTTGTCTAGCCAACCCTGGGTGTTTACAATCGTATCACAGCAAGGAAAACCTAGCACGCCCTCTTTTAGATTAGAAATCTGTAAAAATGTTGCTCACAAGCGGTCAAATATCTATGACCATCTCTTCTGGAATTGGTATGCTTCCTCTACCTACGATCTAAAGCTTTGCTGACATCCCTGGAGTATTCATATTTACAAGTTTACTGTTTCTCTCCGGCTACGTCCTCCAACAGCAAACAGTCCGAAATCTACAAGCTGCCATAAAACCACCACCTCCGCCACTCTCCGCGACGACCTCTCTCAGCGCTTCGGCATCCGCATCTGCAGTGGCACGGGTATTCGGCGACCCGCCCGGTTCACGCGGCAGAGTAGCCTACGAGGAGTATCTCACTGAGAGCCGGCCAAAAGATGGCTGGGAAAAGGTGGCGTATGTGCAACTTGTGAGGCAACATATGGACGTGTGTAGCGCGGTCATGCTGTTTGCGGAGCTGGCAAGGCAACAAAGCAAGGCTCAGCGAGTACTTTTGTATCCAAAGGGGTGGGACAAAGCGGAAGATCAAGCGCTGGAAGCTGTAGATCCGTATTTGAGGACGAGTAAACGACTCCTGAAGATGGCAAGAGTTCGATATGGCGTAATACTGAAGGCTATGAAAGACTCTTTGGATCAGGAAGATGGTATGAACTCAATGGTGTGAGCAGGAACAACGGGTCTAACAACGCATCACACAGACTTTTCTTTGTCCAAGCACCAGCTGGTGGAGCTCACATCTTTAACCACTTACGATCGCGTCCTTTGTCTTCGACCGTCAGGACTTCTCCTCAACTCAGCCAAGCTAGATCGCTTGCTAGCAATCTCGCTCAAGAAACTAGGGTCGGAGAAACCAGCAATGGATTTTGAAACATTAAGGTCAACATCTTTGTTGCTCTTGGCCCCGTCCCAAAAACCCATAAACCGAACAAACGACCAGCTTGCCGCGGCATCGGTTCTGTACAGTAATACATCTCCACGCCTGATGCTCCAGCAAGCTCTTGTCCCACGTTCCTCTCTCGGATCTCATCTCGTCCTCGAGACCTCAGAGCTCGAAGATCAGCCTGTAGATCTCGACCCCACAAAGTTCTTAACCTCAATGGCATACGTGCACTTCTCGGATCCCAACCTACCAGGACCTGCGTACGACATTCCGCATGATATCTTCGTGCGTGCGGCTCCCAGGGAAAGTAAGCCACGGAGGGTTTGGGAAAGCATGTACGAGAGATTCAGAGACAAGAGGATGAACGTTTGCGGTTTAGATCTTGAGCCGATGCCTAGGGAAAACAGGGAACCGCTGACTGCGCTTGACACGGATAGGCATGAAGGGGTTTGAGAAGATGTACAGATGGTGGAGTATTTACGAAGTAACGAATTCAAGAAATAGACAATGTTGCCTTGGGAGTCATCTTACAAAGGTCGCGTGGTCGTCATCTTAACGCAGTGCAAATGCGTGTGGGCTATGTTTGTTAATTGGCTTACTGACAGATGTAATAGCTCGAGCAAGATCCCATGGAGGTGAATATGGAAGGACCTGGGAACCGGCGCTGTGTAATCTAACTCCTTTGATCAAATCCATGTCGGCTAAAGACTGCGCTATTCCATGGTCGAAGCAATAGTTCAGTGCCTTTTCCAAATGATATAAATGTGGACCTATGTGACTGCAATGCGGTCTAAGAGAACACTGTTGGTATCTGGTTCAACAGCCGTGGCTTAATTAACTTGTTAAGTGCTGCTGGTCTTTCTCAGTAGCACACATATTCGGATACGCTCAGCACCTTGGATACAATCCTCTCAACCTAATCTAACCTTTCTGTAAAGCCGCATACATTCCTGCATATCAGCCGCGACGCTAGACTCGTTCTTCGAAAGTGTCTCCTGCATCAGCGACAAGATACAAGCAACATAGCACAGAGTGCTCGTATCCGCCTTCAGGTAGTCAAGATGCTCCTTGCTCATGCCCCCCTGCTCCGTCCACTTCATCCATCGATCCAGCATATTCGAGACCCGCTCCGCTGTAGACACGTCGATTATCATCTGATACATTATATGCTCCACCGCCTGCTGTACACTGCTTCCTTCATCCATTTCTCTTTTTGCGATAAGACTCTTCAAACACGCCTTTGCGACCAAGCTATTGCCTAGTCTAGGAGAGTTGAGGGCCTCAAAAATTCGCTTCTCCTCCCGGGCTTGTCTCTCAGCCATCTGAGCCCGAGTGCTCTCGAGAAAGGCCGTGCGTTCTTCAGCCTCTCGCGTTGCTCGGGCTGCTTGCGCCTGGGCTGGTGGCATGGTTTGTTCGGCTGCTATCTTCCGATGTCTTGCCGAGAAGGCCGAGAGTTTCTTGTTGAAATCAACGTTGGGGTCGTACTGGGTTGCCCATGTCGGGGTATCGTTCTCTTCCAGTAGGTCTAACAGTACCATGATTCCACATGGCATCGAATCTTTCCCAAGCATCAGTCGGATTCTTTCAGGGACGGCGCAGTTTGATAAACCCATCCCTTTCTGATGTCCGAGGGCGGATGCAGCAAGGGCGAACCAACAGATGGGTGTGTTGGGTCTCCGAAGATGACTCGTGTCCGGGTTAGATTCAATTGGCTCATGCTCAATCTCATAAATCGCGTTATCTAGGTAGCAGGATTCGCCGTTGTGACTCAAATTGAAGCGTATAGATAGCTTTTCTGGCTCGTTCGACAAGTCAAGTTCTTTGGCTAGGATGTCTGGTCTGACTTCTGCGACAGCTTCACCGTTGCTAAGCGTTGATGCATTTCGTGGAGCTTCGAGTCGCATCCAAGATGGCGGAAGAGACTCGTGGCTACGCTTGTCCCATGCGTCACACCACTGCAGTGAGAGCGAGAGAATCCCGTCAGAGTCATCCGGGAGAGCCACTTTCAGAACGCCATGGACAGAATCCGGTGAAAGTAACAAACTAGTCCCGAAAGGCGTCCAGATACCTGAGGTTCGTAGCTTATGAAAGCCATTCAGATCTGGTATCGCTCCCCGATCTAACAAAAATGAAAGCAGCTCCTCAAATTCGACTTCAGCTTGCGGCTCCCGCAAGTCATCCATGTACTGCAGGCGATACAGGCGTTGGCCGGTAATAAGACGATTCCAATTGAAGATGCTCCATGAACCTCCTCTAAGTTTCGAGGGTAGTTTTGACATTGTCCAATAATCTGCTTCATACCGTTCGAGCGGTGTGATGCAGCACCTTGGAATCTCAACCTCGATCGTTCCAGACATCAGACTTCCTCTTGTTATTGCATACCCATGACCATTCCGTTTTAGCTCACGCTGAACACTTTGTAGGGTTAAGAGCGCTTTGATAGAAGTGTAGATGATTGGCAACACACCAAGAACCGCCAGCGGTATACCAATGTAGGTGATTATATCGGTGACTGACGCCATTGACGCATCCGTATGGCTATGTTAAAGATCTAAAGATATTGTAAGGGAAAGGACTGATGTAGAGAGCCATGACTCCATGAACCTCAGGAAGGGCCCCTCATTGCATTGAATTATATCACCTACATACGGGAAGTGTTTCGAGATACGGGTTCCATTTTGGGCTTAGCCTACATCGGTGGTAAATAGGGGCAAACAGGGGGTGACATGCAGGAGCAGCTACTATTATGGTCTATGATTGATTGCGCGATGTCGATAAATCCAAACAACGGACTTCTAATCAAATCCCTGAAGAAGAAGAAGCCCAAAACCACTGGTGTTATCCTTTCCTAGGTCAGAAAGCACCCTGCCCTCATACCCGTCACAGCGTCAACCTTCCGACTTCCCAAATACCAGGAGAGTGAACGCCACTACGTTTGCTTAGAGGTGGCTTCCACTGCAAGACGGGTGATGAAAGCATGGTACCCGCGTGGCAGATAGCGCATCGTTGTGCGAATTCAGGATATATCTCCGGCGTCTGCATAGACAGTCATCTCCCGACACCTGCACCGGGTTGCATTCGTCTCATCCTCTCCTCCGCAGCCCTAGCTCTTCTCTCGCGTTCGAGTCTTGTCCTCATTTCAGGAGTCATGCCTCGAGCCTCTTCCTCGCGCCTTTCTGCTGCCGTCTTTTCCCCCGCGCCCAGAGATCTGCCCGTCAGCTTTCTCCGTTGCTGCTCAGTTTCACTGGATGACGACTCCTTGGCTAATCTCTCGGTCTCCGCCTTTCTCCTCGCTGCCTCATTTTGATCTGATTTTTGCCGTTCCCGCTGTTCCCGCTTATCTGCCTCGGATTTGGACATTGGGGAAGGTACATGCGTTGCTGACCAATCCCAACGTGTCTCGCCCAGTTCATAGCGTGCAACACGGAAAGCATCACGCGTTGCTCTGTCGCCAGCAAGATCATATGGCGGCTTCCCTTCACTATTGGATACCTTGGGGTTGGCGCCAGCTTTCGAGAGAAGGGCTAGCACTACAGCTGGCGAGTTTGTACTTGCAGCTAGATGAAGCGGTGTTGGTGCATGATGGTTTTGCTGCGATGACGGTGGGTGGAAGTGATAGTCTGGTGATAGTGTGTTGGTGGTCAAGTATGAGAGTGTGGCAGGGGCCTTAGATCGTCGGATAAGGGCTTGTAGTTGAGATGTGTGCAATAAGGCCTCTTCTTCCTCTTTTGACGGTTTCGGCTGAGTGATCTTGACCATATCATTTTTGTTTTGCAAGACAGTATCATCGCTCCGGGCATCCGAAGTCAAAGCAGTAGCAAATGCTTGTTCGTCGATCTGGCTGACCTTGACTCTCGTCAATTCGACAAAGGCACGCATAAGCTCTGCCTGCGTCGCCCGCCGAGTGCTAAAAGGAAAACTTCGATTTCTCGGATCGTTGTGACGTAGTACCTGTCCCTCGTAAGGTCCAAACAGGGTTCGCCGATTTGTGCTCCCCGTAGCCCTAACAAAGACGAGCTGGGAACTATCAATCAGGTCTTTCCAGTCCTTTAGCAGAGCCCTTATCTCAGCCTCTAATGCGACTTCGTTGTAACGTCGAAGTGATGATCCAGCTGAATGGGCTGCTCCCTTCGCCGAATCGTTTGCTGACTGTGACCCGCCTTGCTTCCTTCTAGTTGTGTACCGATGAAAGGTCTTGTGTGCCAGTACTGTAGCCTGCCGCTCTTCACCACCCGTGGCCTTCTTTACCACCTTTGGAGCCAGAGAAACGACCATGGCGGCAAAGTGACCGCCACCAATCATGCAGAGAAAGAAATGGGGGCTCATCACCGCTGTTTGCAAAGGCTCTCCATTTGAGACATCGTGCGTCTTCGGCGCAGGTATCGCCGCAAGCTGTTTATTTCGTATGATTTCAACTATTTGTGATTCGTCTTCTAACTCTGGAGCGTTGAACATGGCCCGGTATATGCCCAGGGAGATATTTGAGGGTAAGGCAGGAGTTACAAACCATAACAAAGGCGCTGTACCGGCGCCTTGTTTCCGCCTCTGCGAAACACCGTCGTCTGGAGACTTTGAATTGGAGAGCTTGGCTTGCTTCTTCAGAAGAGCAGTCAGGATATCATCTTTCAGTCTCGTGTCTGGAGATGTTTCTTCATCAGTGTCCGAATCCGAATCCGAGCCCGATATGCTTTCGTCCAGGTCTACCCTGATCGTCAGCTGGACTAAATGCTACCAACACCAATCTGCTTCATACCCCCAACTAACTTATCAAAGTCCGTCTCGCTCACTGTTTGCAGACCTCTCAGCCTCTGTTTGAGGTTATAGCCATGGAAATCGGATCTTATATGAACACGCTGTTCAGCCACAGTCGAGAACCTAACGTCGCACAATGTGCACGTTGTAGACGCTGCTATGACCCGGTCAACCCTGTTGTCTTCCCCCGTAGGTTTGTTGTCATGGCTCGGAGTTCCATCGGATCTGGTCAACGGTAACGACGCATCTTTTCGGTGCAGTGTTACCAGTATCTCCTGGGGAAGGTCGAACACTATGAAGAGCTCTAGCTTAGAGAGAGTCCCAAGGAAAGAGAGAAGAGAGATTCTAACCGTACAAAGGACGCTTTAGGATATCAGGTACATCCATACTCAGTGGTCGGGTTGTCCTTTTAGAAACACAGCTTCGTTCTTCACAGGTGTTCCTCTGTCTGAAAAGTCGACGCTGAGATATCCTCTAGTGATGCCCATATTATTCTGTGGGTCTGTGAGTCACAGCCGGTGGAACATGCATCTGCGCTCCTAGTCTGACATCATACAACGCGCAATTGCTGTGATGATAATTTTGGAGTAACTTGAAAGAATGTACAGCAATTTCTACTTATTACTCTATCATGAAGTACGGCTCCGAGAAAAAAATTACTTCAGCTGTTCTAAGGCTCTATTGACTGTTGTGATTCTTTTGAGTCTGTTTCTTGGATAGTATATAATCGATGGACATCTTCACTATCTTCCACCAAAATCTCCTGATATTGCTGAAAGATGCCTATGTGAAGCGGTGTAGGAAGCACTCAAACCGTGATGGACGGCTTTCATCAACGACCTAGAACCACACTCGCAAGGCTCAAGAGGCGAAGGAGCTGATGCTCATTCTAAATATGAAAACCACTCAGGCCAAATAGTTATCTGGGAAGATATGAATCACGGTATAGTTGGCTGCACATAGCTCCATGTAAAGTGAGTATATCCTTCCATCTCCAATTATCAATTTCCTTAATTTCCGGATCAAGACCTGCTCGACTTTTTACTCATGCAACTAAGCCCGGCATCTCTAGACGACCTGGCAATAATTCGCCGGGAAACTCCCCTGAGCTCCCTTGAGCTCGCCTTCCCACCAGTCATCTGTGCTTCCAGTCTTTCTCGTCACCCTGATCCGATCGCCTTCCCTGAAAACAAGGTCACCACTTCCTTGACCATCAAAGTCGTAAAGTGCCGTTACCCAGATGCCTTGTTGCGAGGGTACTCTTTTCGCCGGCGGAGGAGGTGGTGGAGGCTTTTTCTTGGCGGCTGCTGCAGACGTGGAGGATGAGCTGGAAGGTTGCCGGCTATGGCTGAAGTAGTCGGTGGTGCGTGGCGCCGCGGGAGAGTACGCTTGGGGGGTGTGGTATTCGGACGGAGTCGGAGACGTCACAACGGAGGAACTGGACGCAGGCGGCGAAAGAGCCGCGGAGGTGGATTGCGATGGCATAGAGGATATTCTGGGTTTTGCACTAAGATTCGGTGATGGCGGTCCGATGGAGGGACTTCGCGATGGTGGTTTTTGCGGTGGCATGTGACCGCTAGCACGTCGCTGTGCGAAGCCATTGCGGATGCCGAGACCAGTCATGGTACTGCTGTGTGCTTGTTCCTCCAGCTTCATAGGCTGACGAACTGCTTTGCCCTTGGTCACACAATCGATCCCCGTCTCGAGCTCGTGCTGGATGAGTGTGAAGTCAGCCTCCCAAGCTGAGATGATCTCTTCCATAGGCGGCGCAGGTGAGGGAAAGTGCTCCTCTTGGCAGTAGTTGTGAAGCATGGTGTAATATTGGGCAAGGAGAGTATTCTGGGTCATAATCTGAGTAGCGAGGAAGTGTGGCAGGATCGAATACACTGCCAAAATCACTGGCGGAAGCGAAGACTTGAGATGAGCGTCTGCAACGGCATACTCCTGGCGAGAGAGTCAGCTACTGGCAACGTAGCATTCCTCGTCAGAGTGCTATTATGTAACAGACATACTTCGGTGGCTTTGGCCAGGTCAGTTTCGGCCTTCGCTAGTGCGGCGTTGTCTCTGTCTGACCGTTTGGTTTTTTTCCGACCACTATCCACTCGACCCTGATATCTTTCATAATCAAGCTATTCAAGGCCCTTAGCCACAGAATTCGTCGTCTGTCAGGGGCTCTTACCTTCTTGTTCTCTCGGTTTTTGATGATCTTCTTCATTGGTTGGATATTATCTTTGGCTGCCATCGCAGGTTTGATCATTCTCAAATCCACCAAGTTAATCTCCTCAAGCAGATCCGTTTTCAGGGCATCATAATTGTCTCTCAGTTTAATCACCCTTGCCATAGTACTTTGTGGCGTAGCCACAGGCTCATGCCGGCTGTCAGAGTCTTCGGCACCAACAAAGGGGCTGAACATCCCATTGAAGTCGTCAATTAACCGGTGTTGGGTACCTAAGATGGACGTCCAGGAGTCCCTCCATGCCTTGTAGGCATCTACAAGCTGTCACGGTATCAGCCTGGCTTGGCATGCCGAGCATGGGAAAGAAAGTTGAGATCGATACTTTAGTAAGCATTCTGTCCGCGTCCTCAAAGTCCTTGAGTAGTATAGACACTTGAGACTCATCCGCACTTCTTGTGAGCAGCTTCCCAAAACTCCGATGCACGCTCTGCATCTTGGCTTATTTCAGATAACGGCCGTCAATGTATAGGTTTCACATAAGCTGGACACTTCAGGAGATCTACATCTGTAGATCTTCCATCATTCAATCATCCTCTTTCGTCCCAAAGACCGCTCCAGGTGCCGTGAAGCTCCGGGTTCCAACTGAGAGCCACAGTACCTCACCAGAGCTTTGCTGATACCACTAAGCCCCGCGCGGCTCCGTAAGGCTGAAACGTCGCTAAGCGATTCTGAATTAGCGCCTACGTGGAAACATTTACTCGGCAATGACCGAACTCCGAGCCAACAGGTCACGTGTATTCATGTGCACAACGCGTGGGCTGATTGAAGCGAGGCACGTCTAAGTTAAGTTACGATGATGAGCCTCAGGCATTTATACACCGCTACGCCAAAAGGGACCGCGGCCGAGTAACACAGTCCTAATTGACCATCTGACAACGTCCCAAACCGCATGTACGCAAATTCGGGTCCCAGGTTAAGTTATTCTATGAATGGTTCCTTGCTAACTAAGCTAAAGCAGTTCCATAGCATGACCTCCGCTGTGCAACGGAGTACCCCGAGTCTAGCAATACCCTCCTCCCCGAATACTGCACCGGTGCTCGAATTCCGCTGCTTATATACCCACGATCTTCGCCGCAAACAGAAACGCTGGCAAGATGGCTTCCTCCGCTTTCATACTTTCAACAAGCGTGTTATGGTGTATGATGTTCCGCGGAACTTCATAGGTGACAGCCACTGGAGGGATGGAGGCACGGTGCAGGACGGGGATGAGCTTGAGTTGGAGAAGGGCGTCCTGGTGCAGGTTGGAGAAGTTGTCGGGAGCATGGAACAAGACTTGACAGAACTCCTTCATAAGAGAAGGGTAAATCCTGGATCGCCTGCAGCGAAGAAAGCAACTGCAATGGTTGCTGCTAATCCATCATCGAACGACCATGCGTCAACTCCAATTACCCAGCTACGACCCAAGTCCCTCAATGCTCTCCTCGGTACACCGCGCGGACCTTATGGACGAGCTACGCTTCCCACACAGTCACCCTTCGAGCAACGACATAGCAACGAGAAGTCCGGTGATCTAATGGAAGGGCGGACACCAAAAAGGCAGAGAATCAATCCACTACCAACATGCGTAAGAGCACAACAATCACAGCCAGTTGCGAAAGGGAAGACCAGCCAGCAAACCACGAGGGCACTGTCATCCACTGAAGCAGGGCCAGCGAGACCTCTTGCTCGGCCGCAGGCTAGCAACAGACTTGGCATTATAGAGGTGGAATCCAGCGGAGACGAACGTGCAGAACCAGTCCACACGCTAATCCAAAACTCTCTTGGCCGACTCTCGAAAGGGACCATAACTACGAAAGCTACAAAGCAATCACCTCCAGCTCCTCTGTTCTGTTCGTCGTCACCGCCAGTCAGCACCACTAACCACCTTCCACCGATGGAGATAAAGACTGGTGATCCCCTAGATCAACATGGGTCTGTTGCAACACCCGCTGCGGAAACCCCACCGCTCGAAACTCCATGTCCCGAAGACGAGGCCCCGCTGAACCCCCTGCGCCTTGCAGTACGCAAACCGCGGAGGAAGCTCATGTACAAGGAATTACTACCTCCAATCCATCCTCCAAAGCCTTTTGCACCTCGCAATGAACCTGGTCATCGAACTTCAAAGCCAAGGGTGGCTCAGGACGAAGGCTTGAAGAAGGATGTGGATAACAATCCAACCATCGATTGCTTAAATGCTTTCCACAAAGCGCAGCGCAAACGCTTGGATGCACGCAAAGGCAGGCAGAACAGGAGCTCAAGACACCCTCAGCCTGAACCATCGCCCTGGGACGAGGATGTCTTCTCGCACAATGAACAGGGGGACATGGAAGAACCCATAGTACTCTCACCTATTGCACCGAAGCAACTACCAGATGCGGGAGGTGCAACCAGCAAAACCAGAAACACTAGCTCTAGCAATGAGGACTCGCATATTGCACGTCAGCCTCCGCTTCACACTACCTCAAAGGCAAACCCAACAGCTAATCCAACCGAAACCACCTCCCTCCAAGCTCTAGACAAACACCTCCTCAAACCCACCAACCCAAGCGCTCGATCGACCAAAACCACCTACCCCCAAGCACTAGACCAACAACTCCTCGCGCCCTCAAACGTAAACCACTTCCTCCTCCGCCGCAGCAACTCCGAACCCAACAAATCAACTTCCACCCAACTATCACCACCAGTCCCACCCCTTGTCAACAACGACCCACACAGTAACAATAACGTTGACGCTCAGAACAGCTTCCAAGCACCACAGCCACGCCCCAAGAAAAGCCCGCTGAAGAAATGGACTTCGCTCCCTGCTCCTCCTCGTCCTCCGAACGCACAAGTCGCAGTTCAAAAGGCGGAAGGGGATGTAGATGATGACGTTGGCCCTTGGAGTCGCGAGGCTTTTGATTTGTTTGATTGGAGGCCTCCTGGTCGTGAGACTCCTCTGGTCCCGTGTGCGAGTGAGGTATGAATGAGGTGCAGGGCGAGGGTAAGTTTGAGGTTGAGAATATTGTGGGGTATGGGGGTGCTTTGATTGGGTGGATTGGATGTCGTGAATAGATCGGATTTGGGTCTAACTCTAGGATCTGTAGGACGGCGTTGCTGGCGAGGAGATGGGTGAAGAATAGCGATACCTTGTTGAGGGTCCGAGGATGCGGGATGGAGCATTCTATATATGCGTGCAGAGCTTATCTCAGGGACGAGCTTACAAGCACATGAGAGTCAACCGGGAATAAGACCTTCGCATAGCAATCCATTCACACCATTGATTGGTCCCAAGAGACTTCGCGGTGTAGATCATCAACGGCGCCGTTTGAAAAGGTAGGTCACTGAAGTCAAGTGCGTAACCATATGTAAACTCAGCCCCTCTATCTACCGAAACAGCACTGATAACACGAAAACAACAAGAGAGAGGTAGCAAAGTTATGTAGCAAAGTCCTCAAACAAATTCAAGAAGGATAGAGAACCGATTCATACGTGGCTGTCGAGGCCCAAATTGGTAGAGCTCACATTGGGCACACCTCATACTGTTCAATTTGTCCTGACTGATCATTCTGATCCGTGCGCCCCTGACCACCAGCCAAATTAAGACAAATGAAGAGTGACGCCTGCCATTATCAAGAAGAACAGGGATTTCCTGACGATTTGGTATTGGGATCATGACATGAGAGAGTGGTATCGTGTGTGCACGTTTCTGGAAATGGGTACAGTACGTCTGACATAAGGAAAGTGCACGGTTTGCGAAAACATCGTGCCGTGAGATGCTCATTGGTTGTGCGTGTGCGATTGCGAATAGCGCCTGGCTTGAGAGGCATGTCTGCTGTCCTTGGCGAGGGAGCCTACATCATGTTTGCCTGATTCCGAAGTTAGCACTTTGCTCAAGCCTTTAAAATTTCCCAGAGAGCGAGAGTCTTGAGCGAGGAGAAAACTCACCATCACAACAAGCCCTAACATTCTCCAACCGATCCGCATCCTTCTCATGCTTCTCAATCACCTGCCTTAGATCTTCGGCCGAATCGTGTGCGGCGGGAGTGGGGTCGGAAGTGACGTCTGCATCCTGGAAACTTTGCCGACTGACGCGAGACGAGAACGAACCGCGTACGTTGCCGGGTTTGAACATGTGACTGAGTCGTGATATGGATCCTTGAGACGGTTGATGTTTTTGGACGCGGCTATTGGTCGATGGATGCGCGGAGGCTGCGGGAGGAGGTCGGCGTCTAGAGGCACTAGAGTTGTTACGGTACGGCGAAGGGTTGTTGTTGCTGGTGATGCGGCTGTTGTAGGAGGATGTTGAAACGCGGGCGTTGCCGGATCTACGGTTACGGCCCGTAGATAGGCTGTAATCACCAACGTCGTCGGGGGTGCTGTTCTGACCGTAGTCTTGCTCGCTGTATGAAGAACCGGGCTGTACGGCGTTCCGCAGCAACAGGTATGAAATAGCGTTGAACCAAGTCTCGTGCCTCTGGCCCGTCGCGGCTGTAAGCTTGATGACCCGTTCGGGCGTGACGATTTCTAGACTCTTTCGGTGGAGTCCAGGTGGCATGGGGTTGTCATCTGTAACGACTCGCACACCCTCGATAGGCAAATTCTTTGAGGCACCCTCCGCCTTTCCACTTGTAGAAGGACCTCGCTCGCTCCAATGCAGTGTTCGTGTGTATGGATGCACCCACACATAGCGTCGATGTCGGCTGTCTGACAACTCGCCACGACCAGCTTTACGTGTATATTTCCACAGATATTCACCGATCATGGTTTGGGTGATGGCTGATATCATGCGAGAATCGGTTGGTCCCGAGGTACCGGGCTGCATAGGGAATCCATCTGCACGGATATTGAACCGCTCATCCAGCTCCGATGCGAACGAAGAGAATGAGGATCTACGAGACACTTGACTACGCGTAGTTGAGACTCTAGGCCGCGGTGTGGTTCCATTTTTCGCAAGAGAAGTCTGCGAGGCTTGTGGTTCGTTGGGAGTGCGGGGTCTGTTCAATTTATAGGCAGAAGCTGGGGCAAGCGGCGGCCCCATTATGCCTGGTGGAACATCTGCGGACGGTACTTTCTGTGCAGCAGCGGCTATGGCTTCTCGATGGTCAGGTGGTAATGGAGGATGAGAATCCAAGTCAAGACGTATGCTTCCAGCGCTACCGGGCCGCTTGAGCGATTTCGACATTGTAGGATCATCCTGCGAATAGGCTGGATCTGCCATTCTTGCCCTTGCCCTGGCGATACTACCTGTGGGACTCTCTGGCGACTTTGTACGCAAGGCCGGAGGAATCATTTGACTAGTTGACGAGTTCCTGACAGGGGAAGCTGCATCAGGTCTGCCTTTGTTTGAGAGGAACTTTTCGATCTGCTCTGCGGACAATGTCGTTTGCGAGCCCTGGTCTGTGTTACTATTGAAGAACGGCTTGTTGGTTATTAGCGGATTTTCCTTGTTGCTGAGTTCATTCTGTGCAACATTGGTGGAAATGTCCTTGAACGGCAAATTAGTTGGTTCGACTGAACCGATCCCTAAGTCCTTCACAGCCTGGCTTGTACCATCTTCCGCTATTTGTAATTCTGCAGGTGTTCTGGCCTTGGACGTACGTGACGATGACAGAGTAGGCTGATTCTGCTTGACGTTCATCTCTGAGGGAGTCGCATTTGAAACTAGAGGCACCCGTTGTGTCTCCGTGTACGGAGCAACTGGAATTGGATCGACTGGAGCGATTTCCAAAGACTGAATGAACGATAATTTGAGCGGTACAAGCGGTGACGGTGAAGGAAAGGGATCCGGAGATGACGCCAATGAGACGGATTCTCGACGAGGTTCAATCTGTTGCGATTGTAGGCCTGACAGACTCAAAGTCGGCTTTTCAACCTCAGAGGTTGACCTATCTGTCTCGATAGACCCCACAGGGGCGGGAGCAGAGCTATTTTCGGAGCTTGCACCTGAATTGTCTGCGCCAAAAATTCCAGCAACCTTGCCACGGACCAGGCGTGGTAATGAAGAGACAAGAGACGTGTCGTGACCAACAGTTGTTGCCTCGCTTCTGGGAGTTCTTTGCGTTCCCATGTCTCTAGTTGCGGGGCCTGTCGGCGTTACGGGTCTATTCCAAGGAAGTGAACGCTCATCACCGTCCAATCCACTTGTGGATTGCATAAGCCTAACATCGTCGTTATCAGTCTTTGGTTCGCCAGCGAAGCCCGAAGGTGTTGGTTGTAATGCAGGTGCTGGCTCCCATGGCTCTGTCATCATAGCAGAATCGACCATAGGAACCTTGTCAAAGATTTCAGGAATTGCTCCGGTGTTGATTTTCACCGGTGATGATGTCTGAGAATGACTGTAGACCTTGCTTGGAGTGCCATCGACTTCCTCCTCACTCTCGCCGCCATTCAGATCTCCAAGCTCTGCGAACAGATTCTGACCACCTCTGCCAGTGCTACCTATAAAACTTGTGGGCGAATCTTTCATACTCGACGGAGTACTATTGCTTAATGCCTCACTTCCCATTCTGCTACGACGTGATGCAGCTCCACGGTTGATCTTTAGCCGATATCGCTGAGGTTGTGCCTGTATGGGTGTCTTCGCGACGGCTTCGCTATCGTCTGTTGAATCCGAGGCTGTGCTCTTGAATGATTGAAAGTCGCCGGGCTTGGAGTCTGCCAACGTCGACGGTCGTTTCTGATGGGTCATGCGTCCGCGGGCAACATCACCTTCAGTCTCGGTGAGTTCATCGCTGCTGTCACCGGCCAGGCTCTCTGCACCTGTTTGAAAGGCTTCAGTCTCAGTAGCAGTGTCCCGTTCATTGGCAGTGTCAAAGGAATCTTCGGTCTCGTCTGCAGTTTGGTACACGTCACTTGGGCCCGTCTCAAGGTCATCACTGAGTTCACTCGCAAGGTTGACGGATCCCGGCAGAAGGAGCTTGCCAGGACTATCTACGGGAGTGTGATCTTCCCATCCAGTCTCATCCACCAGCACGTCGGTCCTACTGGTTCGTTCACCTCCTAACCTGCTTGGTCGTGCAGGCTTCTTAAAATTGTCGTGCTGGGCTTTTGCCTTTTGCCGCTTGCTGGCACTGCTGACACCGTTCGCATCTCCTCTCCTTAACTCCAGTTCGTCTCGTGCCTCCTGTAACATGCGCTTGAGCTCCACCTTCTCACTCTTCTCACGGTGTATGTTGCTTTTGAGATTCTGAATCATTCGGTGGGCATGGTGAAGCGAGCTTTTCATTGTTTCTGTTTCGAGTACGCTATGTCTCGGAGTTCCTTTCACTGGAGAAGGTGGAGGTGAGTGTTCCGGTGTAACCCGAGTGTCGTTCGCGTCCTCATTGTCGGACCCTACATCTCGGGGAAGCTCAGCTTCTTCGTCTCGGATTCGTGAAGCAATAGCTTTTGCAAGCTCCTGATTCTGATAATTCAGTTCCTCAACCTTTCTCTGTAGAGCTGCGCGTTCGCTATCTCCGAGAGTCAGATTTCTTCGCAGTGTCGAAAGTTCGGAATCCTGATGCTTCCGAGTAGCAGCATAATCCTCGATAAGTTTCCCGTTCGCCTGCTTCAATTCGTCAAGTTCTCTCTGAGCGGCGGTCTTCTCTGCGCTCTCTAGAGACAAAGTATTGTTTAAACGTTGCTCTCGATCTGAGGCATGCTTCGCTGCGGCGAGTAGTTCATGGATCTGGGTTTCTAGGCTCCAATTCTCATCTTTGTATCGTTGCTCACTCTCGTCAAGACTCCGAAGACGCTGCGTGAGTCCCTCTGCCTCAACCTCCAGCCTCGACTTCTCCAGATCCACAGACTTCAAAGTCTCTTCTTTTTCTTCCAGAAGTGCCTGAAGTTGCCTTGCATGGGTAAGCAAGGATGTGCACATCTCAGTTAGGAATTCCATGTCTTTGACACCGACGCTTGGCACATTCCGCTGCTTCCTTGAAGGAACATTGACCTTTGATGGCGAGAAATTGGCTTGACTCGAGAACACGGAAGGGCTGGCTGGAGTCTGCGCACTCAACAGTAAGCTAAGTTGACTTTATCAGCGAAGGCGTTCAAGATATGACTTACCCGTCCATCGCCTGTATGAAGTGGAGTAGCACTTTCTTCCGAACTGCTAACCCTTGACTTTGTACCCAAGCCTGCCCGTGCGCTCTCTCGACCAACCTCGACGTATTCCTTTTCTATATCAATAAGCTTCTGGCGTAGTTCCGGTCCAATTTCTCCTTCCTCCTGTTGCAGCTCCACCTCTCTCAACCGCTCAGACAAGTCCTGCCGTTGTTTAACAAGGGCAGTCCCTATTTTCGACGCTTCCTGTAGTCTCCGCTCTGTTTCTGCAAGGTGCGCCTCGAGTGCGCGCTTGGCTTGGGAAGGCGAGGAGGACGAATGGTTCAGCGCGAAAAGGTCTGTGTCAAAGGAAGAGAACCGGTGATTTTGAGGCTTTTTAGACTGGGATGGTGTTGTCGAGAAGGGATCATCTCTGCTATTATTCTGGCTTATGCCATTCGCCTCAACCCCTCCCAGGATTTGGGAAGCCATGCTGAGGCTGGACACCAAGACTGGCGATGAAACACGAATTTATATTATCGAGCGTTGATTGATGCTACTCGGTCCACCACCATCAAGTCGAGCTTAGATGTTTTCTTGTGCGCTACCCCGGTGTCAACACATTAGGCGAAGCAGATCAGAATCGGGCAGTTGCGGCTTCAAACTCAACGAAATATCAGTCGTACCAGTCGGGGTGTCGAGAAAGATCTGCTGTTGCATTGGGTGACAGTCGGAATGCGGTGTCAGTACCGTGCGAGTTCAGTAGCTTATTGTAGTGTGTGCCGTGGTCCCGTTGCGACGCGTTTTTGCGGGGTGCGTCCAAATTCTCCTACGGCACTGGTACTCCCCACGTGTCAGTCGCAGGAAAAAGTGCCAAGTATATTCCACGATGATGAACTTCACCAGACAGTGACAGGACCACTGCTTCTATGCGAGCGCGAAGGAGGTGAACACAGATATGAGCGGGTTGTTTTTAGCCTTCCATTAAGGATACAGTAACCACGCTCCTCGCTTGGGACAGGGCACCCAAGTCGCGGGGTTTTCAGGCTTCGGATTGGCTAGAACACGGGACCAGTCATTGACATAACATCCAAGTTTTTACCAAGTAAGGAGTTCATACGGCCTTTCGCATCATTGTTCGATTGTCCATGATCCCTGCTGAAACACAAGTCAGTCAAGCTACGAGTACGAGTACGAGAAATTGATCTACTGGATTCCGCCCGGAAAGCTTCCCGAGAACATTCGGTGAAGTTCTACGTCATTTAGTCAGCTAAGTTAGTTTCTTTCTTTCAATCAGCAATAATAATTCAGACACTTGCTTTCGCTTGCAACCCTCAACAGTACCATGGACGTCTCTGAGCCAGTAATGCAACCTGAGCCAGGCCTTTCTCTATTCAAGAAGAGAGCATCGAAGAAGACTACAATTCGGAAGCGTCAAGCAACACCACCTCCAGCACTTGAGTCTGGTTCCGACTCTTCTGCATCAGATGACGATGATGGTCCCAGCGTCAAGAGGCGACGAAAGCACGGTGGTGTCATGGTCTCCTCAAGAACCGAAGAAACTACTACAGGCGCCGGCATTGAGGCCACCAAATTCGCCGCAGATCGTTCAGCGCACATTCACTCGACTAACGATGCTACAAAGCAATCGAATTGGTTTGATGAGAACGGCCGAGATAACATGAGCGCCAAGAACCTTCTCGGCACTACTCGATCAAGTCGTGATGTGTTGCCTGACGTCGACAGCACCGGGGCATATAAAGGCGCGGCGAATTACCAATCTTTCGTGCAGAAGAACCCAAATGCTCCCTCACGACAAGTTGGCCCAATCAAGGCTCCTACCAACATTCGCACAATCACGGTAACGGACTTTGCGCCAGATGTGTGCAAGGATTACAAACAGACAGGCTTCTGCGGGTTTGGAGATAGCTGCAAGTTCTTGCACGCACGTGAGGATTACAAGCAGGGCTGGGAGCTAGACAGGGACTGGGAAATTGGGACTAAGGGCAAAAAGGTTGTTGGTAAAACGGTAGCATCTGCGGATAGGACTGCGAAGAGCGGCCAGGGAGACTCTGATGATGACGATGCCGCCTTGGAAGGGATTCCGTTTGCTTGCATCATATGTAAGAAACCCTACAGAAGTCCGATCATTACCAAGTGTGGCCACTACTTTTGTGAGAGTTGTGCTTTGCAGCGTTACAGGAAGAATCCATCATGCGCGGCGTGTGGATCAGGGACTGGTGGGGTGTTCAATGGTGCGAAGAATCTAAAGAAAATACTGGATAAGAAGCGAGACCGAGCCAAGAGGCGCAGAGAGAAGGCTGCTGAAAACGGCGAAGAAATCAGTGATGAAGAACAGGAAGATGGTGATTAAAGAGAGAGGCGTAGTCTTCGAAGGGGTGCTCTGTTACTCACGGAGCATTCGAACCCGCATGTCCTGGTGAGACCAGATATTCATCGGGGGAGGGGTTCACGAGTTGTGGGTCACTCCGGCCTTGAGATGACGCCCGCGCAATATGCGCTCCTAGCTCTTCTTCGGGCAACAAAACTCATCCAGAAGTCCCCGCTCTCAGAAACACCATGTCCCGCCTCAACTGGGAAAACATGTACGAGCCCGCTCATGGATCAGTATTCTCGACGCACCTTGTCAACTAATGCTGGCGAACTCACCTGCTGAGAGGCCTACTGGATTCTCCGCGGTTTCGCACACTACTCCACCTTCGAAGTCTCAAGTATCTCGAGGTGCTGGAAGTCGGGTAGTCCTCTTTAGTTCGCATGCCAGGTAATTCTCACGGCGGAGGAAGGGTGCCAACTGAGTAGTAGCCAAGCATAGGACGAATTCAAACTAGCGGATTATTGACAGGATTGACACCAAAGAGCGTTGACGATAGCATTGGAACTTTTACTGGCGGTACTGTACTTAAAGAAGTCTCCTCCCATATACCTTAGCAAAGGTGTACACTGGTTCGAAAGTTTGCCATCCGTGGTAGGCCCATTGATAGTAGTGCTTACATCATGAACCCTGGTTCGGCTTCGGCATTGTTATTAATCAGACCACCCGGAGCCGGAATACGGTCATATATAAGAGAGTCACGATCCGCACGATAGTAGATGCTTGATGCCCATGACCTCTTACCACTGATATCTCACTCAGAAACTTCAAGACACCGCAGGCTCCAAGGCTGAGTCCAACGTGAGAAGCTGCCAGCTGTGCCAGCCGCAGAAGACCGGGACTACGGTAGTTACGACGATGGCCATGCTGGAGCGCAGTGCCGGAACTCACATGTTTCTATAATTCCCTTATCATGTGGAACGGCGATTATCCAGACCTTACCTGACGTACCGGTCCGCTGATGGTTGATTACCTATGATCGACATCGAATTCGCACGCTCGGGAGATGTTGCAACCTTTTTACTGAGAGTGAAAGATGAGCCGAGCCGAGCCGAGCCAATGAAATCATCAGCAAAAACGCGCGATTTCACGGAATCGAGTTTCAGGGTCTTTTCCCTTTCCTTTTCGCCTGCGCTACCGGAGCGTTTTCTACCTAAACCCCATTCAGGGACCTCGGAACCAATGATTTAGAGCCAAGCGCCAAGTCAAAGTCTGGGGGGGGGGAAAGGGCGCGATTAAATTAGGAGATGCCGCAAATAAATATGAGGGATGCAAAGGGGTGGGGGGGGGGCCTTTCAGGTGCTGAGGTGCGACTAATTTGCCGTCGTTTACAGTACGTAACGACTCCGCCGAATTGTTCGCCAACAATTTACTCCTCCTTTTTGACTACTAGTTGTATCCCAATCCACAACAAGCATGTGTCTTTATCACAGCCTCGTTCATCTAGCCGCCACTTTGTGAGGCTTATAGCATACGTATTGCTTCGACACTCGTCGTCGTACTTTCAATTGCACCGATTTTTTGCATAGTCTCGATGCTTCAATTGGCCTCGGTACTATTCCGGGAAATGCTGCCAACAGCGCGACTACGACCATGAGATGCCCTGCTCGAATTGCGATCGGGATTGCCGTCCTATTGCTCGTCCCTTTGTCACTGCTGGTACTTCATCTCGAGGATCTCTGGAATCAGTATGATGTTACGGCTTATGTGTTTACCACATACAAAACCGCCTGGCTTGGCCGAGCTGGCTCTTTTACACACAAACGTCCTCAGGCGTCGTTCAACAACTCGAGCGATAAGGTGGTTGTGATGGCCAAATTGGAAGCAGAAGATACCGACTGGGTTGCTGAAGAACTTTCAGAGTTAGATCTCTCCCCGCAAACCCCGAATCCATGCTCCGCAGTGCTGACGTTCTATTGCTACTCATAGTTGGCAACGAGCTATTTACACCGTTAATCCCTCCGACGCGACCCCTCCCGATGCGCTTAGAACGCTTCTCAACAAAGGTCATGAGGCAATGGCTTATCTGACCTATGTGGTCGACCACTACTCTTCTCTCCCATCAACCATCGCCTTCATCCACTCCCACCGCTCCGGCTTCCTAACCGCCTGGCACACCGACACCCCTCTTCACGACAACGTATACGCCTTGGAGAACCTCCAGATTCCCTTCGTCCAACAACAGGGCTACGTCAATCTCCGTTGCAATTGGGCCCCTGGCTGCCAAAAGGTCGCCAGCACAAACCAACACATCACACGACAAGTATGGGAGGAGGTGTTCAACGAAACCACGACGTCGGACTTCGGCATTGACAGGAGCGCGACCGCGAAAAACGGTGACCCCAAACTCGCCGTTGCTTGCTGCGCTCAATTCGCCGTCTCGAGGGACCAGGTACATAAGCGACCATTGGAAGACTACGCCAAGATCCGAGACTGGGTCATACACACGGAGTTGAGCGATCGGAAATCGGGGAGAATCATGGAGTATTTGTGGCATGTCATTTTCGGGATGGATCCTGTATAGTACGTACCATCCAGCATTCCTTTTCCGGACGCGAACTAAAGACAGTGCACAGTTGTCCGGACGAGGAGGTTTGTTATTGTCAGGTGTACGGCCGCTGTTGAGGTCAGGGTCGTGCTACTGGCGTTCATGGAACATCCCATGTTATGTTGTCGTATACTATTCTGTCGGGTATCTCTCCGATTGTTCTATACTAGTCATCAAACATATTGTCGTGACGAAAGCGCGCATCAATTTCAATACCTATCCAAATCCGCAATTCTGAGTTGGCTTCTCCCATTCTACAGATTCCAGCCCCACTCGTCTACATAATTCCCACCCCAAAGCTGAGGGACCGCAACCACCCTCAAACACTAACTCCCACAAATATATCTCCTCTTATCTACCGAGACACACCTAACCCAACTACCACGACTCTCGAATCCAAGCTTAAGCAAACTTGAAAACACTACCTCAGTCATCCAGCTTCGTTCATGTGAGGACGGTAAGCAATGCCTGGTGATCAATGTAGAGTTTAGTCGGGAATGATGAGCCGGCAATCAGTCAACGAGCTTCTTCTAAGCACTTTAGGACGGCAGGTGCTTCTCTTTCCGTCGTTCCATACCTTGTCTCCGCGTCTGCAAACTGGAATGACATGAACGCTACAACCAGCTCTTTATTCCTTAACTTCTCACATGCTACCGTCCCCGCTGGGACGTCATCCAATTGGAAGAGATAGCCGCCCGCTCCGGATTGTTTGCTCCAGTGGCCAGTTCAGACCAAACCTTTTCCATTGCTTTGAAAATCTTTATGCTCATTGTGGCTGTTTCAACCGTCACACGGATCACCGGTTTTCAGACTGAGAGACCTGCCTTGAGTTAGTGTCAATCTTCATGCTGATATCAGGGCGGTGACTCGAGCCGAGACTCGAACCTGACTTTTGCGGTTTCTCCAGTCCCAGAGCTCAGCTCCTATCTCATCGAAATCTTAATCAATTTTGTCTCTCTTTCTAGATCATTTACTCCTGAAAGTACTCTTGTGTGAGGTTCATCCAGTCAGATAGTCAAAGTTGTGCTCCTGGCGTCCTTGGCATTCATCATGTTGTTGTGCTTCGTTTTCGACTTGACGCTTTAACACTCGGCCTCCTATGGCTTAAGTAGACAAATGTAGCAAATTACTTCAAAAATCGCAAGCATACTAGTCGAGCATTAACTCCTGACTGATTGACAGGATCGGACCGGTCTTGACAGAGTTCATGTGGCTTTGAAACAGATAACATAGCAATCTTTTCCACACGGAAGTAAACGTTTCGAATGTGTGGTGAGGCTGAATGAAAGACAAGGCGTGGTCTTCACCATGTCCGTGTCCCTAGCCCTCAACTGAAACAGGAAATGACACTGGGTCAAATCTCCCATTGAATGCAGACGTGGCCGAATTCAGACTTTCCTCAGGTTGAAGAGAAAGACGCTGCAGCAGAGATTCGTGGTCCCATGATGATTTCGCCGCTCCATGAGGAGCTGAGCTTTGTTCCCAGTGAGATGGCCGGACCACTCAACTCGATGCAGCCATGGTACCTGCTCGACTGCAGAAAGCATTGTAAGGAACCACTGCAACTGATGTGAATACCGTGAATTCTTAGAGATTATTATCATAAGTTTAGATTTGAGTCTTGATTCTTGCGCAAATTATGCACCGTAAGATTGAGAGGAATACTCTTTGTGCCAATCGTGGAATGCAATGATGACCTTAGGAGCTTCTGTCAAGTCGAGACCTGTCGAGCCTTCATCTGACATTAATAGTACGCATGCATCCAAATCTTTCTTGAAAGCCTTGAGGTGCTTCTTTCGCTGGGACGTTGAAAAACTCCAATCACTTTTGCAGTTCTTGTGAGAGCCTCCTTCCAGTCCGATCTCGCATTTGGCACATAATTCAGCGAAGAATCTCCTCGGCCGTCAAAATAGGCACAATGAACAGTCTCTTCAATGCTCCGAATTGTCTATAACAGGAGCCCCCTGCATGGGTCCAATCACCGACCGATGACACTGAAACCAAAAATTCCGGATCTGAGTAGATTTTAAAGAGTCAAACAACGAAACCGTACTCCTGACCTCCAGCTATGGTTCCTCCAACAATCCCCGCCACAATCTGGTTATCCAGTCCACTGATGAGCTGTTTGACGAGTTCCTTTTCACAATCTGACGGCAGCCATCTCATGATTTCTCGAGTCCTGTCGAAGTACTCGCTCAGAGTTGCGCCTTTCTGGGCTAACGTTGCCAGGTCCCGAAACGCATGAAGTCTTCGATTATCTGTTCGCTCCTCCAGGAAACGAGCTCGAAGTACTCTCACCAGCTGATCGAAATCCTTCTTGACATGCGTGTCCTGGGTCTGAATATAATCGAAAGCCTTTCCTGCCGTGTGCGAGATCAACACCAATTTTTGAAGAAAGGCAAGGAAGAGGAACACAAAGCACAATGAGTCAAAGATTGTAAGAGCGAGAGCACAACAAGACTCTGTCCGCATAGTTGCTATCGTCCTGACTCCTGCATTCTGACCGATGAGTCCTCATGCGCAAGCCCCGCGATCAGCGCTCCCAGAGTTCGTTCATGTGCTGGAAGTGAGGGTTGCGTTGCTGTTGGTACAAGTCAAAGGACTCTCAAAAAGTGTCCGCATTTGTTTCTGCCTTAGGCCTTGTAAAGAGGACCTTTCAAAACTGAATCACAATCTTCTCGCCTTCATTACTGGTGGCTTCAAGGTCTCTGCTGTGGTGGTACAGCACAAAGATTGTGGACGCAAGTATAAGAAGGCTCTGCGTAAGCGGGACGTAGCTGCTGTTCTGAAAGCTTTGTATTGCACTTTGGACGGGACTGAAGTAGGACGGGATCGTAGAATAACTGAAAGGGTTGAGATTGACAGACGTTGTTAGTGCAGCGTGGCAGCTGCTATAGTCGTGATGAGCACTTTTATGTTAGCTCAGGGTAGTCCAACATCGGTAATCATAAGTAACTATTGGGAGATATAATTTAAGAGTAGTTGTTGGAAGATGAGGAAACATAAGGTATATGCAGGAGTGTAGGCGATCGGAGCTATGTGAATGATCAGAGTAAAGTACCTGGCACATGCCCCAGTGAAGCATCCACTTTCCACATCTTCAGGCAACCTCCCTGGGTTAGGACACTCATTGAAGTCCCGATCAACATACCCTCTACTTCTCTACTGTCCATCTGTCATTTACAAATCACTCACCCAACCATATGAACAAAGTCCTCTCCCACCATTACCCCTACCAACCAATTAGGTACTTCAGCCGCCTTCAAACGATCGCATCCGGCCTCTCGACCTTCCTCCTCGCCGTCCCAACGCCAGCAACGCCCATCTCCTGGTTCGCGCCCAACCAAGGTTTCTTAGCCTCGCCCAAGACCTGCTTACCGACAAAGTACACGACCAACCCCACCAGAATCAGTACGAAGGCAATCGGATACATGAAGTGAATGGCCAGGCCAAAGACCTCGATGCCAATGACGACGCCCCAGAAATTGCTCGTCAGAAGGGAAATGTTGAAGAAAGCCGCCGATGCCAGACGAAACATGAGCGGCGCGAGAGTGTAGAAGAGAGATAGCAACAAGGTGAAGCCGACGAGATAGCCGCCGACTTGGCCGTCCCAGACGGCGCTGCGGAAAGATGCGCGGTCGAAGATGCCGGCTTGTGCGCCGTTGATCAACATAGCCCAGAAGGCGAGTTGGCCGACGACTTCGTAGAGAGGCCGTTTGCTGACGAGGAACTCTTCGGTGACATTGCTGAGACCGTAGAATGTGGCACCCAGGAGAGCGAACAGGTCGCCTTTGAGTTGGTCGCCACTACTGATGTCGCCGCCGTTAGAGCCTGTGATGTGGTCGCTGGCCAGGAGGATACCCATGCCACCAACGCAGATGAGAATTCCGAGTACTTGGGTGATGTGATAGCGCACTTTGAGGATTAGAAAAGAGATGATTACGACAACAACAATGGCCCAGAAATTAATGAGCTGTGCGCTGAGGATGGTAGTGTAGCGGTAGGCGAGGACCGTGAAGTAATTTCCTTCAACGTCCATGAAGGCGAGAAGGAAGTCTGGGAGCACACATGTCAGCGTATACAGATTCAGACACCGGCGTTCAATAAGGTATATCCCACATTTCCATCCATCCTTGAGAATTAGCCTGGACCATTTCTTGAACCCGTATTGGTATAAAGTATAAGTCGTATATATAAGATTCAAAAGAACGTAGTTGAAGAACGTTTGAAACGCGGGGATAGATGTCCCTTTCGCGGCCAGCAAACCTGAGAAGGTATTGGTCCCAACGAGACAAAGTGCCAGAACCTGCCTGTTCCTTGCGTAAGTTACATTCCCCTTCAACCCTCCGGTCTGGTAATGTTCCAGATGAATACATACCCAAGCACAAGCACAATGTAGAAATTCTTCGTCTTGAGATAAGCAAACCAACCTCTCTTACTCTGTTCAATTTCTGCCACCGTCCTCCCATGACCATAACCATTGGCATTATTCAAACCAATCGCTTCGGGAGCGCCATGCGCAGGAGACGAGCTACTCGACTGGAAGCCATTGTGCTCAGGACTTATCGTCTCAACCGCGGTGGAACCCTTCATAGCGATGGACGGCGAGAATGATTGGGCGATAGAGCGAGACAAGAAGGCTGCTTCGATAACGATGTGATATGTTGATGCTGGAGCTTTCTACATGCAAAGTGAGCGCAAAGACTCCCGAAGTCGCTCACTTGTGTCGGGTTGACTGCACGGCGAAGAGTCGTTGGTGTCGTGGAGGTAAAGAGAGAAACCCATTTTTCGTGGTGATACCCTAACGAATTTGTCCAGTAGTGGGGTCATTCCCTATCTAGCTTAGCTTATGCTTAGGGTCCATGATTGGCCGATGAGAGAACTTCTCCCACGTGGTAAATGCAGGTAGGCGAGAAAACACAAACTACCACGTTCTTTACGCAACATCAGTTCGACGACATTCCTTGCAGGTTGGATTGGTACAGTACGCACGAAATTGCTACAGGTTGACCCCCACATAAGCACGAGGATTCTCTACGTTCAGGAGTTGAGAATCAGTTGTGCAGCACTTCTTGTCCACACCAAAACGGTCAGTCAAACCTCTACTGGATCCGAAGCCGGGAAAAAGAACCGAGTAGTTCGTTAAACAGCTCCACAATTATATGTTTTTCGCCATAATTACTGGACGAGAGACCTACGAGATGATAAGGTACGGCGTCTCAGCTGAGCTGAACAAGCCCTCGCGCCTTTCGGTTCTGAACATGGCGTACTTCCTGCGCTAGCCCGAGAACCTACATCGGTTACCGTGCCAAGACCCATGAGCCCGGCTTTGCACTGGCTTTCGGGCTAACCAAAACAACAAAAATCGAAACCTTTCCAGGATGACCCGCACATGTCGGTAGGGTTTGACTGGATCCACGGACCTTGCACGACGAACCTCAACATTCGCTTTGTGGTGATAAGTATAGGAGTACGATAGCTATGCTGCTCAGTACACGCTTTCGAAGGTACGGCAGATTCGCTGAGTATTGATGCATGCGTCATGTTGGCGAGCGACTCAAGGCAGGTGAGTGCTTCAACCTGTTGATCATGGCTATGCTGAGCCTGGGTGTGGGGAATGTGGGTTTCACAACAGCATTTATGGTACTGCAGCTAATTCAACTCGATCCAAGTAAGTAAGTATCCCCCTTTCAATTATGATTGTCTGTTTATCTATTTCCGGGTCCATTCCATTACTCCGTTGCGCCCGCTTCGGTCAGTATTCGTTCATTGCCTAACCGTGCCCCGTTGCCACCCCAGCCAGAGGGATGATTTCAGGCCCATCTCCATAACGCCCAAGAATACCTAATCGAGTCATGGATAGATAAATGGTCATACCATGAAAGGCCTAATGAGCGGCAATGGCGGTGCTCTTCTTTCCGAACGACCAACCCCGTCGTTTGACCTGGACGGACTGAATCCTGTTGACGGAAGTATCGGCTCTGGGCCGTGGCGGGGCGACATCGTATAGCGGTGCCTCGCCGACCTTACGGGTGCTGTTGTTGTGGATGTGCTCGAGGATGTTATGGTCTGCATGCCGCACGGCGTGTTGACGAGGGGGAAGCTCTAGGAATTCTAAAGTGGCTATCAGCCTCAGAGACGAAAGCATTGGGACGGCAAATACCCACGACAAGACGAGGTGGAAGATGTTGAGTTTTTCGAGGAGCCGATAGGAGTGATCTCTGTTTCCATGTCAGAATTCGATCAGCCATTCAATGGAGGGCAAAGGGCATGGTTACCGTTGCTTGCCAGAGAACTCATGCCAATGCCTGAATCGGACTGTGGATTACCGAGATACCCTTGATGTGATTTTCGATTCTCTAAGCGGCTGCTGGTCCATTCGTTTTGCTGGTTCTTCATGGTGACCGTGGATAAACTGCTATTGTTTCTGCTCATCGCACTTCTTCTCTTGTAATGTGCTTTGATTGCTGTCTTGTCTTGGGCCTTCCAACTCGACGGTGCTCCGGAAAGAGCATCGATGGCAGCGTGGGTGGGTGTGTGCCGATAAGGCGTAGGCTTATTCGAGGTCTCCTTTCCATTAGTTTGTGCTTGTGCACCTTTGTGCTGATCTGCAGCTTTTTTTGCAGTCCGAATTTTAGAGAAGATAGACATATTCGAGGATTCTGGCAATGCTCGAGAAGTTCGTCCGTCAATGAATCCAAGGGCAAGACGCTATATGTGTGTTCAAAGCTTAGGTCTTTGGCGATCCGCACCGGCCCATGCACTGATCCAAAGCGTTATCGCGGCTCTCGCTAAGGTACCTAATACGAAGTAAGGTAGAAGCGCGCTGCGGAGAAGACACCACGGTTAGAACGGGTGGGTCGACGTTATCTAACGAACTTAGCGTACGAGGGTTGGCGAGGCTAAGAGGTATGGTAGCAAGCCTTGGGAGCGCAGAAACCAAAGCAATGTATGAGGTGGTTCAACTAGCTCAGCACTGTAGCAAACAACGCATGTATGACATGATTTGTGCTAGAATAACGCTGAGGGTAGAAAAAAGAAAATCAGTAGAAGTGTGAGGCGATGGGATGTGATTTATAAAATTATTGTCGTAAAGCGACCCGACTCTCGTTAGACTTCAGCTCTGGCTGCATGAAAATGTCCCGCCGCAGTGAGGTGAGATGCAGAAGCAAATAATGCAAACGCGAATGCACACCCACGGACCCAGGGCTACCACAATGTAACTAAAATCCATCTTACCTTCGGACAATCTGCATACATACTTTTCGCAACAGTAGGACAGCTTATCAGGAGACCGCAGTCTTGACCTTCAAAGTGTCTAGAACGGAGGAACGAGAATGTGATCCCTGACAGATGCACCAAATCGGTTCCGCACTTCTGTATCAAGCGGCAAGCCACCTAACATGTTTCCCCCAGTCATCGCTCTAGGTCTCCTGTTGCTTTAGGTCGGTTCCATTACCAGCCATAGTCGACAAATGGTACGCATGTGGAGAGAGTTTCTGAAAAGTAATGGACCATTTAGGCAAAGGGCAATGCTGCATTTTAAATCAGACGGGATTAGACACCACAAAATCATCTTCAGCCATCTTTGGCCTCTTAGCTCTTCGGCTTCGGTCTTTCTCCAGGACGTCGTTGTCGACCATTCAATGACATTGAGGGGCTGTTGGCGGACACCACGGGAACTCCTGAAGTGACATAACAACTCCTTCCAGCCGCGAAATCAGAAAGGGCTACGCTGTTCCGATTGAGTCTGACGTGGTCAAAGCCCTGCTGTTGAAACTTGGAACCGGTTCAATGATGGTGTCTAGCAGCATAGCAACCACTCGGGCGTATTGATTGATCCTTTTCGTCTGTACGCCATGTTGCATCTTTGATCTGGTATCCGTTGGTCAGGAGGAGGCAAGTCTAGGCCGCCGGGAATCTCGTTCTGCTTGCGACGAATCACCGCGTGTGGATCGCTCTTCCGGGAGGCAGTGATTTGCTTTTCCAACCATCGTGGGTATGTTATCTAGGTGAACGGGTCCGCCGACCGATCTTTGCCAGGGAATAAGCGTAAGTTACGGGTAGAGCAATAAGGTAACTCATGCGCATTACTTATAATAGGTACCAACTGTTATGTTGTACATGAAGCGCGACGATCATGTTGATCACCTTGGCTATTGTATCAAGGGTATCCCAACTCGTACACGTTGATAAATCGACGTTTTCGTAACTAATTTATGCATTGGGGGACATCAATTCGTGCTGCTTGCAGTATCACATCGTATCTAGAGATGACTGCGTTCCGTACATATGCCGAATGTTCTGCAGGATCTACACAACTTCCATGGATTCCTACGCCGTGCCATGTCGGTTGCAAGGC
>QQTW01000229.1_pt1 | contig 33673 bp, 50 predicted proteins | sample 1904831 | NCBI WGS metagenome assembly QQTW01 (sample SAMN09435610, study PRJNA476489) | Subsurface metagenome, whole genome shotgun sequencing project.
GGCCAAGGCGCAGGTCCTGATTGCGGTAGCCGATGCGGAACGCCGGGCCAAGAAAGCGACGGCCGACAAGACGGCACGGAACAAGGCCATATTGGCGGAGAAGCTGCTTCCTGCGCCTCCCCCGCGCCCTCCGGTCTGGTGCACGCAATGCGAGCGTCGCGTAAAACAGGAAGAGGCCGACGCCTGCCGATCGCAATGGTGCAAGGTCCGACCCCTTGACGCGGATTAGCAACTTAGGTGAGAAGAGGCGGCGGGGGAGCGGTGACACGCTCTACCCCGCCAACACCAAGCGGGGAAAGGCACCGCCGATGTTCACCGACGATCCTACAGCCGCCTGCCGCTCTGTTCAAGGGCGAAAGGAGTCCGCGAAATGGGCGAGGTAAGCGCGATCCTTCTTACCGAGGACGCGGCCTGGGCGGTTTATCAGCGACTCGTCAAACGAGCCTTGGATGACCCGCGGCTGTTCGCCGACCGCGCGCATTGCGAGGCGATGGCCCGCGCCTATACGGCGTTTCTGCACTTGTTCGATCAGCGGGCCGCATGACGGAAGTCCCCGAGACGAACGCCAACGTGGAAGGTGAGGCCGCTTTGCTCGGCGCTCTCATGAGCGAGCGGAGCATCATCGACGCCATCGCCGACAAGGTACAGGTCGAGGACTTCAGCGAGCTGCTGTTCGGACGCATCTACTCTGTCATCCTGCGCGAACATGCGCTGGGCCGGGCGGCGAATCCCGTCACGCTGCGTCCGTATTTCGCCGATGACGAGGGCATGTTGAGCGTCGGCGGTCCCGGCTACCTAGCTCGGCTGACCGGAAGCGGCGCGAGCATCATTGGCGCGTACGCTCAGGCCGATCAGATCGCCATGCTGGCCCGCCGCCGCCGGCTCGTTGAGGGATTGAAGGCCGCACTCGCGCTGGCCGAGGATCACGAACAGACTCCTGAGATGATTGTCGACGCCGCGGACGCCGCGTTGATGCTGGCGACGCAGCAAGGCGAGACAGTCCATCAGCCCAGCGCGGGCGGCTGCATCGACGAAGTGATCGCGCAATTCGGGCAGGACCAAGCCGGGGTACGGTGCGGCGTCATTCCCGCGCTGGACACCCTGCTAGGTCCGCTGAGGCCCAAGCAGCTAGTCATCGGCGCTGGCCGGCCCGGTATGGGCAAAACGGCGCTGGCGCTGTCGTACGCCACGGGCGCTGCGCAGGACGGGCACGGCGTCTTGTTCGTCAGCCTAGAAATGTCGTCGACCGAGTTGGGTGAGCGCATGGCAGCTGACCTATGCTTCGACGGCGATGGCAGAGGCGTACCGTTCGCGGCGATCAGCGAAAATCGCGCCACGACCGAGCAGAAGCGCCAGATTGTACGCGCAGCCGAGGAAGCCGCTGCGCTGCCGTTTCGCGTCATCGACGTTGGCAGGCTCACGATAGGCCGGCTCAACATGATGGTGCGCCGGCACGCCCGCCGCATGGCCGCGCAGGGGCAAAAGCTGGATTTGGTGGTGATCGACTATCTCCAGCTTCTGTCACCAGACGGGAAGCAGAAGTCGCCGTACGAAGCGGTGTCTGAAGTCAGCCGCGGGTTGAAGGCGATCGCCAAGGATCACGGAGTCGCCGTACTGGCGTTGGCGCAGCTTTCTCGCGAAGTCGAAAAGCGCCCAGACAAGCGCCCCCAGCTTTCCGATCTTCGCGACAGTGGGCAGATCGAGCAGGATGCCGACGCCGTGCTGTTCCTGCTTCGCGAGGAATACTACGTGCGCCAGATCGAGCCCGATGAAAGCGATCCCAAATACGTTGACTGGAAGGAGGCGCTTGAGCGGTCGGCCGGCAAGATCGAGTTTATCGTCGCCAAGCGACGCAACGGCTGTACCGGCAAGGCGATGGGCAATTTTTACACCGCTTACCAGGCGGTGCGCTGATGACCACGCCGACACCATGGATGAAGTTCTACCCGCAGGACTGGCGGGCCGACGAGAAGCTGCGCTTGTGCAGCCTCGCCGCCCGCGGCCTGTGGATGGAAATGCTCGCGATCATGCACCGATCCGAGCGATACGGCCAACTGCTAATCAGCGGCCACGCCCCGACGGAAGCGCAACTCGCCGTCCAAGTAGGAGCATCAACCCCGGAAGTGTCCGAACTTTGCGGACAGCTTGAAGCGGCGGGTGTTTTCTCACGGACGGGCAGCGGCGTGATCTACTCGCGGCGGATGACTCGTGATTACAAAAAGGTCAAAATAGCGCGTCAGAACGGAAAAACTGGCGGCAACCCAAGCCTAAGAAAACAAAAGGTTAATTCAGCGTTGGATAAGGGCTCGGATAAGGGGGGTCTTAACCCCCAGAAGCTAGAGGCCAGATATTCCGATACTAACGTATCGGGCGACAAGCCGCCTGGGGATCCAGTGAAGGACCTGTTCGATGTGGGCGTCTCGCTGTTGACCTCGTCGGGAAAGAGGGAAGGGGAGGCGCGGTCCCTCGTCGGCAAGTGGCGGAAGGTACACGGAGACGGCGCGACGATGGCGGCGCTTCTCGATTGCCGCGGCCGGGGCATATCGAATCCGGTCGAATGGATGGCGCGCCGGCTGTCATCGGTCCAGCCGTCGACCGACGACTATCTCGCCTTCGTGAGCCGCAAACATGCCAACGGATAATCGCCTAACGGCCGGGTTCATCACGCAAGAGCAGTTCGACGCGGCGGCGGTGACGGAGTGAGGTACGGAAGCGTTTGTTCGGGCATTGAAGCCGCGACCGCTGCCTGGCTCCCGCTCGGATGGGCGCCTGCGTTCTTCAGCGAGATTGAACCCGCGCCGCGCGCCGTCCTGAAACACCACTATCCCGACGTGCCTCTGCACGGCGACTTCACCACCATCGGAGCTGACCAATATGGGGCAATTGACCTTCTTGTCGGAGGCACCCCCTGCCAGTCGTTCAGCGTCGCCGGCCTTAGAGGCGGCATGGCTGACAGCCGTGGCAAACTGTCGCTCGAATATCTCCGGCTTGCTAATCGCGCACGGCCCCGATGGCTGGTATGGGAGAACGTCCCCGGCGTCCTGTCATCGAACGGAGGACGGGACTTTGGAGCCATCCTCGGAGGGATGGGCGAACTCGGGTATGGGTTCGCCTACCGCGTTCTCGACGCTCAGCACTTCGGAGTTCCACAGCGCCGCCGCCGCGTGTTCGTTGTCGGATATCTTGGAGACTGGCGACGTGCCGCAGCGGTATTATTTGAGCGCCACAGCCTGCAAGGGCATCCTGCGCCGCGCAGAGAAACGGGGCAAAACGCTCCCACCATTCCTAGCCGCAGCTCTGCGGGCGGCGGGCGCGGCACCGACTTTGACTGCGATGGCGGATTAATCCAGGCGTTTGGCGGCAACAATACCGCAGGCCCGATTGACATCGCCACCGCCTGCAATTCGCATGGCGGCCCGCATGGCGGCCCGCATGGCAGGCTCGACTTTGAAAGCGAGACCTTCATCGCCCATTCCCTTCGCCGCGAAGGCTTTGACGCAAGCGAAGACGGAACGGGGCGGGGAACGCCGCTCGTGCCGGTGGCATTCGCGCAGAACAGCCGAGACGAAACGCGCATCTTCGGCGAAGACGGTAGCACCGTAGGCGCGCTCGCGGCCGAACCCGGCATGAAGCAGCAATGCTATGTTGCCTTCTCATCAAAGGACCACGCTGCCGATGCTGGCGACATAAGCCCGACGCTTCGCAGCATGGGGCATGACGGCAGTCATGCGAACGGTGGCGGGCAGGTTGCGGTGGCTTTTCAAGCCAAGCAATCGGCCTCCAGCCAAGGTCCCAGCGCTGACGAAGTATCTCCATGCCTCGACGTGGCGAAAGCTGGCGGGATGAGTGTCGGTTATGGAAGCGCCGTCCGTCATCTCACCCCCCGCGAGTGCGAGCGCCTACAGGGCTTTCCCGACGACTTCACCGCCGTTCCCTATCGCAAGGGGATGATGGCTGATGGCCCTCGCTACAAGATGCTCGGGAACAGCATGGCCGTCCCGTGCATGACATGGATCGGTGAGCGCATCGCCCTCGTTGACAAGATTCCGACCGAATGAGCAAAGGCTCCATCATCCGCGGCCGAACAGCTCAGATGTTCACCAAGCGCAAAGCCTCGATTGACGAAGCCATGCGCCTGGAGCGCGAGGATGCGGCCCGTCGTCTCACCTGTCCGGTCGAGATCGCCAAGACCGCGCTACGGCGGCGAGGCTTCCAAGTGTACGCTGAACGCATCCTGGGCGAACAGCACGTCAAGAGCGACCGCTACGTCGTTGGAACGATGAGGCTGACAGAGGCAGAGCTTTTGGCGTATGCTGCCAAGCGAAAGGATTGATCGCCGTGAAATCAGCCGCAGCACAGCTTCGCGACCGCGCCAAAGCAGCGTTCGATGCCGGAAAGATCGGGGCCGGGGAATTGGCTAGGTCTTTGCAGCGCGCCCGACAGATGGAGCGAGAGTACGACAGCGATTGGACGGCTAGCGAGGATGAGGCCCTGCGACGCGCAGTGATTCAAGGCAAGAGCTACGAGAGCATCTCTCACATGTTCACCAACCGTACGCGAAACGCCTGTTTGGGTCGAGCCCGCAGGATCGGTTTGAGCCATCCAGCATGAGCGACATTCCTCGCATCATCGCCCGCGCTCGATCGTACGGCAACACCAAGCGCGGCCCGTTCACGCTCCGGTTCTTCACAGGGCAAGAAGCCATCCGCGTTGAAATTCAGGACCGCGACCAAACGGTTGACGCCAAGGTGTCCGCTACCGAACTGAACCAACCGCATGACCAGGCTGTCGCCCGCGTCTGCGAGGTGATTGAGATCCTCATCCACAAGATGCGCGAGATACGAGAAGGACCGCCGCATGGGTAGTACGACAGGCCGCGTCGAGATTATCGGCAATGCGACGCTGTACCTCGGTGACGCCCGCGAGATTGTGCCGCAGATTGAGCGCGCCGACCTTGTACTGTTCGATCCTCCGTACGGCGTCGCCGGAGGGTGGGGAAGCGGTCTCCGTAAAATGACCGCGCGTTCTCACAAGATCGACTATGCTTCCGGATTGTTCGCCGACACGCCGGAATATGTCCGCGATGTTGTAGCACCGCTGGTCGAATACTGTGTCGACCGATTTGGCAGGGTGGTTTTAACCCCCGGCATACGCTGCCAGCGCCTTTATCCGCAACCCGCGCACGTCGGCAGCTTCCAATACCCCGGAACGACGGTGATGAGCTGTTGGGGGCCGGTGTTGTGGCAGCCAATCCTCTACTACGGCCGCGACCCTCATCAAGGCCGGCTACGTCCAGACAGCCGCCCGAATTGCAACGATGTGGACCGGGACACGCCGCACCCCTGCCCGAAGCCTCTTAAGCAGTGGTCTTGGCTGGTCGACCGTACCAGCCTGACAGGAGAGACGGTGCTGGACCCCATGATGGGCAGCGGGACAACCGGCGTGGCGTGCGCGAACCTACGGCGGACCTTCATCGGAATCGAGATCGACCCCGTTCACTTCGACACCGCCTGTCGCCGCGTCGAGGACGCTCAACGTCAAGGCCAGCTTTTCGGAGAGGCAGCATGAGTGACCGCCCCGTAGCTGAACCACAGGACGACGAGGAAGATTGTGCACCCCCGAAAAAGGGCGGGCGTCCGAGCATCTGGCAGGACAGCTTTCTCCTCGTCGTGAACGGCGCAACGCAGCTTGGCGCGACTGACCGCGAGATCGCGCAGATGATCGGTGTCAGCGAGCGCACACTCAACAACTGGAAGCACACGCGGCCCGAGCTGGCCGAGGCGCTCAAGATCGGGAAGGAGGTCGCAGACAACCGGGTCGAGCGCAGCCTCTATCAGCGCGCGCTTGGATACGAGCAGGAAGAGGTCAAGATCTTCATGCCGGCCGGTGCCGACAAGCCGGTCTATGCGTCATATGTCGCCAAGGTGGCAGCGGACACCACCGCCGCGATCTTTTGGCTCAAGAACCGGCGCGGCGAAAACTGGCGCGACCGCACGGAGAAGCACCACACCGGAACGGTCGCGGTTGAACACATGGACGCGGACCAGGCGCGGGCCGAGATTTCCCGGTTCCTGGAAGGCGAGAAGCAGAAACAGCGCGGCGAGGAAACTTCGCATTAATCTGTCGCTTGACGCTACTCTTTTGTAGGCGCAAAAGAGGTGAGGGCATTTTGCCCCACGGAAGGCAAACCGATGACTGGCCTTGAGTTCGCCCGGTTAACGGCCCGCTTGCGGGACATTGCTCTGGCGCAGTACCAAAACACCTCGCCCACCCGCCAAGAGCGCGAAGAACTTATTGACATCGGGAACGCTTTTGCGACCGAGCTCGTCCTTGTCAGGCAGACCGCTGCGCTGGAACCTGACAGCTACGAGGCCGCGCGGCTGCGCACGATCGCGCCGGCCAGGCTGGAGGAGCTGACGGGCGATCACGGAGCGGCCGGGCTGTGAGCGACGCCAACCCTACCGCTGTCGGAATGTCGATGGTTCGATTGCCGAAAGCGAAGTCGGACCCTCGCTGCGATTGCGTGACCGGCCACTACGACTGCGGCTTCTGTCGCGGGATCAAGCGGCAACGCATCTGGAACGGGATGACGCCGCAACAGCGCGCCTATGATCGCTACGTTGATCCGGTCAACTCAGGCGTTCTCGACAGTGGGCGGGACGTTGATCTGGACCGATACGAGCGCGGCTGCTCCTGCCACATCAGCGCGCCGTGCAGCTTCTGCACCGACCAAAGCGAAGATGATGACGCAGCCCTCACGGAGACCAATCATGTCGATCAATGACACAGCCCCTGTCGTAGATGGGGAAGTGCTGCGAGAGCTTGCGAAGAGGTGCGAGGCGGCGACGGGGCCGGATCGCGAGTTGGACGCGGACATTGCGATTGAGGTGTTCGACGGTGGCGCTGCCCACGTAGACGATCCTCGCGATGTCACTCGCGCTCGTACGGTCACAATATCGCACGGCGCGCTGCCCGGCAATTTTGAGGTCGTCGGCTTTAGCGGAGTGAGCTTGCACGCCGCGCTCGCCTACACCGCATCCCTCGACGCTGCGATCAGGCTGGTGCCGGATGGTCATGGCTGGGAGGCCGGAGACGGCGGCTACGCTCGCGCCGTCTGCTCGAAACCAACAAAATCGTTCTGGTCACGCAACTGCGCCACAACCGCCCTTGCTCTGACCGCCGCATGCCTCCGCGCCCGCGCCTCTCTTACCGATAGCCTGTGTGGGGGTGAACGATGACGGATATTCAGGATGGGCGCGTCGCGAGCGACCATGCTCTTGTCTATGATGGTGCCCAACGTCGCCACCTTGCGGGCTTCGATCCTTCGCGCATTGCCGCAAGTCTTCGTCCGTCGCAGGTTCGCGCCTTGCTGGCAATGCCGCTTCATTCGTACAAATCTGGTTTTCAGCCAAGCACCTTGATCTCGCTCAAGAACGCTTCCGCTGGCACGAACTATAGCGAGCCGCGCCCCGCCTTGTGTGCTGAACGCTGCGACGTAGCCTATTGTCGGCGCTACGTGCTTACGGAGGCAGGTGCTAAAGTCGTGCAAATTCTGCGGGCCGAAAGCATCGCCCAGCCCACCGACCAAGGCAACCCATCATGACCTCATCCCCCGAGAACGCCGGGATGGTGGAGCTGGCGGGTTGCACCTTGGTCGCCGGCAAGGCCGATGTTGAGTGCGGCTGTCCGGAAGAAGAATGGGAGACGCCTTGGGGCTATCTCCACATGCACTTGAACTCGGGCAAGCCGTCCGACGCATATCTGGACACTGGAGATGCCGAGTTCGAGGATCAGGTGACCGCCTCGGGGCCAGATACCGCCCGTGCGGCGATCTTCGTCTGGGCTGAGAGGGTCACGAGCGCCTCCCTCACCCCCAACACGTCCACGGGAGAGGAAGGGTGAGCCACAACCCTTATCTCATCACCGGGCCGGCGCTGATCTCGTTTTCTGGCGGTCGCACGTCCGCGTACATGCTCCGGATGATCTTGGACGCGCACGGCGGCACGCTGCCGGATGACGTGCATGTTTGCTTCGCCAACACCGGCAAGGAGCGAGAGGAGACGCTGCGGTTCGTGCATGAATGCGCGACGCGGTGGGACGTGCGGGTACGATGGCTGGAGTGGCAGCCTAGCGAGGCGCGCTTTCGAGAGGTGGACTTTGCCACTGCCAGCCGCTGCGGGGAGCCCTTCGCCAGCTTGATCGCCAAGTACGGCTACCCGCCCACGGCGATGGGCCGGTACTGCACGTCCAAGCTCAAAATCGAGACGATGAAGCACTTTATGCTTCATCAAGGGCATGACCACTGGACAAACCCGGTAGGTCTTCGCGCCGACGAAATGCGCCGCGTTCTTAAGACGGTTGAGCGCAACCAAAGTGGCAAGGAGCGGTGGACGACCACCACGCCGTTGGCATCCGCCAAGGTGCAGAAGAGAGACGTGGCGGCGTTCTGGGAGGCCCAGCCGTTCGATCTCGACCTCGACGCCCACGAAGGTAATTGCGACCTGTGCTTTCTCAAGGGCGCGGTGATCCTGCGACATCTTATCCGGCAGAATCCGGATGCCGCCGACTGGTGGATTGGCCAGGAAGATCAGGCGACGGCGCGTGTGGCCTCCCGCCGCCAGTTTAATGCTGAGCGTAGCTATGCCTCGTTGAAAGAGCAGGTACGGGCGTCACCGCTCCTTCCGCTTGATCCTGAGTTCGCGCCAGAGTTCGACGCCGAATGCGGCACATGGTGCGCGGCATCATGACCACACCCGTACAGCCGGGCGGGGAGGCGGTTGTCTGCCCGCCCTGGAATCTGCGCGAGATGTGGGAAACGGACGGCCTGCATCCGATCGGTGCAGATTGCATCTACTGTCGGCGCGACGTGGCCCTACCCCGGTCCCAACCGAGCGCGCGGCCCGTGTGCATGTACTGCGCTCTTGACCGCGGAGCTAGAGCGGCTTTTGCTCTTGTTCACGAACTAGGCTTAGAAACAGCTAAAGCACTTCCGGCACCCGCCGCAGAGGGTATAAACAGCTTTCTTTACGCCCTGGCAGACACGGATCGTCTGGCTGCCGTATGTGTCAGCATGATCAACTCGCCCCTCCTCACCGAGCACACATCATCGGAGCAAGAGGGGTGAGGGACAACACGCCTTATCCCGACAACCCGGGATCTACGCACTACCCCGGATGCTACCGGGATCGCGGGCACCATAACTGCGCGGTGGAGACGGCGGAGGCTCTGCTAGAAGCTTTGGCGGGGCTGAACGGACACGTCGAGCTGATGCAACTGGTAATGGTGGAATACTTGAAGCCACAGGGCATGCCCGACAGCGCGTTCATCGCCACGATCGTAGAGATGCTTGACGGCCCCGATCAACGCCAAGCGCAGGAGGCCGCAGCCGCGGCGCTTTCCACCTCTAGGCGGACAGGCGCATGAAGGACGGTGCTGCGTGCACCACCTGCGGTCATCTTGTCAGTCAGGGCCGGTGCTGGCGGATGACCTGCCCTACGAACGGTGCCAAGGAGTCGGCCGCGCATGTTCGCCCGCACAATGAAGACGCGCTGCGGCAGTCTGGGCGGCTTTTGTGATTCCAGCTTTACACAGTGTAGTTTGTAGCTTTATGCGACGGGAAGTATGAAGCCGCTCCGTGCCCACGAGGTCCGCCTCATCCGCAAGAAGCTCAAGCTGTCGCAGCAGGTATTGGCCGACGCGCTCGGTATCTCCCATCGGACGACGGTTGGGCGATGGGAAGCTGGGCGGGTCGCGGTGACGTTGCGAACGACGCTCGCTCTCAACAAGCTGGTTGATGAACGCAAAGACGAGCGCCGCGCGCGCAGGGCCAAGAGGAAGGCAGAGCATGCAGGTGATCACTTATAGCACTAGGCCGATTCAGCCGTTCTCTATGGCGTGGCGCTATCAGGCATCCGTAGGGAGTGAGGCGCTTGGCCCTCCGCAGCTATTCTTTCGGGACGCGCTCAACGACCTTCCTGTTGAGGCTGAGGTTGAGTGTCGACTGTTATGCGGCAGGCCTGCGTATTGCGCGCGCGAGCCTTACGGCATTAGGCCGGTTCACACAGAGTTCAATGTGCGGATGGGCTGGCCCGGGCGGTTGTTTGGCTCTCGTCCGAGAACGAGGGCCTACGATGTTCACTGGTCGGAGTTAGTCCGCCGTGAGATCAAGCAAGAATCCCTGCGCTGGAGGCAGATGTGAATTTTGAGTCCATCGCCGACCGCACTCGCCGCGCGATGGGCGGAATGCTGGAGGCGCTGACGGAGGAGTTCGTCGCGGCCGGAGCCGACAAGACGGACGCGATCACCGGCATGGTGGCGGGCAATCTCGCCCAAGCGGTGCTGTTCCACTTCAACATGCACGCGCAGATGGGCGTGACGATCGCGGACGCGCGGGCCGAGCTGGATCGACAGCTCAACGAATACTGGACGCAGAAGGTGGTGCAGCACATCGGCGGCGTGGTTCGGACGGTGCAGTAAAATGTACGAGCCCATGTCTCGCGAGGACGCTCAAGCGATGCGCGCCACCTTGATCGAACCGATCAAAAAGGCCTTCCAAGAGGCATGCATGGCGTGGCGGCACGAGAGGAATGAGATCGGCGTCGAGTTGCTAGTGTGCGACACTTTCTCAAAGAACCGAAGGCCAATTAGGATTGACGTGACCCCGACAATTCTAGCGGCCATTCTGCGTGCGCAACGCGGAGCGGTCCTGCCATCAACGCCGCTTCGACTGAAAATGTTCGGTATGCCAGTTGAGGAAGTGGCGTCGTTGCCTGCGCCAGGCTGGGCGATCATTTTGCCCGATGGCGTGGCGAGGACAGTTCAATGACGACAAAAGACCGCATGGCCGCGGCCCTGACGAGCGAGCTTGATCGTCTGGCTTGGAAGAAAGAAGAGATCGAGGTTCGCGCGCCAGCGATGGACAGCATCTTGCGAGCGATGCGCGACCCGCCGCACGAGATAACGGCAGCGGTCGTTCCCGTGACGCAGGATCGGACGGAGGCGCTGCGCATCTGGAACGGCATGATTGACGCCATTCTGCATGAAGATCGGCGCTGATGCTCGGCTCCCTCATCGCCTCCGGAACAGCGCCGCGCCGAACCTGCGCACCGACATTATCAACCGAAGGAAGGCATCAACATGAAGAGAACAATCCTAGCCGTCACCGTCAGCATCGCTTTGGCAGGATGCCAGCGAAACGATGCAGATCGAGCGCAGCGCGACGCTTATTGGGATGATCGCCCCGCTGACGTGGTTTGTCGCACTTTGGGCGAGCCGTTCTATTCCGGCCAGTCCACGGGGAAGGTCACTTACGACGAAGGTGGGCGCGTCACCTTCGTGGACCGCGCGAATGGGCGGCTCACAACCATCGAAGGTGAGTGCATGATTGTTTATGCGGGGAGCAAGTGACGATGACTGATCTACCCGACTACCAGACCGATTTCCGCGTCTCGACCGTCGCCAACGGGTTCATCGTGGCGCAGGACGGAAAGCCCACCTCGCGCGACCCGCTCGTGCAGAATGCGAAGCAGCCGCGCTATTTCGCCACCGTCGAGGAGATCGGGGCGTACATCGCTGCGGTGCTGGAGCGCGAGACGAGCCGCGGCAAGCTTAACGACCAGGCGAGGTTCGTTGAGGAGGCGCGCCGCCGCATACAGGAGCAAGCCCGATGAACACGCTCGACCGCACCCGCGCCGTCATCGCCGACAAGGTCGGCCTCCCCGCATCCGACATCGGGGAGGACCAATCGCTGGACGACCTGAAGTTCGACAGCCTGGACAAGGTGGATCTAGCCCTCGCGCTGGAGGAGCATTTCGGCATCGACATTCCCGACAGGCAGGTGGACGATCCGAATATGGGGACGGCGCGTGGGATTGCGGCGTGGATTGACGCGCGTCTGCGGGTGGACCCGCGTGGCAAGTATCCGGCCGACAAAGAGCTGCCAGCCACATCTGACATCGCCAAGCAGGACACGCACCTCGCCGCAGCACAGGGCGGACGCACATGGTCTCCTCACGTTGATTATGCGGGCGAGCCCATGCCCGAGGGCAGGTTTCGCGGTCCGCCGTCTGACGAGGGTATGCCGCACCTGGCGGGTTACATCGAACAATGCGGCACGCCTGAAACCAAGGAAGAGGCGATTCGCGAGCGCGACTTCTGGATCGAAAGCGCAGCGCAGTTCAGCCGCAACGAGGACTATTATCGCGGTTTGGTGGACAAGATCGGCGAGATGCTGGGCGAGGAAGCTTACATCGCCGACGATGGATCTCGGTCGCAGGACATTCTACGCAACAAGGTGCCGGAGCTTGTGCGTGCCCGGCTCGATATGGCGCAATCCTGATGAGCGACGGCGTCATCCCCATTCGTCCCGACGTGACGCCCAAAATCAACGCGCATCGCGAACTGGTTGACCACTTCGCCGCGCAGCCGATAGCGCCTGGTGTTGGCGGGGCCGCTGGGGAGACTCAGCGGCCCTTTTTCGTGGGCGTGTTTCGTGATAACGCAAACACGCAGCGCAGCGATGCGCCGCCCGGTACGCCGGACACGAAGCAGGAGACGACGAATGTTCACCGTAAAGCACCGCGATCTTGAAGGCACAGAGCGCCTTCACACCGCCGAAACCCTTGAAGTGATCTGCATCGGTGATCGATTCATGGACGGCATCTTCCTTGACCCCGAAATTCTTCGCCCTGGCGAAGACCGTCTGCGCTGTTATGCGCACGTCATTCGATTCACGACGCCGGAAGAGCAGGCATCGCGTAAAGCTGGACCCGAGCCGAAGGTCTGGGTCATGAACGCGCACGGTTCAACGGTTGCGACATACGATCTGTAGGCGCATAGTCACCGCGCGCGTTCTCTTCCGCGCAGTCTGAGCAACTTGGCCGGGGCGGCACAGCGTCGCTCCGGCCAGCTTTTGCAGACAGCGCTTGCCACCTCCCGGTAATCCGACATATTTGCGCGAACACGGGGAGGGTAGAGCGCAATGCGCAGCACGGACAGCACCAACCTTCCCGAAGCGGTTGATGTAGTTGATACCGACGACGGGCCTGGCATGGCTCGTGCGGTGATCATCGTTGCGGATCAAACCGGAAGCGCCTCGGCCGGAACCACCCAAGCAGGAATGGCGGCGCTCGGGTATCAGCAGATCATTGAGCCCGCTGTGGCCATGCCTCTCGCCGCTCCCGCAAGCACCAAGATCGTGATTGCGCAGAACAACGGTTCGCAGCCCGCGCGCTTCCTTTCTTTCGCTAATCCGACCGCCACCACAGGCCTGAGGCTTTTGCCGGGCGACATGATGGTTCTTTCCGATAGCACGGTGGCCAACACGAAGTTCATCAGGGAGGCGGCGGGGGTAACTCTCGACGTAGCGTACTTTGGCTAACCTCGCTCGCCTCACCGCTGTCTGGGTTCCCGTGTCGCCGACAAGCGCCGCAGTCGAGTTCCCCGTTCCCGCGATCCTCTTGGGTCGATCGGACCTCTGGTTCCAATTCAACAATCCCAACCCGTTCGACGTGGCTTTTGAGGGAACACTCAAGGACGCACCATTCAACATGGCGAGGTATCCCGGTACCTCTTGGCTGATCAAGGCGCGAGAGCGGACACCCACTTTCGTGTCGAAGCAGCCGGTCAAGTTCTCGGCGGTCGCGGTTGGGACGCCCGGCTGCCCGCTGCCCGACGAAAACTTTGACTATGCGGGCTGTGTCATCGGCCTTGTCTATTTCACCGGAGGGGCGCGCTGATGGCTGGAATCGGACCATTCATGCGGGCGTTTATCCTCAACTGGCCCGCCAAGCAGGTGGTGACGGTTGACAACTTCCCGGCGTCGCAGAAGGTCAACGACGACGCTGGCTCGCTGACGGTCGACACCGGCACGCCCGGCAAGTTCAACGTCTCTTTCGTTCCCAGCTCCGATGCGGCGAACGGGATCATCCCCATCCGCGCGAGCGGTGCCGCCACGCTGACACTCAAGACATCTGCGGGGAATCTCTACAGCGCCTACGCGGTCGCTTTGGATCCAGGCTTTACGCTCATGGCGCTGGACCGGGCGACGCCGTTGGTGGTTGGGGCGGCGATACCCACGGCAGAGATTATCAGCCTCGTGCCCGCGCCCGCGAACGGACACGGCTCCATCTCCCCGCCCGACATACCGGACCGCTTCGTCAATGGCTGCGTGCTAATCGCTACGACATCTCGGACGGTCTTCACGCCGCCCAACCAAGGGCCGGTCTTCATTCGCGGCAAGGTGGCCTGATGTCGGAGATTGAAAGCTACTCGCCGCCGCTCGACCCGTCCACGCTGATGATGAAAGCCGACGCGGATGTCTCAATCGCGGCGCTCAAGGCTGCGGATGCGCAGTTCCTCACCAACGTCACCTTGGCGCAAGCCGCTTTGCTTGCGGTGCAGACGGCCGGGTTCCGCCAGTTTACCGTCGCCACGAACTGCAAGGCTGGGGACCGAATGTTCATGAGCCCTGCCGCACCTCTGCCAGCGGGCTATGCGTTGGGTGATATCACGTCGGTCAAGGACGGTGAGGCCGTCTGCAATCTCTTCACGCCCTCGCTCGCGATCGGCGCGAGCTATTCGATCGTCGCGCGCGTCATCGCGTTTAGACAGGTCGCCCCCTGATCTGCTACGCTGACACCGTGCAGGCGCTTCCCATCGACACGACGAAGTTCATCGCAGGGCTTTCCGACGACGAAGCCCGCCGGATGCTTTTGGCGATCCGTGCCAAGCAGAACATCGGACGCTACACCGAGTTCGTCTCAACCTTCCCCAAGCAGGCGGGCTGGCCTCCTGACTACGCCGCGATCATCGCCTGGCGGGAGATGGCGTCGGCGAGGCTGGCGAGCAGTCCGCCGCTCATCGCTGGCGCCAAGGGTTACTATCGCGCCAACCTGTCCGACTTCATCGACCATTGGTGCGTGACCTACGACCCGCGCAACGCCGGCACAGGCAAACCCGCACGGATGCCCTTCATTCAATTTGGGAAGCAACGCGAGCTGGCGGCGTTTTTCCTCGCCTGCATCAAAGCCGAGGAATCCGGCCTCGTCGAGAAGTGCCGCGACATGGGCGCGACGTGGGAAGCGGTCAGTTTCAGCATTGGGCTGTGGCTGTTCTGGCCTGGCGCGTCGATCGGTTGGGGATCCCGTAAGGAGCAGCTTGTTGACAAGATCGGCGACCCGGATTCGATCTTTGAAAAGATGAGGATGAGCGTCCGCGCGCTCCCGGCAGCACTGCTACCCCGTGGTTTCAATGACAGCGACCACATGACCTACATGAAGTTCATCAATCCGGAGAACGATGCGACGATTACTGGCGAGGCCGGATCAAACATCGGCCGGGGCGGGCGCAAGCTGATCTACTTCAAGGACGAGGCTCAGCCGCTCGGCTCCAAGATTCTAACGCCGGATGGCTGGCAGACGATGGCCGATATGCGCGTCGGCAGCACAGTGGTCGGCGTTGACGGACGCCCGGCCACCATCACCCAAGTCAAGGATTGCGGCGAGCATGAAATCTATCGGTTTCTGTTCAGCGACGGCACGGCGGCTGAGTGCAGCCCGAATCATCTTTGGACTGTCGAAAAAGTGTGGGGAAAGCGGGAGAGAACAACGCTCTCTGCCAAGAAAATTGCCGACCGCTTCTGCCATATAAGCCCCGGTGGTCAGACGCAGTATCTGTACCGCGTTCCGACGTGCGCCCCGGTTGAGTTTTCGCAGCAGGCCCCTTTGCCACTTCACCCATATCTTGTTGGCGCGCTTCTGGGTGACGGGAGTGTAGGGCAGGTTCCTCTACACTGCGCGTGCTTGACGACCGTCGATCAAGAGATCGTTGAGCAATTCGATGCGCTGCTTCCGGAGGGCTGTGTCACCCGCTTTGACGGCGGTATGGGCTATCGGATCGTTGACGAGCGCGGGAGGCAGGGCAACAAGCCGGACAAGCGGAGCCGCGCGCGCAGAGCCGTCGTTGATGCGGGAATTGCCGGGATGCGAAGTGGGGACAAGCGAATCCCTCACCAGTATCTCTTCGCCACGCCTGCTGACCGTCTCGCGCTTCTCCAAGGGTTGATGGACACGGACGGCTCCGCATCGAACGCCGGTGCGGCGAGCTTTCACACCAGTTCGGAAGGACTGGCGGAAGATGTCCGTTTCCTTGTTCAGTCGCTGGGCGGAACGGCAACCTTCAACGTCAAGCCCGACGCCCGCCACTACAAAGATCAGTTCGTTTTACACCTTGCGCTTACCGCTCCGCTGTCCAGGCTTTCCCGAAAGCTGGCAGCTGCGAAGCCCCGCCGCCATCCGCCAGGCAGAACGATAATCGCGGTCGAACGCAAGCAAGCAGAGCCGGTGCGGTGCATCTCCATTGACCGGAATGATGGCCTCTATGTGACCGATCATTGCATCGTGACGCACAACTCCGCTCACTACGAGCGGCCGGAGATGATTGAGGCCGCGCTGGCGGACAACACCCGCGTCCAAATCGACATTTCGAGCGTCAACGGCATCGGCAACGTGTTCTATCGGCGTCGCGAGGCGGGCAAGGACTGGATACCCGGGCAGCCGCTGGAAAAGGGCCGCACTGCCGTCTTCGTCATGGACTGGCGGGACCACCCTGCGAAAACGCAAGAATGGTACGACACGCGCCGACAGAAAGCCAAGGACGACGGGCTTCTCCACGTCTTCGCGCAAGAGGTCGAGCGAAATTACGCGGCCTCCGTCGAAGGCACGATCATCCCGGCCGAGTGGGTCAGGGCGGCGATCGGCGCGCGAGAAAAGCTAGGCCTTCTCGACCGCGGGCTCTACCGCGCCGCGCTTGATGTCGCCGATGGGGGCGGCGACACGAACGCGCTTGCCGTCGCGCGTGGGATCGAGCTGCAAAAGGCTGATGCTTGGGGTGCGCGCGACACAGGCGAGACGACTAGGCGCGCGGTGGATGCATGCGAGGGATTGGGGTTCGTTGACCTTCAATACGACAGCGTTGGCGTCGGCGCAGGCGTGAAGGCGGAAGCTAATCGGCTGGAAGACGAGGGCCTGCTGCCACACGGTTTGCGGTTCGTGCCTTGGAACGCTGGTGCTAAGGTCATTGAGCCCGACGAGCCCATCATTCGCGATGACATGGACAGTCCGCTCAACGGCGACTTCTACTACAATTTCAAGGCGCAGGCGTGGTGGCGCACGAGGCAACGGTTTGAGGCTACCTATCGCGCCGTTATGGCCCTGAGCGGGGGCCCTGCGTTCTCCTACGATCCCGACGAGATCATCAGCTTGCACCCCGACCTTCCGATGCTCCGGCAAATCGAAAAGGAACTCAGTCAGCCCACGGCGACAAAGGACACGCGAACGCTTAAGTTGATCGTGAACAAGACTCCGGAAGGAAGCCGGTCCCCCAACCTCGCGGATGCTATCGTCATGGCCTTCAACCCTCTGCCCGGCCTGCGCCCGGTCTATCCCATCGCGCCCGTCGAGATCGAGCAGACGCCGTTCAAGGTGCCTCCGCATTGGCCGCGCGGCTTTGGCATGAAGGTGGAGGCCGATCGCGTGACGGCGCTGTGGGGCGCATGGGACAAGGATGCCGACGTTCTCTACTTCATCTCCGAGCATAGCCGTAGCTTCGCGGAGCCGGGTGCAAACGCGCAGGCGATATCGGCGCGCGGCACCTGGATGCCGGGCTTCATGGAGACGGACACCTCGACGGGGGAGACGAACCAAGCGGTCGCGATGTATCAGGGGCTAGGCTTGCTTGTCGGCCCGTCTGAATGGGCGAAAGAGGCCGGCATTTCCAACATGCTCCAGCGGGTATCGACCGGCCGGCTCAAGGTGTTCTCTTCCTGCACGGACTTCTTCCGCGAATACCGCAGCTATCGACGCGATGAAGAGGGACGTGTTCTGGGATCGGGGTTGATCGACTGCGGGCGCATTCTGTGTCAACCATCGTTCCTCCAGCGCATGATTGTCAAGCCGAGCGACCTCATGGTATCCATGCGCCGCACGCCGAACATTTACCGATAGGGGCCGGGATGGCTACACAGCTCGCCGCAACCGGAACCGACCTCGTACCGTACGACGGCGAGGAGCGCGAAGACGAGCGCGAGCGGCGCATCCTTGAAGCGGTGAAGCCGATCATCAACCGGCTTGATAAGCTGGCGCAGGAACAGGTCACCGCCAAAAAGCCGATTGAAGACCGCTGGCTTAAGGACCTGCGAGCCTACCACGGAAAATACGAGGACAAGGAGCTAAAGGACTTCAACGACGCGGAGCGGTCGACCGCGTTCGTGAAGCTTACCCGGCACAAGACGAACGGCTGGGCGGCGCGGCTTTCTGACATGCTCATGCCGACCGATGGGCGGAATTGGGGCATCCAGCCGACACCACTTCCCAAGCTGGCCGAAGCCGCGCGCGCCGCCCTCGCGCAGGCCAAGGCTGCGGTTGACCAAGCCAATCAGACGGCGGACGCTGCGGCCGGGCAGGCCGACCCAATGCAGGCGGAGGAGATGAACCGCCAAGCGCGCGCCACGGCCGAGCAAGCCGCAGCCTTCGCGAACGATGCCGCCACGACCGAAGAGGAAATGGCGGAGGCCAAGAAGCGGTGCGACGGGATGCAGACCGCGATCGACGATCAGCTCAAGGAGTGCAACTACGAAGCGCATTGCCGCGACGTGATCGAGGACGGTTGCCGCATCGGCACGGGCATCCTGAAAGGACCGCTTACTTCGCAGCGCCTCCGATCGGAATGGCGCGGTGTTGGCGAGGGCGATCAGCGCGCATGGCAGCAAGCCGAGGTGCCCGACCCGATGCCGGAATACCGACGCACCGACCCGTGGCACTTCTTCCCGGATATGTCGGCGCGCACCATTCAGGAAGCGGAGTTCACGTTTGAGCGGTCACTGCCGACGAAGAAGGACTTGCGCCAGTTCGCTCAAAAGTTCGCCTTCAACAAGTCGGCGGTGCGGCGGCTGCTGAACGAGGGGCCTGGTGAAGCTCCCGACAAGGATCTGAACTACCTCGCCAGCCTGCGTTCGATCACCGACGAAGGCGAGCCCATCAAGGGCCGGTATGTGATGTGGGAGTACCACGGCCCGCTGGAGTGCGAGGACGTGGTGGCACTGCTGCGCGCGGCCGGCGAGGATGCGGCGGCGGAGCGGTACGAGCGGGCGAAGGACCCGCTGGAAGAGCCGCGCGTCATCATCCACTTCTGCCGCGGCGAGGTGCTGAAAATCGCGGAGGAGTACCCGCTGGATAGCGGCGCCCCCCTCTATTCCGTCTGGAACTTCGAGAAAGGCGAGACTTCGATCTTCGGCTACGGCGTGCCGAACATCATGTACGACAGCAACCGGGCCATCAACGGCGCGTGGCGCATGATGATGGACAATTCCGGACTTAGCGTCGGGCCGCAGATCGTCATCGACAAGAGCGCGATCACGCCGCAAGACGCCTCGTACGACCTCAAGCCGCTCAAGATATGGCTCAAGAGTTCGACCGCGATCACGAACCCCAATTCGCGCCCGTTTGAGGTGTTCAACATCCCGAACAACCAAGCGCAGCTCGCCGGCATCATCGAAATTGGCAAGGTGTTCGCGGACGAGGAAACGTCCATGCCGATGATCGCGCAAGGCGAGCAGGGGCAGGCGTCCGCCACGCTGGGCGGGATGTCGATGCTGTTCAACAGCGCGAACGTCGTGTTCCGGCGCGTGGTCAAGAGCTTTGACGACGACCTGACGAAGCCGACGATCACGCGCGGGTTCGACTGGAACATGCAGTTCAATCCCGACGACAGCATCAAGGGCGACATGCAGGTGCAGGCGCTCGGAACGTCGGTGCTGCTAGTGCGGGAGATTCAGTCGCAGAACCTGATGCAGATCATGACGAACTGGAGCGTGCATCCGGTCATCGGACCGTTCATCAAGGTCCGCGAGGGCCTGGAAAAGACGCTCGACACGATGATGATCCCGCCGAACTCGATCCTGTACACCAAGGAAGAAGCCGAGAAGCGCGCGATGGAGATGGCGAAGGCGGCGGCGGAACAGGGCGGTGAGCAGAGTACGGACCCGATGGCGATCCGGTTGCAAATCGCGCAGATCGACGCCGAGTCTAAATTGCAGGTTGCGCAGATGGAGCAGCAGATGCGCATGGCCGAGATGCAGGAACGATCGGGGCTATCGCGTGAGGCGCTGGAGGCGAAGTACGGCATCGAGCGCTTGAAGGTGGACAGCAAGGAGCGCGCCAAGGCGGTCGATGTGGCGATCGAGGAGCGTCGCGGCGCGGCGGCGGCGCAGTCAGGCCGCGATCAGGTTGAGGCAGTCGGACAGGGAATCGGATGATGGGCGGCTTTGATCTGATCATTATCGCAGCGGGGATATTCTTCGGCACCCTTCTCTTGGCGAGCAGCGTGGCGTGGTTTTTAGAGGAATGGGAGCGCAGATAATGGACGTGGCAGTACCAGGCGAGTGCGCGGTGAAGGCGCACCACGTCCACCCGGCGATCAAATCGGTCGGCCCGCTGATGCTCGTCGGCGATAGCATCGTCATGGGCAAGCGGACGGAGTTCGGCCCGCGCCGCGCGCGATGGTCGCTGTTCGCCTTGGCCGCGTTTGCCGGCGTGCTGGCCTATGCGGCGCTACGCTGATGGCGGAGTTCCCGAAGGGCAATGCTTGGGATGACCAGAAAGCCGCGATTGTCGCGCGCATTGAAGCTCATCGCGGCGAGCTTGAGAGCGCGCAGGACGTTCGGCAAATGGCGCTCATTCAAGGGCAGATCATATCGCTCCGCGCGCTGCTGAGCGATGCGGAACCCGAGTATCGGGAAGGCAGCGGGCACGCCCGTTATTGGCGTTGACAGGAGATGGGGAATTGACGGATATTCAGACCGCCGAGGGGAACCAAGGCAACGCGGGCTTTTCGGACGAATGGCAACGCCTCGCGCGGGAAGATGAAGGGTTGGCCCCGGCCACCCCGGAAGACGAAGCCCGCCACGAGCGCGACCTCGCCGACAAGCCAGCGGCAGGGCAGGAGGAAGCTCCCCCCGTTGTCGAGGCCGCGGATACGCCAGCCCCGATCGAGAACACTGACGATATTTGGGCCAATGCGCCCGATGCGCTCCGGCAAGCCTATTTGGCTGAAAAGACGCAACGGGAAAAAGCAGAGAACGCGGTTCGCTCCAATAACGGCAGGCTCTCAAAAGCTGAACGTGAAGCCGCCGAGCTTCGCGCTCGCATCGCGGCCCGGCAAGACCCGGCACCGCAAGCAGCGCCGACACCGGCTCCAGTACCAGATAGCCTTGCAGCGGTTCGGGAAGAGTACCCGGAAGTCACAGGCCCTTTGGTCGACGAGCTAGTCGAGCTTCGGGCCACGGTTTTACGCCTTGACCAATCCAACGCTTCGGCTGCGGAACAGGCGAGGGCTCGCGAACAACTCGAACTTTCCGAGTTCGTGGCGGGGCAAGAGCAGAAGCTGACGGAAGCCCACCCTGACTGGAGCGAGGTTGTCATCTCTCCCGAGTTTGTGAATTGGGTTCAGTCTGGACCTCAGTTCATCCGCGACGGGATCGCACGCAACGGCAACGGTATCGTGGACGGCGAGGAAGCCGCGACGATCGTGCAGCTTTTCAAGAGCGCGCAGGATCAAGCAGCCCCCAACCCGCTCGCTGACAAGCGCCAGCGCCAACTGGAAGGTTCGAGGGCAGTTCCGGCACGCACCCCAGGTGCAACGCCACAGGGAACCCCCGACGACTACCATGCGGAGTGGAAGCGCCTCGAAGCGGAAGACGAGCGCCGCGCACAGCGGTCAAACGCAACCCGGTAGCCGGTGGGGGGAACCTCCGGCTCCAAGCTAGAGGATCCCCGTCATGGGCAACACCACCACCTACGGCGATATCGGCCAGCGCACCGCAGCCTACGCGGCGCGCGAGATGCTGAAGCACGCCGAACCCGTCAACATCCTCATGAAGATGGGGACGACCAAGGCGGTTCCGAAGAACACCGCCAACAACGTCACGTTTCGCCGGCCCAAGCCCTTCCCCGTCAGCGCGATTCCGCTGTCGGAAGGCGTGACGCCGACGCCGCAGAAGCTCCAGTACGAAGATGTGAGCGTCGCCCTCAAGCAGTACGGCGCGCTCGTCGAGTTCTCCGATTGGGTCATCATGACCTCCGAAGACGAGGTGCTGCGCGATGCCTCCATGCTCATCGGCCAGCAGGCCGGCGCGACGATGGAGCAGATCATCTACGCGGCGGTTCGCGGCGGCACGAACGTCGTCTATGCCAATGGCGCGACGCGGTCGGCGGTGAACACGGCGATCACGCTGAACAAGCAGCGAGCTGTCACCCGCCAGCTCATGGCGCAGAAGGCGCGGCCGATCAGCCGCATCATCGACAGCACGCCGGCCTACCGCACCATCCCGGTCGAAGCGGCGTACATCGCCGTCGCGCATTCGGACTTGGGTTCGGACATCCGCAACCTGCCGGGCTTCATTCCAACCGCGGCTTACGGCCAGAAGCGGCTCATCTCCGATTACGAGATCGGCTCCGTCGAGGACGTGCGCTACATCCTCTCCCCCGACCTCGCCTCGTTTAAGGACGCTGGCGGCGCGAAGGGGGCGATGGTGTCCACCACGGGTGTCAACGCGGACGTGTACCCCGTCCTCTACTTCGGGATGGACGCCTACGCTCAGGTGCCGCTCAAGGGCGAGGATTCCATCACGCCGATCGTCATCAACCCGAAGCCCGACAAGAGCGATCCGCTCGGGCAGCGCGGGTATGTCGGCTACAAGTTCGCGACCGCCGCGCTCATCCTAAATGAGCTGTGGATGGCGAGGCTCGAGGTGGCAGTTACGGCCCTGTAATCGGTGGGGAGAGGTTCGCGCTTCTCCCCTCTTTCGCTTCTGGAAACAAGGAATGAAGCATTATGTTGACCAACATCACCAACGGAACGCGGGTTGGCACCGGCGCGAACATCGACATCGAACTGGGCTATCTCCCGTCGAAGGTCGAGCTGTACAACGTCACCACCAACGGCAAGCTCGAATACGTTTCGAGCATGGCGACCGGCACCGGTATCCTGACCCCCGCCAGCGCGGCCGGTCCCGCCGCCGTCGTCGCGCCGGCTGGCGTCACGCCCTTGAACAGCACGTTTCAGGGGTTCCGCATCGGTGCCAGCGCGATCAACGCGGCCGGGCAGACCATCCACTGGATCGCCTACCGTAACGGTCCCGGCTCCGGTCGCTAACCAAGGGGAGGCGGGCTTCGGTCCGCCTTTTCCACATCGGGAAGGCACACCCGCTCCACCATTTCCATAGGAGGCCAGAATGGCGCTCAAGGGCTCGTTCATCAAAATCACCAGCGGCACCGCCACCGGCTCCCAGGCCATCGGCTTGAACGGTCGCAACCGCACGCTCCCCACTGGCGAGGAGGTCGCCGTGTCGGAGGCCGAGCTGGAGTTGCTCGACAACTCGCACGCGACCTATGATGTGGTTCGCCCAGCCAAGTCGTCCGACTTGACGTTGGCGCTTGATGGCCCCGGCGATGCGCCTGGCACGATCGAGGGTGACGTTGCTTCGCACGAAGCGGGGGCGGATTATCTCGACGGTTCCGATCCTTCGGCCGCAGGCCTGACCATCCGCGTGTCTCCGGAAACGGATGACACGCCCGCCGGTGCTGATCACCTGACCCAGACGGAGCCGGTCGACTTCGCCGCGGCCGAGGACAAGGCCCGCACCGAAGCGCAGGAGAATCTCCAGGCGTACGAGGATGGCACGCAGAAGCCCGTCGTGGAGCTGACCAACGTCGATCCCAATCAGGTCGGCACGGATCAGGGCGACGCCACGGGCGATGTCGGCAGTACGACGCTGGCGGTTGCCCCGTTCGACGCCGGCAAGACGCTGGAGCAGCCCATCAAGAAGATCACGGAGGACATGGACGAGTTCACCCGTCCGCAGCTCTCCTCGCTCCTCAAGGCCGAGCAGGCGGGCGACAACCGCTCGACCCTGATCGCGGCCATCGAAAAGAAGCTGGGCGCCTAACGCCCGTTCCAGAACAGCAGGACACCGACCATGAGCAAGTTCACCAAGACCCCTCTAACTGAAGCAACCGACGCGGAAATCCGCGATTTCTGCGAATTGCAGCAGCTCGACGTGGATTCGTGCAGGAGCCGCGCCGACCTTCTCGCAGCGCTCGGTCCCGTGTGGGAGCATGACTACATCCCCACGACGCGTCAGGCAGCGCTAGAAGCCGACGAGGCCGCAGCGCAGGCGCAACAGACGCAGGCCGTCGTGACGCACGCCTCGCGGCTCGTGGGCGGGCTGGGCGACAAGGATCCTGTTTTTCGGTTGAGGATCGGAACCACGTCCATGCCTGGGGGCAAGGAGCCTGTTCCGGTCGGCGTCAACGGCAAGACGGTGGTGATCCAGCGCAACGTCGATGTCGACGTGCCTGCCCGCTATTTCTTCGCGCTGGAGAATGCCATCCGCGAGGAGGTGACGCAGGATCCTAAGACTGGTGAAATTGATGTGACGGAGGTCACGAACTATCCGTTCAACGTCATCACCCGGCCCGAGCCGGAGGAGATCGCCGCATGGCGCGAACAAACTGATAAGTTGCTGATGCCCGCCTGATGACGTTTCTCGAACTCTGCGAACGGGTTGCCGAGGAAAGCGGTGGATCGGGACGGGCACCTGCGTCTGTCACTGGGCAAGTCAGCCGTCAGAAGAAGATCGTAAATTGGACCCGCGATGCTTGGACGAAAATCCAGAATCTGCACACGCATTGGTTCTTTCGGCGCGGCGAGTTCGAAGGCGTTCTTGTGCCCAATTCGGGTAGCTACACGGCGGCGTCGTGGAATATCCCGCGCTTTGGAGATTGGTTGGACACGTACGGTTTGAACGAGCCGCTATCGCTTTACGACCCCAGCATAGGCCAGCGCGACGAGTCCAAGCTGAATCAGCTTCCTTGGGACCGATGGAAGCGCCGCTGGGACTTTGGCGAAAATGACGTTAACCGGCCAACGGAGTATGCGTTCACGCCTGCGGGCGGTATCCGCTTCGGAGCGACGCCGGACGCCGCCTATTTCGTTCGCGGGGAGTACACCAAGGCACCGCAGATTCTAGCGGCCAATGGCGACGTGCCGGATATGCCGGAGCAATATCACGACGCGATCGTTCGCCGCGCGATCATGCTCATGTCCGAACACGACGAGGCGATAAACGCCCTGCAGCTATCATCTAACGAGTTTCGCGAAACGCTGGTGACGATGGAGCGCGAGCAGCTTCCCGCATTTAACTCCCGCGCTGGCCGGCCGCTCGCGTAATGGCACAGGGCGGCATCCAAACGACCTTTTACCCGATGGGTGGGGGGCTCGACCTCGTGACGCCTGCCATCGCAATTCAGCCTGGCAAAGCCATCGCCGCGCTCAACTACGAACCTGTCGCTGCGGGATACCAGCGCCTCACCGGGTATGAGCGATACGACGGTCGGCCGAGTCCATCTGACGTAGTCGCAGAATCGCGTGAGGCTGCGCGGGTTCTCATCCAGTCTGTTTCGGGCTCCGGCCCTGTTCGCGGTGTCTGGCTGTACCAAAACACCCTGTATGCTTTTCGGGACAACGTCGGGGCTACGGCATGCGTCATGCACCGCGCGACGCCGACCGGCTGGCAGGCCCTTTCCCTTGGGCGTTGGTTGCGATTCACGAGCGGCGGCGTGTACCAAGTCAAGGAAGGAGATGTTGTCACCGGCGCGACATCCGGCGCGACAGGAGCGGTCAAGCGCGTCGTAGTACAGTCTGGGGGGTGGGCGTCGGATAGCGCGTCCGGTTACTTCATCATCTCCCCTCAATCAGGCAGCTTCATCGCCGAGAACCTGAACGTCGGCGGCACCCTCAACGTCGCCACGGTTGCGGGCAACTCAACGCAGATCGTTTTCCCTGCGGGCGGGCGCTACGAGTTCATCAACCACAATTTCTACGCATCGGCCGACACGCTCCGGATGTACGGGGTCAACGGGGTCGGCCCGGCCTTTGAGTTCGACGGCACGAACCTTGTGCCGATCCTGACAGGAACGCCAGCCGAGCGACCGCACCGAATCGCAGCACACCGGGGACACCTCGTTACCGCACACCCAGGCGGCAACGTTATCGGTTCAGAGCTTGGCGACCCCTACAACTATTCTGCCGTCGCCGGATCTTGGACCTTCGGGATTGGCGACGAGATTACGGATTTCATAGCGAACAGCACGTCCGTACTGACCATTCTTGGTCGCAATGGGGTATCCAACCTTTACGGAAACGACAGTGCCGACTTTCAGTTGGAAGTCCTTTCCGATGAATCGGGCGCACTGCCTTGGACGGCAGAAAAGCTTGGTGGCGCGATTTACATGGACAACCGCGGCGTTCGGTCCATGGCCTCGACGCAAGCTTACGGCAACTTCCGGATCGGCTCCATGACGACGCTAATCCAGCCGCTTCTTGAGCAATACCGCAGGATGGGCGTCGTTCCCAATGCTTCGTGCCGCGTACGCGGGAAAGATCAATACCGTGTCTTCATGGCGGACGGACGCGGCTTCACGATCTATCTGGGCAAGAAGAACCCCGAAATTCTTCCCTTCGACCTCGGCCGAGTCGTGTCGTGCATCGTGTCGGCGGAGGACAGTAGCGCTCGCGAGCGCATTTGGATGGGCTCGACCGATGGATTTGTGTACGAACTGGAGATAGGCACGAGCTTTGACGGCGCGCCGATACCGCACTTTCTGCGCCTGCCGTTCGGTCATCAGGGCGCGCCGCAGAACCGGAAACGCTACCACAAGACAGTTCTTGAGTGCGTCGCCGCGCCCAACACGACGTTGCGTGTATCAGCCGACTTTGATTACGGCGGACCCGATCTTGTTCCGTTCCCCGACAATCTTTTCGCCATAACTGGCGGCGGCGGCATCTGGGACGTGAGCGCGTGGGAGGAGTTCTTTTGGGATGCCCCTCTTAGCGGATCGGCGGAGGCGTACTTGGACGGCGTGGGCCGTAATATGTCATTGCTAATCGCAGGGGAGACGGCGGACGAAGCGCCTCATCTTGTCCAAGGCGTCACCATCTACTTTTCGATACGAGGGCTGACACGATGAACAAATATTACACCTTCGAGGGGGTCCAGTCCTTTGGCGTCGCGCGCGCTGCGGATGTCAACGTGCGGTTCGAGCAGATCGACACGGCGTTTGAGTCTCTGCCTCCTGCGGCGCTCATCGCCCAGCAGCGCATGACCTATGCCGTCGCGTCCGGAACGGCGAACGCCTTAGTCGTGGCGCTGCCGGTAAAGGCAAACGCGTACACTGCAGGTCTGCTTGTCACGGTGAAGGTGCCTGCGACGAACACGGGACCGGCCACGATCAACGTCGATGGGCTGGGGGTCAAGCAGATCGTCCGTCCCGACGACACGCCGCTGGAAGCGACGGATATGCTCGCGGGCGCGGTGGTCGACCTTCGTTACGACGGCTTCGCGTTCCGCCTCATGGGCGGCATCAACCCCGCTGCTGTGAACGCCAGCGCGCTTGCGGCGCGCGCGTCGGAGCTGGACGCGGAAGCCGCGGCGCAAAGCGCGGCGGCGGACCGCGCAGCGGCGGCCCAGAGCGCGGCGTCGATCGACCCGGCCACGCTGGTCAGGTTCAACAATTTGGCGGTTTCGTCGTCTTTTAAGCAGACGGGTGTTGAATACCTAAAGACGCAGAAGCTGGATGGCTTCGACCAAGTAAATCTGAACTTTTCCAATGCGCAGTTTACGGGTGGAGTTAATCAGGGTCCGATTATCTGGGGATCCGCTATCATTTCGCGTAGCAGGGTTGGCTTCTCCACCTTCATCGCTGATGATGAACGCTCCACGTTGCTCACTATGGCAACGTGGGATTACAACGTGTCGAACCCCGGCGGCACTTTAATACTGGAAAACACGCTACTAGCCCCAACCATCTCTGGCCAAATACTTGGCTCTATTCTTGGCCGCGGCAAATGGAACGTCGACACGGGCGACAATCCCACGCCCGCGCACATCATGTTCATGAGCGCCGGTCCTTGGGCGACCGGCAATTGTCCGATGGACATCGTGTTCAGCGCATCGCCCGTGGGCACGCAGACGGCCGCAGAAAAGCTCCGCGTTCACGGTGGGGGAGCAAGCGTTACGGGCGACTTCACCGCGACAGGCGGCATCAATGCGATCAAGTTCAATCGCGGCTCGTCAACCAGCGCGACCGGGGGCAACGTTGGGATCGGCACCGAAACGCTTATCGGTCCTGGGAACGCGGGCTTTCAGAACGTCGCGGTGGGCGATTTGTCCATGCGGGCCTTGACTTCGGGCAACGGCAACACGGCGCTCGGATGGTCTGCCTTGGCAAGTGTCACCACTGGGCTGCGGAACATCGCGGTCGGACATTCCAGTTTAAGCCAAGCGACGAGCGGCGGCGACAACATTGCTGCTGGCTATTTTGCGTTGAGTTCCCTGACTACGGGAGCTCAAAATACGGCTTTGGGGCGGCTTGCGGGAACCGACTTAACGACCGGAACCCGCAACACCTTCGTCGGCTTGTCCGCTGGACGCGGAATACTTGATGGAAGCGGAAACACTATCATCGGCGGGGTTTCGGGCCTTCCGGCCAGTCTCGCCAACACCATCATTCTGGCAGACGGGTTTGGCGCGCAACGGCTGGTCATGGACGCTACTAGCGCGCGGTTTGCGCAGCGCATTGAAGCGCCGGGCATGAGTCTATCGTCGTTGGGCAATTACGCCAATGACGCAGCAGCAGCGGTGGCCGGCGTTCCGCTGAACGCAGTATATCGCAATGGTTCGGCCCTGATGATCCGGGTCGCATAGGAGAAGATGATGTTGAACGCACAGGACAACCCGAACGCAACGCAAGCGGACGACAGCGGCGGTACGACCCCTCCTGCCCCGGTACCGCCGCCTCCGCCGCCCGCACCCATTCTCACGCCCAAGTCACCCCAGGCTAGAAAGGAGGTCCCATGACAGAAGGTATCGACCTCACGGGCCTGCGTGGCTGGGGAGGATGGTTCACAGGGTTCGCGATCATCGCCGCTGTATGGCGGGGCGTACCTGCGCTCATCAAAGCGTTTGCCGAGCGGAACGCCAGCCTGTTTGCAGCCTACGAAAAGCGCCTGATCTCGCAGCAAGAAGAGACGGCCCGCATCTCAGCGCGCATGAACGAGATGCAGACGCAGAACGACAGAGACCGCGCCGCGATGCAGCGCCAGCATGACGAAGACCGCCGCACATGGGAGGCGGATCGTGACACATGGGCCAAGGAAAAGCGGGTGTTCATCCAGATGGTCGAAGGTCTTGAGCGAAAGATACTGGCGCAAAGCACCGCAACAGGGCGGCTGCTTGAGCCTCTTCTCGACCGGGCGGCGAGCGAAGCGGCAAAAGAAGAGGGAGGAGGATGATGTGGCAATATGGCATAGCATCTCTGACGCTTGTTGTAGCGTCACTCACGGTGGGCCGAACAAGCACCCGGCTGTGTACGTGCATCGTCGCGGTCAATTACCTCATCAACGAAAGCTACGTTCGGCTGACCGGCGCTACAGACGGGTGGATCGTCTTCACCCTCACGGATGCGATATGCGCGGCACTTCTCACCTTGCCGTTGATGGGACGGTTGGGCGCGGTGCTGGCAGTGACCTACGCCACGCAGCTCGTCATGCATTGGGGATACGCGATCACGACGGGCGCGGACGCTTATCTGTACTGGCAGAGCCTCACTGCGATGGCATGGCTACAGCTCATCGTTCTTTTATATGGAATCAGTAGCGATGCTGGCCGTGTGCTGTGTGGGCTACGTCGTCCTGTTCCGCTGGCTTCTGCCGAAGATAATTCGAGCTTTCGAGAGGAAGGAAACTCGACAGGAAGTCGACTGAGAGAGGAGGGCCGGAAGTGAACGACGCGCCGCTGTTCGATGTCATCCGCGCGGAGGTCAAGCGCATTGACCCTGGCGCGCGCCTTTCCCCCGAGTTCGTTGCCAAGGTGAAGGCGGCGCTTCTTGCCGGCATGGAGCAGACGGTCATCGTCGCCCCGCCCGCGCCGTGCGCGCCAGCCGGGCCGATCGACCTGATCGACGCGGCGCTGTTGCGCGTCATCTGCCCTGAGCGGACTCTGGCCGAACTTGAGCCGTGGGTGGATCCCATCCGCGCCGCGTGCGCCCGGTTCGAGATCAACACGATTCGGCGCATCGCCGCCTTCGTGGCGCAGATGGCCCACGAAAGCGGGCTCAAGGCGCGCGAGGAGGACTTGAATTACAGCGCGAAGCGGCTGGCGGAGGTATGGTCACGCTTTGCGGCAAACCCTTCCGCCTCGCCGAAAGAGCGCCAGCCGAACAACTTGGCGCGCGCCTGCGCGCACAACCCAGAGAAGCTGGCGAACGTTGTCTATGCGAACAGGATGGGGAACGGCCCGCCCGAAAGCGGCGACGGGTGGCGGCACCGCGGAGTCGGGCCGCTTCAGAACACGGGCAAGCAGAATCACGAGCGGTTCGCGGAGGCGATGGGGATGAGCCTAGCCGACGCGCTGACGTACATGCGGACGGTCGAGGGCGGCATCATGGCGGCGGCGTGGTTCTGGGAGGCGAACGACATCAACCGCCTTGCCGACACGCCCGGCGTCGCGGACGAGAGCCGCGCGATAAATGGCGGCGAAAATGGACTCGCCGACCGCGAGCGCCGCTTCAACGCAGGCGTGGCCGAGATGCTGCGGCGGGAGAGGGTCGCATGAACGACAACAAGGCGCGGTTCATGCTGGCGGTTGCAGCCGTGGTTATTGCCGCCGCCGCGCTGGCCGGGCTCATGTTCCGTGCCGCGCCGTCTGCGAACCGCGAGGCGCTGTTCCTAGCGCTGGGGCTGATCCTGGGGCTCTCCAAGGATGCGTTCAGCTTCTATTTCGGCGCGTCGAAAGGCGGCGTTGACTTGGCGGAGCGCAATCAGGGGATTGTTGAGCAGCAGGCAACGAGCGCGACTGCGCCCCCCGCGCCTGCTAGCGCCAAACTAGCAGCGCAGACGGTCGCCGACGAAGCGCAGGGCGCGGCCGACAGCATCGCGGGCGAGGGGCCGGTGCGCTGGGATCAGCGCCCATGAGACCTCGCATTATCGGGGCGCTAGTGCATAAGCGGGGAAGGGAGTGAACAATGGCGTACAACGCGGCTGGCAAGTGGGAATACGAGAACGCGAACGTAGCCCCGCGCGTCGCGAACATCGTCTCGTCCGACAACCCCCTTATAAAGGCGGCGCGTAGCCAGGGCTTGGCCGCATCGAACCGCCGCGGGCTCCTCAATTCGTCCATCGCAATCGGCGCGTCGGAAGCCGAAGCGTATAAGGTGGCGACGCCGATCGCAATGCAGGAGGCCGCACAAATCCAGCAGTCCAACATGGGCGAACAGGATCGGGTCACGCAACTTGAGCGGTTGACGGCCGACGCTGGGTTCACGGCGTCTCGACAGTCCCAGGACATCGCCGCGCAGATGGATCGGTTGCGCGCTCAAGCCGGGTTTCAGACGGCGCAGATTGCACAGCAGGGCGAGATCAGCACGGCAGCGCAGTTGCGCGACAATGTGGCCAACATGGAACGCCTTCGCGAGAGTGGAGCGCAGCAGAGCGGGTTGCAGGCATCGGGCAACGCGGCCGAGATGGCGCGCTTGCGTGAGGCCGCTGTACAGAATCGCGAGGCGGCGACGCAGCAGTTCGGCTTCCAAACCGCGCTGAACACGCAGGGCGCGGCAGCGGAGATGACGAGGCTCCAGGCGCAGCTTGCCGGCGCGGATACACAGCAGCGCCGAGAGATTGACGCGCAGATGGCCCGCCTTCGTGAAAGCGGCGCAATCGACGAACGGCGTATCCTGTTGCAGGCGAACATCGAATCAGCATTGCAGGCGTCAGGAGCGCAGCAACAGCGGGCGCTTGCGCAGGTTCAGGGTGAGATTCAGAGCGTTCTCAACTCGCAGACAAACGATCAGCAGCTGCAGCGCATGGGGGCAGAGTTCGCGCAGCAGACGAGTTCACAGGTTCGCGAGCAACAGTTCGCGATGGAGCGCTTGGCCGCGACCGGAAATCAGGAAGTGCAGCGCCTCGTCTTGAGCAATCAGGCGGAAACCGAACGTCTCGCCATGAGCATTTCGCAGAACGATCGCCAAGCCATTGCTGCCAGCACGATCAATATCTTTCAAGCCGAGGCGCAGATGCGCGCCGCGCTTTTGTCGAATCCGCAGATGCCCGCAGCCGAGCGCGCAGCGTACGAGCAGGCCATCTCAACGATGGGCGCGCCAGCCCGAGCGTTCGTCAACCAGCTCTACGGAGGCCCTGCTTCCCCTGCGTTGCCCACACCCGCCGGATTGAACGCCGGGGGAGCCTTGGTGCCTGCGTCCCCGGTCATGATTGCCCCCCCTGATCGCGTCGCAACTGCGGCCCGCTCAGGGTTGAACGCAGGCTCTGCCGTACCTCTTGCGATGTCATTTGGCAGCGGGGTCTTTGGCGATATGGTGTCGCGAGCTGTCCCTCCGGCCTTGCAGCAGGCGCGCCAAGCAAGATTCGTTTCAAATGAGCAGCTTCAGTGATCCGCCGCGCGCTTCCTCAAGATATGAAAGGCGTCGAACGGCTGATTCGCGCTCAGCACGCTGCGTCAAAATATGCCAGCCGCGTTGACATCAGCGACAAGGCGCTGGAATCCCTGTTGCTCGGCATGTTCGCGCAGATGGGGCAGAACGGGCCGCAGGGGTCGCACATCGCCGTGGCCGTGCGCGACGGGGCCGTCGTTGGGTTCATCGCAGGCGTGCTGGACAGAGTCTATCACATGGGCGTGAAGCTCACCGCGAACGACCTGTTCTTTGTCAACGAGGGTACGCCAGCGGACACGTTCGGGCTGATCGACTCCTACGTCGCGTGGGCGAAAGCCAATCCCAAAGTAATCGAGGCCGTGCTATCGTGGTCCGACACGGTGCCTGGAGCGGAGCGGGTCGCGGCGCTGTTCGTGCGCAAGGGTTTTGCGAAAAGCGGTGAAATGTTTGAGATGCGGCTAGATGCGGAGGAGGTAGCATGAGTAAAGTCGTCCGCGGAGTCGGAAAGATCTTCAAAAAAGCAGTGAAATTTGTTATAAAGGTTGCGCCCTATGCTTTAGCCGCAGCGGCAGTGATCTTTACGGGCGGTGCTGCGCTCGGGCTTGGATTTGCCGCAGGCGGTTTCTCCGCAGCCGTGGGAGGAGTCGTAACATCTCTCGGCATTGGCGGTGCGGTAGGTGGCGCGCTGACAGGCGCGATTACCGGGGCCGGAATGGGCGCTGCGGTCGGCGGCATCTTGGGCGGAAATAAGGGACTCAAGAGCGGGTTCCTGACGGGTGGCCTGACGGGCGGCTTGCTTGGCGCGGTCAACCCCGGTTCGGTCGGCATTGTCAAGGATGCGGCGGGCCAGTGGACGACGAAGCAGGGGCTCATCAACGCCACGGCGAAGGCAGGCACGTCGAGCGTTGCCGCGAACGCCGATCTGGTGAAGGGCGCGACGAAGGGGCTGGCCGCAGGGTCAACTCCGGCGACGGCACAAGTCACTTCGGCTGCTCTTCCGGCGTCCAGCGTGCCGCAGCAAGCGGCATCGTTCGGCGGCATGAACGCGGGTGGTGCAGTGCCAGCTATGGGCCAGACTGCGACGGCATTGCCAACCGCTGCGATGTCGACAGCGA
>QQTW01000230.1_pt1 | contig 33640 bp, 40 predicted proteins | sample 1904831 | NCBI WGS metagenome assembly QQTW01 (sample SAMN09435610, study PRJNA476489) | Subsurface metagenome, whole genome shotgun sequencing project.
CTCGGCACGCTGCAGGATCGCTGGCCGATGTTGGAAATCGGCTTTGGTGTCAGCCTCTTCGCGATTGGCCAGGTACTGCTCTACGTCTTCGGGGACACGATCTGTCAGCGCGTTCAGCACTATCTTGACGGGCTCTTCTTTGCGACCATAGGCAACCTCCTGGCTGTAATGATGGTGTACAAGGTCAGTTTGTTCCCGTGGAAAGTATGAGTGTCTCGCTAACTGCTGTTTGCTGCAGTATTGGGACTCGATCACAAAAGAGGACCTCGAGTTCAGTGTTGGCGTCAAGCAACACAATTGGGAGGTCAAGGAGCTTTTGCCAGAGGAGGACCGTCGCGCCACGATGTACCAGGATGCCGGTTCCGAGTATGCCAGCAGTGTCTATCATGCGCAACCGACACACCGCAGTTCAGCTTATGGCGGTTACGCATACTGATGCATGTTTTGTTTGGCGATCCTTTCTTTAAAGTCGAGAATTGCTCGATAGTCAGACCCTCGATCCGTTCGTGCCCTAATTCTTCGATACCTTCCGCACCATGCATTTTGCCGGCGTTGATTGCAGATTTTCATGATGGCGTGCCACGTCAGCGTTCATCATAACCGCAGGCTTCTCGTCTGACACTAGGGCATGGGGCAGGACTTTGTTGACTGGTTATGGATGCCATATTTTTAGTTAGTGGAAACGCAATCAATGACTTGCGAAAAAGGCAAAGGGACACTGTCACTCGCACATCACTTAGATTGCGCACGAGCTGCTCTGATGTTTACATCCGATCTAAGTACTACAGGGTCTTTCTAGTCGTCATCCTCATCAGCGTCATCGTTCACGACGTTGAAGAACCGAAGCTCATAGACGCCCTTGGAAGTAGACACCACTCTGAGCCAGTCGCGAAGCTGTTGCTTCTTGAGGAACTTCTTCGTGCTACATCGCGTAATGTCAGCAAGAACCGTAATAGAGCCTCCTTACAGGCCATCCAACCATGCTAGCATGAACCTACAGATACTTCAAGTAGCGGCCCGCAAATGCCTGGTGGGCAATGACCTCAATCTTCCCATCGCCCTGCTGCGAGATCACCACAGTGTCACCGAGGTTGCCTGTGCGGCCGTCGACTTTGACCCGGTCGTGCAGAAACTTCTCGAAGGCACCGACGTCGAAGATTTTGTCATTCGCTGGTTGGGAGGCATTGATTATGAACTGTGGCGCTGCGTCAGCCAAGATTCTTCAGACGGAAGCAGCTGCACACTATTGTAACCAACGAACCTTCTTCGTGACCTTCTGGCCTTTCTTGGAACCTCCCTTGGACCCGGATGCGGTTTTCTGTTCATCAAGGATCGCACTTAGCCTACTGCCTCACAGCCAGACGATCGAGGTTCGTCTGACAGACAGCAAAGCGGTACACGTACAGATCCTTGAGCCATTGTATCTCTCACCGGTGCGCAAAGAAGTGGGTATCCTGCGCTGGTAGTGTGTGCTTCAAAATTTCGCGTGCGATATGCGTCGGTCACTTTTCGGATTGTGCGGCTTTTAAGATCTGGGTTCGGCAAAGATGGTTAGCCCATCTCGGCAAGTTTGCGCCGTTTGTCCTACTTTGCGTACCTAGGTAACGCCACTGCCTCTTGATTCTGGAACGACCTTGCATAACCTCGTATGCACGAAGCATGATGTGTGCAGATATCGATTTTATTTATGGACTATTCTGAAAGATCCATACTGAGGGAATGCTAAGACCTTGTCCTACGCGGTGAATCCATGGAAATCAATAATCCGCGGCGCATTCTGGCTCTGGGCCCATCTGAATCAGGTGTCCTCGATCTTATTCATGGCAAGAATGACGCTGCTTGGCTGAAGTGGATATGCCGTCTGACTCGGTGCAGACCTTACGGGTTCTGCTCCGGTAGCAAATGACGAATCAGTAGCAGGGCTCTCGCATGTTTGGGACGTCAAAACCGCTTATTACACTGTAAAGATCCCGATCTGGATAGACGAGATCGTCCAGCTCGAAGAGTGGAAGACCGAGTTCTTGAAACCAGAGGCGAAGGAGGTAGTGAGTGTGCTAGGCGCATGGATATATTGCTTCAAAAAGCCAATAAGCGCTTCTGAATTGGTACGCTGCAGCTAAGCCAGTACAAAAGCCTTGGGCAACATATCCTTTGCCAAAAAGGCACAACACAAGGAAGGCCTACACGGAATAACGTTTATCATAGGAATCTGTAAAGAAAGCTCTAAAGGCCGTCTCAGAGGTGATTGCGAAAGGTTCTGGATCTGCCTGGGACGGTATCTGCCTGGCTGTAGCTATGCCTCAAAGAACTACTCCGCATCTGCACCAAACTTTGGATGATTGGGAAGACATTTGCAGGGAATGTGGCTTCGAATATGTGGATGCCGAGGCTCGTGGTAGAAATGAGTACGGCGGTTTGTCGGTCAACTCCTGAGAGGTGTTGGCGAAGCTGAGACTCGCAGAACCTGTGGGCATCCCTCGTATCCGAGAGGCACTTGAGTCAAACGACTGGGCAGGTGATGAGGAAGTGGACCTATCCGATCTCGACCCCTCAGAACATGGCGACGACGACGAGCCTTTTGGTACTTTTGCCTTCGAGGAAGCAGAAATGGGAACGGAGTTGTTGGGCCTGAAGAATGCTGTCAACAACCTCGAGGACACGGAAGCATCGCTGCCTGAAACGGACGAAGGAGCTCGACAGGTCGAAGAGCTGGAATTCATGATGCGGAAGATGCAGTCAATCAAAGGTATGCCTAAAATCAAGCCAGCCAGGGCTGCGACTAAGTCAACGCGTCCAGACATGGGGGCCGATATGGACCCAACGGCGAGGAGAAAGTTCGCTGCAAGGGCGGTCAACGACCTTTTGAAAACACGTTGAGACTGTCATCAATTCGATCACGGTCCACCACTACCACTTTGATTGCTTCTTCGAGGAGCTGTTTCGAAAGTAATTATACGCCGAATCCTATCCTATCAGAACGAGCGAGCACCACATTCAACCTCATGAGTGATATGTTTGTGGATTTGGCGGGCGCAGTTGCATCAAGTCGCTGTGAAAGGTGGTATGGTCTCTATGCGAGAGATTCGAGTTAGCAGGGTCGAATCTACTAACGGTCATGGTTGTACAATTCTATGGTCAGACTCTTACTTCAGGTGCCAAATCATTGAATAAAGCTTCAAATCCGGACGGTCCACTCTAGGGGGACGATAGTGGTTAGGTAGAGGTAAAGATATTTGCACAGCTCAGAACACTTACCTTGCAATGAGTGCTGAGTGGGAGAACGCTCCCTACATAATTACGATTTTCTGACCATCCTCCTTTCCTGATTGCTCTTGATGTCTCCTAACCTGCCTAGATATACCAGGTACGCTATTCAAATTATTGAATAGCCGCGATACCACGTATAAACGGCCACAAGCGCTGTGCTTGAGATTAGAGACAGGAGATCCATTTCCACTGCACTCCAAATCCAGAGAGTGCCAATGGGTGGTGCCTTCTTCATCACGGCAAAATAATGGTACTTGTTGGCAGAATGCACCATGTAGCAGCCAGCGACAAGTGACGTGACGAAGAAGAACAGCTGACGAAAGAGCTTCAAACGTATCGCTGAGGCACTGTGCAGAACGTATACTAAAACGAAAAGAACCGGCAACATCGAGATCACTCGTTTGTATATCTCAGGCCACTCAACCGATTGCATATATTGATGATACACCAGAACATTGAGCGTGAAATTCAACATGGACAAGGAGATTGAGTATAGCACTGCTTCCGCGAAGGGACTAGAAGTCTCCTCCTTTGGTGGTCCACTCTCGTCCTCCTCGATGACATGCAACTTTTTGAAAGGGGTGCCCTGAGAAAGAAGTGCCCCTCGTTCCTCGGCCAGCTGGAGGAGCGTCTTTGCTTTCGGTCCCGTGCGGTCGGGCTGTGCAAGAGGGATATCTGATGCATTTTGGGATGAAGCCGTCTTCTTTCCTGACTTGGCTGTCATGGTCCTTCGTTGGTTCCGGTTAAGCGGACGATCCGACTCCTCCATGTCGTTTGATGAAATATTATATAGTTTAGAAGTCCGTGGTTGTTGGGCAGGGCTGGAGGGGAAATGAAGAGTGGCTGGCGGACGGGGATCCTCCGAAGTCCGACGTCGAACTTCATAACCTCGGAACCTTGATGTGAATTACAACATAATGAGATTGTTGGATCTGCTTAAACCAAGATGATGAACTGATTGTATCAAGCTATCTCGTCCTCTTCTAGCTAAGGAGATGGATGGCTATATAGCCTCAAATATATCTGCCTGGCGGTGCTGCCTGGGGATATCCAGCAGATTCTGGATTGTCCTAGGCAGTGCATCAAGCACCAAACTGCATCCGTGCTAGTGTAAGCTGGATAGTGCGACCTTATCAACAGAGATGACCATGGAAACGTACTATGTAAATACAAAAGCCTTTTTGCCAAAGAAAATGAATTGGATGGTTTTGGCTTTCGTTCCGTTTGCGTTCGTCGGTCTGTGGCTTTACACAGTACAAATCGGCAGCTCTCTTCCAGTTCTGAAAGGAAAGAGAATTTGTCTCTTGATTGCTCATCCTGACGATGAAGCCATGTTCTTTGCGCCAACACTCTTAGCTTTGACAAAGCCGGAGTTGGACAATCATGTCAAGATCTTGTGTTTGAGCAGTGGTGTGTAATGCGGCTTTAGATTTAATTGTCCTTTTCAGGCTAACTACCTCAGGCGACGCTGATGGGCTAGGAGAGATCAGGAAGAAAGAGCTGGTAAAAAGTGCTATGCTTCTCGGGTTGAGAGATCAATCGGACGTGGATATCATAGAGCATCCGTACGTTTGAACACATCATGCTGGATGCTGCTCTAACGGAACGATCACATTTTGCAGCAGCCTCCCTGACTCCATGACCACCAAATGGGAAAGCCAACTGGTGGCGGATATAGTCAAGACTAACTTCGTTCCCAAATCATCATCGTCGTCCTTAAATAGCCCTCCTAAAGCCTCTATCAACGTGTTAATCACTTTCGACGCCAACGGAGTCTCATCCCACCCCAACCATGTCTCGCTGTATCATGGTGCGCGGCGTTTTCTTCAAGAGGTCATGCACCGACGTGATGGTTGGGCTTGCCCGATAGCACTATACACTCTTACAACAACCAACATGGTCCGAAAGTATATGACTTTATTGGATGCCCCAATGAGCATACTTAGCTGCGTTTTCAGGAAGAAAGAGGCTGGAGAGAGCCCGTCCCCATTGCTCTTCGTCAGCAGCCCATCTGGGTATCGGTCTGCGCAGCGAGCGATGACGGCTGCACACCAAAGCCAGATGCGATGGTTTCGCTGGGGCTGGATTAGCGTGTCTAGGTATATGATTATCAACGACTTGAAGAAGGTGAAGGTGCTATGATTGTGTTATTGAGCGAGATGGTTGTGATAGCCATTGAAAGCCTCGCCATCGCATAACAGCATAGTGCTACACATCTGAGGTTGAATTGGGAGCCGTGAAGCGACTGATCGGTCTCAAATTCTGCACAGCCTCCAACTTTGCTCTTTGTGGCATGCAACAGGTGACATCGAATCGAAACAGTGGCAGTAAGTGTGCACTGTGGGGACATTTTGCAATCACTTTGACATTTTTTAAACGCCGTCGGGTCGAAGGGCCGCTCTTGCGTCTGGTTCCATGAGCGAAGGAATTCAACAATCACGATTGTCTCCCGATAGAACATGACATACCTGCGAATAGTGCCAAATACGGTCGATTGTAGCAGCATGAACTCTCCCTCGTACTTTTCCTTCCATCGTATTCCCTTTCGATGGCGCTTTTAACAACTACCAATCCCAGAAAACTGCTTCGAAGCGTGTTGAGCGTTGCAATCTTCAGCTCATGAAGTGCGTTCCATCTTTAGACACTGATGGTCTTGTATACGCTGCGAAACGTGTTAGACAAGTTATATCGCATCAACAATGATGAGCTCCCTGCAAAGCTTACCTGAAGCCACTGCCACCCGTGGCCATGACACAACCCGGAATTTGGCGGTGCCAATGACCCTCTTTTACCTGCTCCATGTAGTGAACAAAAAGTAATTGAGGGGGAACATCCTGAACACCGGCTGTATCTTTGCTCTCTTCATCATCAAGCTCTACTGCCAGATCCCACAACGTCATGGTATTGTCCCCTGCGGCAACTAGGACGATGCTGTCATCCGTAGGATGCCACTTTACGCTGGTGATTTGTTCCTTGTGAAAGTTGAATGAGGCTACTGGAACATGCTTTGTTGCGTTGGCTTGGTTAGAACTGGGTTTCCATTGACGGAGATCCCAAACAGCCCATTCGCCATCGTCTGCCCCTGAAGCAAGGAGATGGGGAGTTTGGTGTGACCAAGACAGCGCATTGACGTCTGTATTGCTGACTTGTACGCTGACCGGCGCTTTGCGGGCCTTTGACCGAGTGTCCCATATCTTGACCATGCCGTCGTTGCCCGCCGAAGCGAAGACGTTTTGCTCCGTAGGAGACCATTCTAGTTCTTCCACAGTACCGCCATGACCTCTGAAAGGACTCGTGTCTGTCGCCCATGCTCCGCTCTCATTTCGAGTAGTGATGAAAATGTTTCCGTTCGTATCGCCAGTGGCGAGCTTTCCTTCAGGAATCAAAGGCGACCATGCCAGACCGTAGCCTTCCACTGACTTGTGGGCCCGAATAAAGTGCACTGGCTTCGACTGCTGTGGTGTGACCACCGTACCAGGCGAATCGAACGAGTTAAGGTGTAGGGTAATGTCATGAAGGAGGACTTGGCCAGACTCAGTCATCGAAGCGGTTGTGGTGGTCGGAAACTGTGTGTGATTTACCTGTGGCGCCTGGTGGGCACGTATTCTATTCGTACATGATGTCAGCGGTATAGGGCGCGTCTCTAAGATAGGTTCCGTGTCATCGTCTCCATCATCCTCGTCGTCAGAGTCGTCCGGATTCTTTTCCATTCGATTGAGGCTGCTTAGTTTCATGACCAGTATCTGATTATCTTTTTCTCTCTCTCGAGCGGCTTGCGTCCCGGCCACTGCATACATGGTTGCAGGATACGTGCTGCGACTGTCTCCAAGGCCGTCGGGTATAATGTCAAGTGATAGACAAGGCCACGGGCTTTCAAGTGCGTGTAGCATCTTGTATGCGGTGACGTCTGGGGCGAGAGTTTCGCCAGCCGCAAGCTTGTGACGACCGGGCATGAAAGTGGCCTTGTCAATGTCCATTGCGCCTGTCATGAGTTAACAAGAGTCTAAATGTAGATCCCACAAACGACTGAGCTGCTCACGCACTGGACCGCCCTTGACCCTCAGCCGCTTCCTCTGGCGCTTCCTCCATATCGGCGTCCACTACCTCGTCCTCGCTCTCAAATTCATCCTCGTATTCATCCTCCCATCCTCCCTCCGGATTGTGACCGTCCTGTTCCACTTTTGCTTCACCACGCTTGCGAGCTTCATCTTGCGGTATGTCTGAACGTCGTTTGCTCATTTTATCTGCTGTTGTTGATCACTAACTGTTGAAGACGAGCTTTCTGATTGAAATGACTTTAAGTCCAGTAACTCCGAGAACATTTGTGAATTTCGACTTTTTATTTTACCAATGCACTGTGCACGTCCCCCTTCGAAACGCTTGTAGAGAACCTCAAGCGCCCAATCCGAGCCGCTATTGGCTACCGCGCGTCGAGAGCCGTTGTTACAGTGCGCTGAAACGAAGATGCAAACAGATCAGAAGTTACTCTGTACTTCGACAAGCTTTTAGACTGCTATTGTTCTCGAGCATCCTGCTCAACGTGACCTTTCTTGGGCCTCACATGCAAGAAAGGTTTCTGCAGTTATAACGGAGGACTTCATCCGTCGCGACTCCATTTGATGGTGCGTGAACGACCGTCTCACGCTGGCATGCTTTGCATGGCTCTTTGATGATCAAGTCAACCAGCTAACAAGCAGTCCACCAAGTCAGATATTACTGCCTTTCGCGCATCATCTGGATCGCGTCGCATTCTAGTACAGACGGGACGATGGACGGTCTCAACCACGGTGCGAGCATGTACACACCCCATATGGACGGACATCAGCAGGGATTCGGGAACGGCTCTGAGGACCGGTCCTCCGGAAGCCTACAGGATCACCCAATGGAAGACGACGCGAGCATGAGCACCGTCACAGCATCCACCGTCCAGCCTTTTTCGAGCATGTATCAGAGCTACAACGGCGGTCAACCGACCGACCAACGGCCTCAGACATCATACTCCGACACCGGATTCTCTCGCTCTTACGCGCCGCATTCTTCCGAGAGCAACTCAAGCTATCAGCAATTCTCTCCCCAGCAAGAAGACGCAGCGCCTCGGCAGATGTACGGCGATCCTGTCCGGTCAATGTCGCGACCTTCATCTGGCTTGGCGGGCTCCATGGGTCAGGAGAGGTATGGCACCTCCGAAGGCATGAACCGGTCGACATATGAACAAAAACACAGGCCGTCGCAGCCGCAGCCGGACTCTGCAGGGAAGAATACCAGCGTCGTCATAAAAGTGGGCATGGTTGGAGACGCCCAGATTGGAAAGACCAGCTTGATGGTAAAATACGTCGAGGGTAGTTGGGACGAGGACTACATCCAGACTTTGGGTATATCTGCTCACCCAAGACATCCGACTGGCTCCTGACCGTCTTTAGGCGTCAACTTCATGGAGAAGACCATATCAATCCGCAACACCGAAATCACGTTCTCCATTTGGGACTTGGGAGGTCAGCGCGAATTTGTGAACATGCTTCCGCTTGTGTGCAATGACGCGGTAGCCATCCTCTTCATGTTTGACCTGACACGAAAAAGCACTCTGAACTCCATCAAGGAGTGGTACCGGCAGGGTCGCGGTTTCAACAAGACCGCAATCCCGTTCCTGATCGGCACCAAGTATGATCATTTTGTCAACTTTCCTCGCGAGGAGCAGGAGGAGATTTCGAACCAGGTAGTCGCGATTCTCAAGATCACAAGGAGAGTTGGCTGATTGTTGCTCTAGGCCAAGCGTTTCGCGAAAGCTATGAAAGCAAGCCTCATCTTTAGCAGCACGAGCCACAGTATAAACGTGCAAAAGGCGAGTCGCTTCAGAACATCCAAACACGTTCTCAGCTAACTCAGTTGTGCAGATATTCAAGATCGTGCTATCGAAGGCTTTCGACCTTAGATGTACGATTCCTGAGATAGAGCACGTTGGCGAGCCTCTGCTGCTTTATCAGTCTGTTGGCTGATCCAAAAAACCTTGCCCTGTGGACAGCCCATCGTCAGGCACGAGAAATGCTATCACGACAGATATATGTTATAGTTCCGTTGCATTGTTCGGCGACAGGGCGCTTTGTGCCGGTGGATTCGGCGCCTTGTCCGGTTGCTTCAAGCTGATCGCTGGTGTGATCTTGGATGGTCAGTTGTACTCTAGCAACTGTGGAGTTGAGACTGTGGCTCTTGCAAACGCGAATACATGAGGAGCAGAAGCTCATATGGTTGCACTTCGATGTGCAGTGCCCTTAATGTTACGAAGATATAGGCGAGTGAGATTCAATCGAGTGAATGAAGTACAGAGATTATTCCCGGCCTATGCCAAGATCAACAGTAACGCAATCGGATGACGTTTCGTACGTCCGCCAAGTCTTTTAATGCCATCTCGTGACTTCGCGTCGGTGCGCGACACGCCCTTATCATACCCCAACCTTCTGCTACCGTATCCCGATATTTGGTCACTGCTACAGACTGTCGCTGAGGCGTGTCTCAATTGCACTTATGAGCACTTCCGAGCTGGAGGAGCGGCCACTAAAGAAGCGACGGTTCTTCGTCGAGGATCCAGAACCCTTAGACCCGACACTAATTGGTGAACCGACTCTGCCAGACGAGGTCAATGCACTGCCAGAAAGCCTTTCTGAAGCGAGGAAAGGCAATGGCGTGGGTCAGGCTAATCGTGGAGGTCAAGAGGCAGTAGATACAAGCGGACGACGGGAGGCAGAAGCTGATGCATTCGATGCCGAGCTCTTCCTGAGCGTGGTTGGAGAGCAAGTGTCGGCTTCTGCCATCGAAAAGCTCGCGAAGCTCAGTGGAAATGATGTTCAGCGAGGTACGGCTTCTGCAGGATCTTCTGGGGCTTCACTGACGGGATGATCTCACAGCTGTCAATCTGTATTTCGACGGATCCTGGAAAGAGGCGCGAGATGATCCTGCTTCCGACACACGTACCGTCGCCGCTGAACGGACCAAGAACCGCTTTCAAGATACAAGAACTGCGAGACCAGACCAAAGACAGTCTGAAAGTCTTCGACAAGTCCGAACGTCATCACCCGGAAAGAGATACATTGGAGCTTTTGGTGTAGTCGGCTGGGCGACAAGGAGTGGCCATGGTCTGGTGCATCACGGAGAAAAGGTCGTCATCGAGCGCGCCAAGCCGTCAGGTCATTCTGTAAAGACTGGAAGGGGAGGGAAACCGCGAGTTGGCCAGAACAAACGACAGGACATCATTGTGAGATTCACCAATGCTATGGGCGAGGAGGTTGGCAGACTCGAAAACGACTCGGCGGCTTGGGTGTCCACGCTCATGGATCAAAAGATGTGTACGTTCGAGGGGACATGCGTATTCGTGCCCGACCGAGTCCGCACGAATGATAGCATATACCTACAGCTACGCTGCTATTTCCTCAAAGAAGCATTTGACGCTGCAGCTTTCGTGAAGCCGCAAGACAACAACCGTCAAACTGGAATCTTTGAAGCGAAAGAAACTCAAGACGAACGGGCTCTAAGGCTTCGGCAGGTGGCGTTGGTGAAGCTGTTTGACGAGATCAATATACAGCCTTCGAAAGTGAATGCAGCAGCGGAGAAGCATAGACGACAAGGCTTGCTTAAAGCGGCCGAGGTGTCTGAACAGACCGAGAAAGAGAATGCAGCCAAAGCACCCGAGACAGGAGCCTCCTCGCCACCCTCGGACGATGCGGAGGAAGGCCAGGAACTGGAGCAAGATCAGCTGGATTCCCTTTACAAGAAAGCCCAGTCCTTCGACTTCAATACACCAGAATATGAGCCAGCCGAGAACTTCACCTTGAGTCTGCGAAAATACCAAAGACAAGCCCTATACTGGATGATGGGAAAAGAGAAGGACCAGAAACCGGACCATCGGGAACTGTCCATGCACCCTCTCTGGGAGGAGTATACCTGGCCGACCAAAGACGTGGACGGCAATGACTTACCCGAAGTGGCAGAGTCTTCCAAGTTCTACGTGAATCCCTACTCTGGGGAGTTGTCGCTATCGTTTCCGGCACAAGAGCAAAGGTGCCTCGGGGGTATTCTAGCAGACGAGATGGGCCTGGGAAAAACTATTGAGATGCTGAGTCTGATCCACTCGCATACTGATGACGCCCTTCAACAATCCTCGGTCAATAGCGAAAACACCACCAAGGCCTTACCCCGTCTTCCCAAAGTCTCGTCATCTGTGGAACGTGCTCCTGCCACGACGCTGGTTGTGGCGCCCATGTCCCTACTGGCGCAATGGCAGAGTGAAGCGGAAAAGGCCTCGAAGCCAGGGTCGCTGAGAGTTCTGGTATACTACGGAAGTGATAGAGCCACGAATTTACAAGCTCTCTGCTGCGAGGCAAACGTTGCAAATGCACCTCACGTCATCATCACAAGTTATGGCAATGTCCTGTCCGAGTTCAACCAAGTCGCAGCAAATGGAGGGAATCGCGGATCGCACGGAGGCCTCTTCTCGCTTGATTACTTCCGGATCATTCTTGACGAGGCCCACAGCATCAAGAATCGACAGTCAAAAACGGCCAAGGCGTGCTACGAGCTCAGCGCCAGACATCGATGGGTCTTGACGGGAACGCCGATCGTCAACAGGTTGGAGGACCTTTTCAGTCTGGTACGGTTCCTACGAGTCGAGCCGTGGAGCAACTTTTCGTTCTGGAAGACGTTCATTACGGTTCCATTCGAATCAAAAGATTTTCTCAGGGCGTTGGACGTGGTCCAAACGGTGCTTGAACCGCTAGTCCTGCGTCGAACCAAGGACATGAAGACGCCAGACGGGCAAGCTCTGGTACCATTGCCGCCTCGTACCATTCACATCGACCAGGTCGAGTTGTCGGAAGCCGAGCGTGGCGTATATGACCACATCTACACCAGGGCGAAGAATACTTTCAACGCCAATGTCGAGGCCGGCACCTTGATGAAGTCCTACACGACGATCTTTGCCCAAATTCTCCGGCTCCGCCAGTCTTGCTGCCATCCTGTCCTCACTCGCAATAAAAGCATTGTCGCGGAAGAGGAAGATGCCGAGCAGGCGTCCGACGTCGCCAACGGTTTGGCAGATGACATGGACCTGCAAGCATTGATCGAAAGGTTCACGTCCGAGGAAGGAGAGCAAGACGCCAACAGGTTTGGCGCCCATGTGCTCAAGCAGATACAGGCCGAAGCCGACGACGAATGCCCAATCTGTGCCGAGGAGCCGATGAACGAGCAAGCAGTGACGGGTTGTTGGCACAGCGCCTGCAAGCAGTGCCTGCTGGACTACATCGATCACCAGCGGGATAAAGGTGAAATACCACGCTGCTTCAACTGCCGTGAACCGATCAACTCCAGAGACGTCTTTGAGGTGGTGCGGCACGAAGAGGAAGACGATGACGAGGGTTCCCTGTACGCAGATTACCGGACGCAGCAAACTGCGCCCCGGGTTTCTCTTCGCCGAACCGGTTGCGACGGCTCTGCAAAAATCGTAGCCCTGCTCACAAACTTGAAGCGCCTGCGCCGTGAAGATCCTTACCTCAAATCCGTCGTCTTTTCTCAGTTCACCTCGTTTCTAGATCTCATCGAACCCGCTCTGGACCGTGACCGCATACCGTATCTACGCTTTGACGGCACGATGGCCCAGAAGCAGCGCGCAGCCGTCCTGGCTGAGTTTCTAGCCCGTCCGAAAGGGACTGTTCTGTTACTCAGTCTGCGTGCAGGTGGGGTAGGCCTCAATCTCACGTGCGCACAGAGGGTATTCATGATGGACCCCTGGTGGAGCTTTGCTGTGGAGGCGCAGGCTATCGACAGAGTGCATCGCATGGGGCAGGAGAAGGAAGTGGTTGTGCATCGGTTCATCGTCGTAGGTAGTATCGAGGAGAAGATGCTGAAAATTCAGGACCGGAAGAAGTTCATGTAGGTGGAGCTGCCCCCTTTTTGAAACCCTCTTGCTGACATTCGCTCCAGCGCAAGCTCCTTGGGGATGATGAGCGACGAAGAGAAGAGGCTGCAAAGGATTGAAGATATCAAAGAGTTGCTTAGCTGAGCAGGAGGGTTCGGCTATCGCCGATATGCGCCTGCTCAGGCGCGACCGAGAGTTGGCATTGTTATGTGGGGATGGTTCTCGTCCTTGTTCTCGTCCTTATTTACTTCATGTTAATTGTTTTTGCGACTCCTCTGTCCCGAAAAGAGGGCTTTGGGGACCTAGACAGGACGCGATTTGATGCTTACTATGGCTGTTCACACGAAGGAAATTCACGACATTTCGCTGGGAGGCGGTACCACTGAAAGCCTTTGCTTGACACCTATTAGCTAATATCTTGCTGGACAAATAGATTTACAAAGCAATCTGAGAAGTTGAGAAATAGTCGTAATTCGAGCGCAGAGCTACTTGGAAGGGAATAGGAGAGTGAAGGGATAGGCGACTCTCAAAGTGCTGAGCCGTGATGAAGCGACGATACTTGAGTCAATATCAAAGGTGAAGGCCTCTTAATGAAGGTTGTCGAGTCTGGTAACATATCCATGGATGTATGGAATCCTCACTTGCTGTACGAATGTCGCTTGCCTGCCGAAGCAGGTAGCGGCGGCGACGCATTTGGCGTCTCACAATGGAATAAAACAACAATAAAATGAAAGCCCTCTTGAAAATTCAGTGACATCCCATACAGTCCGTTTAATCACCCATCACAGAACCCTGGCCACAGGTTGAGAATGCAGGAGGGCGACATTCGTGCGGAAGGCGGAAAGGTGCACATTATCCACCGGATCACAAGTCGCTCAACAAATACCGAAGGCCCCACCAATAGCGCACGACTTTCTCCCAATGTCGATACAAACCTCTAGTAGCCACGTCGATCGTACTCATCATTCCTGCCGTTCGAACTTCTGCCTTCTCCGTAGTGTTTGCGCCGTAGCGCCGCGAGCCGCTTCTTCTTGGTGTGTGCATTGATGTATGTTCCAATGACGAAGGCGACGATGTTGAAGAAAGGCACCCATGTCTGCTGGGGCAAGAACTGCTGGGCGAATGCCAGGGCAAGCGGCGACGTGATCCAGCTGACTTTCATCACAGGCATGAAGCCGGCTTTGACTGTGGCGCGGACCTGGTGGAAGTTCCGGGCACCGGCGATTATCGCCATGGAGATCAGATATACAGTGTTTTGTATGGGAGACACCTTCGGATGTTGAGTTAGTAGTCATCAGGAGTATTCGATGCGATGACTGAGGACATACGATCAAGTTGCTGACGAAAATCTGTAAGATTTTGGCCTTAAGACTGGTCCTGCCTGAAAAGGCCTTTTGCAGAATGGTGATCAGGAAATGGCCGAGTGGGGCGGACACTAACGCGCCGTAGATGGCCATCTTAGGCACTCGAGAGGTGAAATAATGGCCATCCTTGTTGCGATCATGCGCGATCCAGGACGCGAGCAGCTCTTGCAGAGCGGATAAGGAGCCGGACGTCAGCATCTTGGTTCGTAGCGGGTTCGACTGCAATTGCTTCAGGTAGGCCTATCCAGCGATCGCATATTCAGTGAATGTCCCATCCGCAGCGACGACCTTAATCAACGTACGGCCAGGTATCCATTCGCGCCCCCTCCTCGAGTCAGCGCTTCGCCGACCTTATTCGCAACGTCATCCGTGGCGAGACCCTTCAGGTTGGTCCTGAGGGTTTCCTTTTCGAACTTGACCGACATGATGGTTGAGCTCTCCGCGCGACGGGTCGGAGGAGTCGGCAATGGGAATGTGTTGAGGTGATGAAATCCGCGCGACCGCGAAGGACAGACGATTGAGCTTGCTGGACGTCCCGAGGTTGAGAGGGACAACCCGCTGTTTGTTGTCCGCACCTCCATGGAGGCTAAGCCAGATTAGGTTAGCGCTCAGCGAAAGCTTAATTGACCCCAGGACCTCACCCTGCCGACCTCATTTCCTCTTTCTTAAAGAGACTACGCTTCACAATGTCATGAGTCTCCAAGCTTGTACAGGAGTTGTGGAAGGCAATGCCCTACGCCGACGCCACGGTCATTGGTCGCTACACCGCGACTGATCAAGCGCGCTGAATAGCGCGAAGAAGCTCACTAAATCAGAGGTGTATTGAGATATGTGTTGATTGTTGTTGCTCGGATGTTGCCAACGGGCAGTATGCATCAATTAGTCTGGTCGGACGTGAGTATGTTTCTCGTTGCTTCCTTGTAGTCTCTCATCTGCAGTTAGCTCGAATGCGGACTTCCTCGACCCAGTTGAGTGCAACATGAGTCGCGGTCTCCCTGATCTCCTGAACAAGCTCGGATTGCTTGGGCCCACCGCTGGGCAAGTGGTCCTGCTCTGCTTTCACATATAGAGTCGTCACAGAGCCAGAATCGACCCTTCTCCGGTTAGCAGCTAGATCTCCAGCGGTAGGGGCTGGTGACTGCTATGTATTTGCACATAGAACTGTCGCCACGCTAAGCCTCCTGTTGTCAGGCCCCATTTCAGCTGAAGTCCTAATTATCATGGGCGCCCCATTACTCAGACGACGCAAACAGGCTCGTCCTTTTCGACTCTACTGCACGAGCGGTCGCTATTTACGACCACCCTGGATCCATATCTCTGAAAGAAAAGGCCGGATTCTCACTACATGGCGGCGGGATGAGTGGGGATGAGGCGGACAACCTTGCCTATACCGACGCCGACTGCTTTGTACTGCGCTCCATATCAGCGAGAAGCCCAAGGCCACTGCGGATGCGCGAGCGAAATGATCGGGACCTGGTTATTCTGTTCAGGTGATTTGTTCTTGTTACCCGTGTTAAATTGTGTTAAGGGTACCGGAACACTGACCCTCGTCAAGACAGTGGCCTCAGGGACACTCCAAAGATCTTCTTGCGGCAGGATAGCCTTCTGCAAATCAACCCGAATGGGTTTCTACAGCGCAGGAAGAGACGTCATAATGGTAACAGCGGCAGTCTTAAGCATGGTTGCCTTGACATTCTCATCCTCGATATGGATTCAGACGAGAGGATAGAAGTAGTAAGTTTTTGTCCTTTTAAAATATGAGTAGAGGATATATGACTATCACTTCGCGTGTTATGAGCCACTACAATAAAGGATAGCGAGGAAGTAAAGCTTGACTTGCGTTACGTTGCTTGTAGACAACGGTGAATGTAGGGCGTTGGTAGAGTTTCTAGAGTTAATTCGTTATCCTACAATCAAACTTTATCACAATTTTTTTGTAGGACTGCTTCCATAGAATTGACGAGATCGGCCTTAGACTTTTTAGACGAGACTAAGAAACTACATCTGTTAACCAGAGAAATGCATTTTCAGTGTGAGCATTCCACTCTTTCATAACTCTGCCAGTCTTTCTAGCTTCGCTAAACTACCACGGTAATCTTTCTAAAAGCATTCAAAACTTCAATTCACTCTCAAGGTACAAGGTCTGAGCTGGCGCTCATAAGACAAACTTTCTTCTCTTCTTCAAAATTATGCCGAGATTGATACTGGGTTTATGCGTGCAACATGACAACTAACGCCGAGACACCTGACGCCGAGAGACGGGTATGTTCGTCCTGCTTTTCTTTGAGTACAGATCGTGGACTGCCATCCTGTTTGGACGACTGCGTGGACCTCACACTAACTCTACTCGAAACCAGCGGCCGCCCTCGCGCTCCCGTCGGCATGCCTCAGTGAGACCAAACTGCACGCATACGATCATGGAGCGGCGTCACGGTCCCTATCGCTGCGAGCTCTGCTGGAGGGTCCCGGAGGTCAGATGGGTCTACACCTGCCAGCAAGATACGCACTTGGTCAAGGCAGCTCGAACGATGGTGCCGTCCGCGGACGAGTTCGACGTCGACTGGTGCACGCAGAAACTCCAATCTCTGGGACTGAGCCAGTCGGTCATTGCCTCCGCCGATGCCGGCATTTTCACCACGGAGCAACTTGAGGTGCTGCAGAAGCAGAAGATCCATGTGACCAGTGTGATTGCTACGCAGGAACGCGAGTCCATAACTGACGACACCGGCTCGTCTGGCAAGGCAGGAGCTGAGAAATCCACGGATGGAACGGCCGACACAGAGACGGACCTGACTCCAATCGCGGCGCTCATGTCTATCCGCAAGTATCCGGAAGTGCCAAAGAGGAAGGCCCGGCTGCGTCTTGACGCGTTGAAGGCCGAGTGCAGCTTCCAATGCTGCCACACCTGCCGTTCCTACTACCGGGATAGGATCTACATGTCTTTCGGCGCCGTTTTCGCTGGAGAGGTCGAGCCGCTCAGTTCGCTCGATGCAGTCCATCTGCATGTAGCCGATGCACGCATTCTACGTGGTATTGCTGTGCCTGATCAGCCAATGGGATACGAGTCGATGGATTCTTCCGCTCAACTGCTGCCAAGCAGCGGATACTCGACCACGACTAGCCAGTCCGATTCAGACGCTGCGACTCAGAATAGATACAGCGTGGATCACTTCTATCAACTTCGATCAGTCTCGGAGTATCACCTGCCGGGACGCAAAGGGATGGTTTCCGAGGGGAACGGCTCTGTAACGGGGCTCGACAATGGCTTTGGAAGGGTTTCCGCAGGGCAAGATCTCAGAGTCTCAAAGTCGACAGGCGCGCTGCCAGGGAATATCGACGCCTACGAGGAAGAAGTATTCGACCGTCGTCCGGGTACAGTGCTGTCCACGATATCTTCCGTTACGGCTCAAGGCACGCGAGGTCTGAGGAGACGCAAGGGGTTCGAGCAGAAGACGGCCGAGGACGACTCTTCGGACTCAGACGAGGTCGAGGTGGATGGTGGAGTTGCTCTGACGGAAGAGGCGGTGGAGATGCATCTTCCTGATCTGATCACGCAAGCATGAGACTCGTCAGATCCAGCACAATCGCAACGCCGAGTGCTCCTGTTTGCCAAAGATCCTGATATACACTTATCGAACGGATAGCTCTTGCAAGCTCACGCTAAGAAGATAACATTCTGAGCAAGGCTGACTGAATGGCCAACGCTAAATGCCAACTAAATCACTGAACATGGCGTCACTCATCAAACTTCAAGACGCCAGCGAAGCAGTCTGGTTCCACAACTGCCGCAAACCCGCAGCCCCAGCTACCATCCCGAGCAGCCCTACCCAAGTATCGGTCAGACAGCCTTCTTCGAGACTATAGTGAAACGTGAGTGGCGCGTATGCCGCATTGACTGCCAGCTCTTTCCACCATTTCTCTTTCTCCGCCTTGACCAACACCTTATCCTCCTTTTCTTGGCCAGACACAGTGTCTTGTTCTCTCAGCTGCCGTATCCTAGCCAGCCGAATAAAGTCAAGTAACACATGGGCTGCCCAGAACCGCGAACTCCAAAGCCACCAATGTGCCCGTCGCTCTGCGGTCCACGACGCTCCGTTCAAGATGCCGTGCTGAGCAAGATACGCTCCATTCTCAAGGAACTGAAAAGCCGCATTCACCCCCACCTGCGCCCACTGAATGTTTTTGACCATGAGATCCTTCGGCGGCGCAATATATGTAGTCCTTCCCCATTGATAAATGCCCAGCAAGCCCCATAGCCGCATAAAGACGCGAAAGTCACCGATCAGACTAGCAAAAGCTTTCGTCGCGCCGGTGACTCGGGCTAGTCGACCCAGTCTTCCACCAGTAGCCTCGTCCACGTCGAGACTTGCGATCAGCGTCTCGCCCGGGAGAAGAGCGTCCGATGCATTCTTCGCGACGGAGAGGGCAAGACGGCGCAACTGAGTCTCCAGTCGGGACCGAAGACGCGAGTGAAGCAGGGTCAGGGTATAGCCGAGTGTCAGAAGAGAGGTATCGATGCCGGACGGTGTGGATAGGACTCTTGCGAGGCGCGTCGCGGTACGGTCGAACTGTGAGAGGTTGTTGGTCACGAGCGCTTGCAGGTTGCGGATGCTTGGTGGAGATGACGGGGAAGCCATTTCAATGGGAAGTGATGCGACTAGATTTGGACGTTAGTGAGGCGTCGGAATAGTTTTCTGGAGATCCAGAACTAGATATCCGTTGAGCATCTCGACAGTGAAGACGAACTGTTGAGGTCGAGTTGCATGAGCCGAGGTTGAGGCATCTGATAAATGAGTAAGACGGTGATAATAGGCTCTACTAACAACAGCTCTACCACCATAAGGATATTGAATTACAGAATCTTTAGAAGCTCTAATATCGTTAGGGGTTGAAGGGGTTTTGCTCTTTTTATTCCTCATTGTAATTAGGAATTGGAGCTTTCATGGCTTCAGACTTATTAATATTAGAGGCGCAACCATCAGATATTCCGGATACAAAGGGACTTGCACAGGTGATTCGCGACTTTGTCCTAACGACACAAAATCTCGCTGGATGATATTGCGCAGCCTAGATACGACAGTATGAATAAAGTTCTATTTACAGCTCCGGAGTCAAAGACATGGCCTCCACCTTACGAGATTCGAAGAACACATCTCAAAAGCCTTGCCTGTTACCCGCAAACATCCTCCACACGGTTCAAATTACTATTGATTCTCTCAAGGGCCGTTGCCGGTTCATTACAACGATGAAATTAAGGTGGTGCAGTGACAATCACCGTGCTTGTCGTGGTTGTGGCTACCACGCTCGTAACCACCTGGGTCGTGACGACGGTAGCTGTGATGGTCGTCGGAATCGTGGTCTGCTTGGTGACGGTGGTGGTAGTAGTCGTCAGGGCCGAAGCGGTGATGAAGCAGCTGCACGCGCTGGCAATCTGACTCGGCGGAACAGTGGCGAAGTAGGTTGGTGTCGGAAGGGGGCCATTCTGTCGCTTATTCAGGGCAGCAGAGGTGCATTGAATCTGTATGTTTTCGAAGCGGCAAAAGGTTAGTGAGTGTGGCTTTCTTTCGTCTTGTAATCACCGAGAACAGCAGGAGGGATTGACTGTATACGTACAGGCAACAGATCGGGACAGTTGCGGTCGTAGAATGTAAATCCGCCCCCGGGCGCCGGCTGGATGTTTCCCGCTGTCGCAACGTTGAAAAGGTTGCAAACCCTCAAACCGCCGTCTGATACCTGGAAAGATTGACAATTGATATCGGCGAGACAACTCAAGTGGCAGTCGACCGGGTCCACGCCCAGAGTCTGGCCGATCAAGAAGTTCCCGAAGCCGAAGCCTTCGACGCCGCAGGTGGGCGGAGCGGTAGGCTGCGCGGCGCAAGTGACGGTCGTGGGCTCGGCGGTCGCGACGGAGGTAACGGTGGTCGTTTCGGTGGTCGTGGTGCGCTCGGTAAGTGTTGCCGTCGTGACCACGGAGACGGTGGTGCTCACCGTCGCCGTGGGCCGGATGTACGACGAGCAGAAAGCGCTGGCGGTTACCGGCTTACAGTCTTTACGCAGGCTGCGGAAGACGGGGCTTTTGTTGCAGGCTTGAGTAAGGAGAGGGACTTAGCATCATGCTGGGTTGTTTTTCAGGTATGTGCAGGATTGACTTACAGCCGAAACCCTTCCCCTCGCCTTGATTGCCGTTCTGGCGCTTGGAAACAATGGAAAGGGGTTCACCAGGTATGACACCATGGGTAGGCTGGGGCTCAGAAGGGGCAGCAAGAACATGAGCAGCCGCCAGCAGGACGGCTAGAGAGAAGGACTTCATCGAAGGAAGTTGCTGGGTGAGATGTGCCGAATTCAATCGAGTACAGAGTGGTATAGTCAGAGGCTGATTGAGGATGATGAGGAGGAGAGATGGGATTGGACTAGTGGACGGAGGTCCATTTTAAGGTGAAGTTCGATCCAAGCTGACAGAAAGGATACAGTATAAACCGACTTTCGTCAATGTCATCCTCTTAAATAAATCGAATCCAGACTGAGTTAGCTACTATCTAGACCACGCCCAACCGAGCCGGTCTGGACAGAAGAAATGAGACGAGGCCTGCCGATTTGAAAAGGAGAACAAGTTGTACCCGACCGAGCTGAACGCCATGCGAGGGTGCTAGTCTTCCGCGGGCTGAAAGCGCCACTAGGAGAATTTGAAGCCCTTCATTACTCTACCAAGCGATCCACAGAGCAGACTTGGGGCGTATTGGTTATGCACCGGAAAGGAAATGGCGGGCAGAGCCATGCTAATACCCACTCTCAGTCAGCATGTGTGGAGAGCAAACGATTTCGACATCCAATCGGTTGAGAGACGGAATTCGCCATTGGCAAGAACATTCGAGGCGATCAGGGTCCACACTTTGCAGCGGAGTTGTTTTGAGTTCGGCGATTATAAGATATGTAGAGTTTAAAACCGCGTCCCGTGCCGTCCTGTCGGTAATAATGCCGGCGGAGCGGAGTTGACACCGCAGGCCAAAAGAGGCGACCCTGGATCCGCCACCTTCGGCTTCACCCCTGATCGATTGATCGATGTCCACGGGTTGTGGGAAAAGCTTGCGGACGCCATGCAGTGGACGCCTCAAAGGGGTGCCACCTGGATTGTCGGACAGATTGAATCACAGCTCCTGGAAAACCCTAAGCGCCATAAAGTTCTGTTCGTCGATTCCTGTCTGATAACCATTTTCCCACGAGTCCATCCCATCCATGTGGGCATGCTCGAACATCCCTTTCATCAGATGCACGCAAGCCATAGGGAGAAGTCACTTCTATCCACTGCAAAGCCACGACACATGCATATAAAATTGGCCCGGTAGACGTTGTCTCCATCATGTTGCGTGATGATTGATTGATCATTGTCGGTAGGAGTGCCGCTCTAGGCCGCGAATCTGCTGAATGCACGCCACATTTTAAGATTTTCGTATGTACCTGCAATTGGTCCTGCAGCTGCTACGCTTGGAAGTGGGATAGGTGGGGTATCAGCTCTACACACAGTGCAAAATGTCAAGGAGCTAGAACCTTCGCGGTGATCAAGGAAGAGACGAGTGAAGGTAAGATGGAGCTATTCATGCGGTGGTCTGCCGTCTTGGGATCCTTAGCGGCCGGGTTTGTTCTACACTCCTTGGTTCGCTCATGGAGAGTGTATTCTCGTCTGAGAGCTTTCAAGGGCCCCTGGCCAGCAGGCTTCTCCAAGCTATGGCTTCTCAGAGCCCAGGTCACTGGGGAATGCCATTTGCATCTTGCGCGCGCAAACGAGGAATATGGTGCGTATCCCCTCGGCAGCGCCGTCGCCTTTTGGAAGGGCCGTTGGCAGTGCTAACAACCTTCCTTCAGGGAGCCTCGCTCGAATTGGTCCCAATCAGCTTGTTACAAATGACCCAGAGGTACTCCGAACCGTCAACGGCACAAGCTCTCCGTTCAAGAGGTCCGACTGGTTTGACGCTCTGAGGTTTGATGGGGTACGCGACAATGTCTTGTCTCAAAGGGACATTGAAAAGCACAAGATCTTGCGCGCAAAGCTGGCCCAAGGGGTAAGCAGATCGGGCCAGATCAACATGCTTCATACATCTCATGGACTTGATAACAGTACTCTGGCAAAGAAATCGCTCGACTTGAAGAGAGGATTGATGGCTGCATCCACGAAATGATCGACCTCATCGATCGCAAATACCTATCGAAAGGATCATCTCTACGGACTGTGGATTTTTGTCGCATAGCTCAGTATTTCGCATTGGACGTTATAACCGAATTAGGATTTGGAAAAGCCCTCGGCTATCTGCCAAATGATACAGATGTTTATGAATATATCAAGACAACTGAGGAGGCTCTTCCGTTCATCCTTGTTACCAACACGCTGCCTGGTCTGCTACGGTTCATGCGCGTCACCGGCATACTGGGCGCCGTGTCGCCAAAATTGACGGATAAGAATGGCTTAGGAAGATTCATGCGGTCAGTCGCACGCCATGCATCGCTTGAGGAGCGCCTAATCGTGCGAAGGTTTACGTTCTGTATAGGCATTGCAAAGATGATGTTGCTAGTAGGCTAGCCTCAGGCAAAGGTCTCGGACAAGATATGCTCGGATCCTTCTTGCGGCACGGACTGGATCCTGATGAAGCTGAAGCTGAGATTTTGCTCCAAGTGTCTGTTCATTCGTTTCATATCAGGACGTTCTGATCTGAATTGGGCTCATGGTCATCATCATTAGTATGGCGGGCTCAGATACGACGGCAACAGCGGTCCGTTCGACCATGCTTCAGCTTATAACACATCCTGATGTGTATGTCAAACTACGAGCGGAGATTGATCGAGCTATCACAGAGAACCGCATATCAGCGCCGATTAGTGATATTGAAGCCAGGCGGCTCCCATACCTACAGGCAGTCATCAGGGAGGGCTTGCGCACCCATCCTCCAATTACCGGATTGATGCTCAAGGAGGCTCCCGCGGAGGGCATTTCCATCAACAACACGTGGATTCCCGGCGGCACTCAGATCGGCTACTGTGCCTGGGGAACACAGCAGAGACCGGACGTCTTTGGCGAAGATGCAAAAGCGTTCCGTCCGGAGCGTTGGCTAGAAGCAGATGAGGAGAGTCTGAGACAGATGCAGAAGCTGAATGACATGGTATTCGGATATGGTCGGTTCATGTGCTTGGGCAAGGACATTGCTCGTATTGAACTGAACAAGGTGTTCGTAGAGGTAAGTTAGCACACAATGGAAGTCGCCGCTGTGGAGCTTTGCTGACAGAATCAGCTTCTTCGGCGCTATGACTTTTCGCTGGTCGACCCGACAAGACCGCCCTGGAAGAGTTATAACGTCGGAATCTTTACGCAGAAGGACATGTTTGTCCGGATATCGGACCGAAGTTCTTCCTAAGCTTTTTGGTGAGTTTGGTCCTTCGTAGATGCCTCAGTCGTTTTTTCTATCGGTAGCGGCGTCTGTATTGGCGTCATTAGCCATGATATCGGCCTGGGATTCGCTGTCGGCGGAGGTTGCTTGACGGTCCTCCCTGCAGCTCAAGTGTTGCTGATTGCCTTGCTCGCGGAGAGAATCGCTAATGCGCACACTCGAGGAAGTTTTCTCTTTCTACATTTCTAGACGCGTACCACAGTAGACAGCTTGCATGCTCCTAGAAACGTTCAAGACGTTAATCCTTTGTCTCGATGGTGTAATAGAATAGCATTGATTTACATCGATGTGGTGGTAGTGATAAAAGCGGCAGCGGTTAAACTTCGGACGCAATTTAACCTCCTGAGGTCCAGGTTGGAATAGTATCGGATGCTCACCTGGGCATGTACAGTCTTCGTTTCGCATAGATATTACAACACCATGACATCAAGGAGAAACTGCTCCGTCACGGCCTTGAGGCTTTGAAGAGCCCAACAACTTGTTGTCGACCACGATGGAATCAAGGGATATGTTCTGTCAATGCTGATACGGTTTGTATCCAGCATCGAGCGGCTTCATGCTTTTCTGCTATCTCCAGAGGGCGCGAGCTGCACTTCCAGCGGCTCGGGGAACTTGTCGACAATGGTATTCGGCATCAGCTCCCCAAGCTCAGGGCATCAACGGCGTCACGGAAGCCGAGATCCGCTCTGCCCGGGCATACTGCTCAAATCTCCTACGGTATCGTAGCCTCCTCGACTCCAACCCGATTTCAATCGCATCTCTGACACTCGCGCAGACAGTATGACTCGCCGTCCTTCACCCTCCAAACCTTCATACCACCACGCGCACGGGACGCCTATCTCGCCCTGAGAGCGTTCAACGTCGACGTCGCGCGCGTGGCAGACGTGACCAGCAACGCGACGGTGGGCGCGATGCGGATGCAGTTCTGGCGCGACGCGGCCACGAAAGCGCTCGCCGGGACTCCGCCCAAAGAGCCCATCGCCATGCTGCTGGCCGCGGCGGCGGCAGACCTGCACGCCCGGACCGACGGCCAGGCTCGACTGAGTAGGAACTGGCTGCTGCGCGTCATCAGCACGCGCGAGCAGCATCTGACTAACCCGCCGTTTCCGACCCTGGCTGCGCTGGAGCAGTATGCGGAGAATACCTACTCCAGCATACTGTACTGTACGCTCTCTGCGCTGCCTCTGGCGTCCATAACGGCGGACCACCTCGTGTCGCACATCGGCAAGGCGACGGGCATCGCCGCGGTGCTCCGTGGACTACCGCTGCTGGCGTTTCCGCCGCAGCCGAACCACCACTCGAACAACGCGGCGTTCGGCGGAGGCCGGCAAGGCGCCGTCACGCTGCCGCTGGACGTCATGGCCGAGGCTGGCGTCAAGGAGGAAGACGTGTTGCGCCGCGGACCGGCCGCGGACGGGCTGCGCGACGCCGTCTTCGCGGTGGCTACGCGCGCGAACGATCATCTCATCACCGCGACCGAGATGCTTGCGAATCTGAGGGCGGGACAGGGGCCTGGACATGAGTTTGAGCATCGCGATGACGCGGAGCATGCGTATGCGGGAAAGGATTCGGAGTTGAATGGGCATGCGCTGGACTCGGACGTGGAGCGAGCGTTTGGGGTGCTGATGCAGGCAGTGCCGACCCGACTCTGGCTGGAGTCGTTGCAGAAAGCGGACTTTGATGTCTTCGCGCCCGGATTGAGGATGACGGACTGGCGTCTGCCATTTAAGGCTTACTGGGCATTCACTCGGCGCCGGCTATGAGGATAGTTAGCCAATCTGCATCCACCAGAGCAGCCTGTCTAGATGGCCACAATTTCGATTGTGAGAACGGCTCTGCTTCCATAGGCATACGGCGATACAAGCAATTGCGTGAATTTGGCCGCGGATGTCACCGATAATGCTCTTTCATGGATAGCAAATCTTATCAGACACCGAATCAATCGTCAGAAACTCGAAAGTGTGCAAGCCTTATGATAATGAAAGGAGACTGCAGAGCTACTATTCAAGCAACTTCTTGATCTCGAGTTGTGTAAGCTCCAGCACTGTCTAGCTCATTTCTATACTACAACATTGGGATGAGGAAGGAGCTGCGTGACTTTTGTATTATTACAAACGCGGTATCCAAGCACCACATGCAGTCGTCGTCGACCAAGGCCTCCAACGTCCGCAACAGCTGCGATTCAATACCACCTCCGAACGTAGCAAGGCGCGTTGACGAAACGAAACCTCCAGTTTACAGATCTGACTATGGGTTGCAGAATCCCTGCACCACTTCCATCAGTGTTGGCCGGCCGCTTTTGTTGGAGCAACAGATATCCGACCTCGTAAGGCGTACATACCTGAGTGTACAGTGACCAGACGAACCAACTGGAGCAATCCAACAAGTCGGTACAGAGAGCAGAGCTTCTGTCACTTCAGTCGTATGAGTCAAGTAAGCTGCGTTGTACAGCCAAACTGTTGGTGACATGGGGTTTCTGGAAGCGCCGGTGCTACTTGCGCAGGGCGAGCCACTCATGGCACTCGTCCCACACAGCCTTTTCCTTCACAAGGTTGCCAGACACCTTGACGCCAGCATACACCTGCAGTGAATATTAGCTTCCGCGTGCTGGAAATATGTGCAGGCGATACGTACCGCTTCCCACAGAGCGAATGCCCTGGCCATATCTTTCTCCAGGTGTTTACTATAGGGGAAATAATCTTCTGCGTGCTTCGCCTTGACCGCCTTCTTGCTCTCTTCGGAGGTAGGTGCACCGCACATGATGCATTCGTCAAAGTACGACTTGACCGCGGTTCCGAGAGCGCAGTCGGCGTGAGAGAGCAGAGGAAGCCTGTTGGTCCCGTCAGAGTGTGCTGCATTTGCCAAGAACTACAACTTACTCGAGGTCCATGTAGACCGGGGGCTTCCCCTCGCGATCGGCATCCCCATTCAGCATCAGAGTGAGGGCACACATCTCCATGACGTTGCGCGAGTTTTGGCGGACCTTCGTTGCTATGCATTGGTAGGCGAGAAGATGTCTGCTGAGCGGGCCGGTGTATCCGATCGGCTGGTGCTTCATCTGCATCAGGCAGGCGACTCGAGAGACCAGGAGGCTGTTCCTCTTGTCCTCGGCTGAATCATGTCAGTGAAAGTCTGGCAAGGGGGCCGGCGACACGAACCTGTACCGCGAAGGGGTTCGCCGGAATACGTGGGAAACATCTTTCGGGTGCTGAGCAGGTCAAGGCGGAGGAGCTCTATCGCTAACAGGACGGAGTCTTCGAGATAACCCTCATCGCCAAGAGCGGTCATGGCCGCGCTCAGGACCTTTCCCCAGGCCGTCCATTGATGATTTGAATCGAGGTACCCGCGGACGTGAAGGAAGCGCCAGACGGTGTTGATTCTGACTTCCTTTCTGGTAGTCAACGGCTGTTCTTGGTCAGCCACGCATACTTGAAGCGAGACGATTCACAAACATTGCGGGGGTCTCTCGGAGTCACCGATGCACTGGCAAACTCCTCGTCATCCAAGCTTGCTACGGCCTGTCTAGCAACTCCCATGGTCTGTGAGGTCACGTCAGCACTTCATTGCCAGATGCAGTCAAATGCGCTCCAAGGCACCTTTATTGCTTTCAGCTCCTTTCTCTTGCGCTCGATGTCGCCCTCTCGGACGTTCCAGGTCCGGGTCAAGGGCCTGGGGTCTGGCAGATCCCTCATGCTGATGGTCCTGCGCTCTTCGGGGGCGAAGTAGCAGCGCAGGGTGACGTCTTTATGTTGGTAGTAGTTGTGCAGAGCATGGGAGAGCAGGGACAGAGACAGAGTTCTCAAGGGCGTGAGGCGTTCCTTGACGAGGGTGCGATACTCCTCAGACTCGCCATTGTCGAGCGGAGGCAACTCGATGATCTCGCCGGAGGTCCTCCAGTTCAGCACGGTTGGGCCGATGACACCTCTGGACAGGTAATGGTAGACCTCGTCGGGCAGTCTCTGGCCCATGAACTCGTGCATGTCGCCAGGCGCATGGTCACGGTCGAGAGCCTCCAGGTTCCCGGCTTTGGTGAGCACGATGTGATGTCTGATGGCCTGTCTGGCGATGCGATACGCCTCGATATAGTTGGCCGCGCGTGACTGCGGCTCGTCCTGGTAATGCTGACAGACCGACAGCCCGGTCCGACCCAGACCCATCATGAGGTCGTACGCCTGCCGGAGCTGGGACTGCTTTCGCTGCGGCGCGGCGTCCAGCTGAGGGAGTTTGGGAAGCAAATCAGACCCGCAGAGCAAGCAGGCATCGACGAACATGTCCGGAGAAGCGTTGTCGAGCGCCGTCAAGCAGCTGCGTCTCTTGACCCACGTGAACTGCTGACGCTCAAAGTCGAGCTTGAGAATGACCTTGTCGATATCGAACAGGAGCAGCTCGGTGGAGCCTGCGACGGCGTCGATGCACTCAGTCGTATCCTTTGACATGTATGCAAGCTTGAGAGAACGTGAGACGCTTGGGGAAAGCAGTAGCGGGATATGACGACGAACCTGAGCCCAAGCCTTGTAAGGCGCAATCATGAAAAACACGCCGAGCTTACGAAGGATCTTCTGAAGGTAGGGAAACAAGCTTTCGGGGGTGACGGCCTCTTATACATCATCTAGTCAGCACACAGCGAAGTCAAGTGCCCAGGGAATGCGCCTGGAAGGTGAACTCACGCGACAATCCAAATGCCTCGACCGCGCTCTCGGCTTGGTGGTGATCGTAGAGTGACCAGGCCTCGGTGTTCTTACGCGCAGCCTCCGCGGCGTCCTTGAAGGGATGATCCGTCTTGCCAATGTCCATGCCGCTGAAGACAAAAGCCGGTTTGATGCCATGCTTCTTGAGCGTGGAGATGTGATCGGTCACGCAAGCATCGAGGACGTAGGGCACATTTCCCACCGCCGGCAGCAGCTTCTCCTTGTTGCTCTCCTCCGAGATCAGACGTCTGAGGTAGTCGGCCGCCTCGATCCCAACGAGCGCATCCTTGAGCTCGGAGAAGGCCGAGACCTCGCTCAGGCTGTCGACGAACTTGTCGAAATCTTGAATCATGACTGCTGCGTCTGGCGGGTGGTCCCTTTCTTGGAAGGAGCAGAGGCAGTGGAGATGTCACACCGAGAGGCGGGAAGCAACACCAGATGGCATTCGCTCGGTATGCAAACTGGTACCGACAATTGCTGCATATCAAGCGCGTTCCCTTCGTTTGATCACCGCTGGGGAGAGCTTTATTTTCTGTTAGCTGTCCGGTCGAACGTTATTCCGATGAGGCTCCCCGCCCGGGGCCGGGGCCGCCAGCAGATGTTCCGCCCCATGCACGGAGCACCTGTTCCGCCCTTAGCTGCGCGACAGGCGGGACTCATTCCGCTCCGCCGAGAGACAGCCATGCCCAGGCGGCAAAGCGGGGCGGAAGACATGAATCACGATAGTTGAAACTAGTGGAAGGCTCAGATTGCACAGTCAACAGCATTTGAGCGAATTGACACGGTAATGGAGAAACCTGTGATTATATGCGATATTTCACGTTGCCAATGTGGTCGTCTGGTAAAATTCCTCGATTGAAGTTGCTTCCCAGCCAGACGTCCAGATTTCTTCCGACTTGATATATGAGATCGCGAGAAGCACGCCTCTATAAGCAAGCAAACGCTTCCTCTGTTTCAGATACTGGCAATGGCAACTTTGATTGCTGTAGGAGCATGCTATCTTGATACAATACTCTCGTCCGACCACCATGCCGAAATTGCACATGCTCGTCTGACAATTTCTACTTAGGGTTGATCACTATCCTCCCGAGGACGAAAAGCTTCGTGCGTCGCGACTTGAGAAGCGTCGTGGCGGCAATGTGCCGAACACTCTGGAAGTCCTACAGCATTTGTTGGAAAAGTTAACGATCTCTGCCCCTCTCGTCCTGCTTTCTGTTCTGCCAAATCGTTCCTCCTCAGATACAAAGGAGATTCGCACATCACTGGGGCCCCTTGTCGACCTCTCACACTGCTTCTATCGAGATGCCTCTTCTGTAGCGCCCTCCAGTTACATTTTCAGGAGCCTCGCAACGGGAAGCCGAACGCTGGTGAATTATAACGAGCTCGAGGAAATGACCGCCATTGAGTTTCTAGAAGCAATCTCCACGCTGTTAGGCCGGGCTGGTTCGATATACCATTTCGAAGGACGAACGCCTGATGTGATCGCGGAATGTATTGACTGCATTCGGATCCATGACCCTGAAGCTACCATCAGTGTCGAGGTGGAGAAAGCTAACCGTGAAGGTCTTCAGAGACTAGCGCAAAAGGCAGATGTAGTCTTCTACTCCAAGACTTGGGCACAGGTGAGCAGGCCATGTGATTGGAGGATTGGTCTGACAATCTTTCACACAGGCTCAAGGCTATCAGAGCGCTGCTGACTGCCTGCAACAGCAGAAGATACTAGCTCCAAAAGCGTAAGTTCTGGTACAATCAAAACAGCGGATGCGGTATTACTGAACAGAACTCGTTGTTAGGAAGTTTCTCTTTTGCACCTGGAGTGCCGAAGGCGCTGCAGCCTTTCAAAGAGTTGACCAAAGCATTGTCCAAATGCCCGCGTTCCTGCCTCACAATGAAAACGTATTGGAGTGAGTATGTCGCTCTCACCACGTATACTGTCTGATGTTGAGTAGTACGGTCGGTGCCGGCGATACATTTATCGCAGGAGTACTGTTTGCGTTATTGTACAGCGACACTGTGGATATTTTGAAGACGTTGAGGTTTGCAATCGGGCTCGCTGGCTGCAAAGTCGCACAGCACGGTTTCTCTGGGCTGCTAGACAGATTGGGCCAAATTCAGCCTGCCATGGAATGATTTTTCCATTCAAGAACCGGGAGCTGTTCGCATATCGCCGCCGAACTATTCCCGTGTGCATCGAGTTTTGCATCTTGATAGTGCTCCAACGGCCAGATATCTTGACGAATGAGATGCGGAATTTGGCGACAGAGGCGGCAGGAAAAAATTTGGGAAGAGCGAAGAGCACATCTATGCTAATAAGTGGTGTGGACGGGAGTGGAACAGCACTTGATGATGTTAAATGACTATGAAAATAATGGAATTGAGGATGTCAAGCTCGGACCAATGGAGAACCCCGTTGCCCAGCCATTTCCGCTGTAGATGCTCTACTAATTTATCCAACATTGGACGCAGCATAATGAGCATCAGCAATTACCGATATTGCAGTATAAGACGTCAGTCGTACTAGAGCGGCCAACCTTCGAATCAGCGTCTGCTTTCCAGGTTACAGCCATTATCCCAAAGGAATGTCCAGTCAAGACACTGAAAGCGCCCGTATTCCGGTGATCAACCTTTCTTCTGGAAGTGCAGAAGAGCATGCAGAGCTCGCTGCAGAACTCGTCGACGCGGCATCCAAGCACGGGTTTATCTTCGTGACTGGTGATGAAGATGCCTTGGGTTCTCCAGGCGAGGTGACATCCATGTTTGAGCTGGTATAGCGTCATTTGTGATCGAGCCTGTCAAATATTCTGACTGGAGAAGTCGCGATCTTTTTTTGACTCCCCTGCGGAACTGAAAGAGAAATATCCCATAACGTCGAACCGTGGCTGGGCAGCTATTGCACGAGAGAGTCTAGATCCGGGACGACAGAGAGTAAGAATAATTCCAGCCCTGCGTTGACTCCTGGTCTCGAGCAATCCGCTAGACACTCATATCTTTCTGCTCGTCATCTCGAGTTTAAATCTCTGTTTCATACTTTGCGGCAACGCCATTGTCTGACGACATTTCCTGTCAGAAAGGCGACTTTAAAGAGTAAGACATATAGCAGGCCGAACGAGAGCTCTTTCTCATCATTCCAAGGGCCTTCAACATTGGCGAATACGTCGACGGCAGAGCACAGCAGCCGCTTCCAAAGCCACTAGCCGCTCACGAGCAAACCGTTGGCAGTTTCGCTGATAGGTGCCATGCCTTGTGTCTGAGGATCCTACGGCTTATTGCCGTCGGCCTTCAGGTTATCAGTCTCTTCACCAATGTTTTCACAAAGCTGCTAATCCCCCCACAGATCAGCGCAGAAGATGGAGGAGAACACTGGTTCGCAGCGCGACATGACCGGGCCAAGGGTCCATCAGGGAGCACCCTGCGCTTGCTCTATGTATGTAAAGCTTGCCCGCAACCAAGCACGATTACGCACTGCAAAGGCAGCTCGTTGATCCAGCCAGTACCCAGCCATGACCGAATCCACCGAGTACGACCCCGCCATCGACGTCCGCGCCGGCGCCCACAGCGACTACGGCAGCATCACGCTGCTCTTCCGGCTGCCCGGCCAGGCCGGGCTCGAGGTCCAGACTCCCGCCGGGGACTTTGTGTCCGTGCCCGTGAACCCCAACGGCTTGGACTCGCCGCCGATACTCGTCAACATTGGCGATCTGCTGTCGTACTGGACGGACGGGCTGCTCAGGTCGACGGTGCATCGCGTCGTGTTTCCCAGGGAGGCGGCGGGGGCGGGGGATAGGTACTCGATTGCGTACTTTTGTCACCCGCTGGACGAGGCGGAGTTGGTGCCGGTGCCGAGTGAGGTTGTTCGGGAGTTTGGGGGGAGGAGTGGGAGGGCTGGTGGATGTGGAGGGGGGGTTTTGACGGCGAGAGATCATCTTGATAGTAGGCTTGCACTGACTTATGGTTCGAGGTCGGAGCAGACGTCGTGATCGTGGTCTCTGCTCGTATTGCCTGTCGTTCCGCAATCATAGCATCTTATTCGAGGTTTCCAATCTCTCGTGGTTTATCAGAGTCTGCCGTGTTGTCAAAACTTACGGTCTTGCACGTCTCCTCTCCTGAGCCAACCTCAGCTCATGGTAGTCAACTTCTTTATCAGGACTCAAGACGCAAAGTCCTTTTGACCGGTCTTCAATGTCTTAAATCGTCTACCACGCTTGAAGCACTTCACAAGCCCACTCAAACATATCTACATGTTGATTCTATGATGGGTATTGGACAGTTTTCATCACAATCCTGACTTCCCCTCCCGGTCCACCCATCTCAAACAAGCGGATGCCTCCCCCTCCTCTTCACCCTCCTCCCCACGCCCTCCTCCAACCCCGCATCCTTCACGAGCCCGACCCGCTGCACCGTCGTCCCCACCCCCGCATCCTCCACCGTCCCGCCCATCTTCCGAATCATCGCCTCGCGCTGCCTCTGCACGTCCGGGTCCTCATACATGAGCGCCTGACTAGGCACCAGCTCGGCACGCTCCGGCGCCGTCTCCTCCGCGCACTCGGACCGCGACGCGCTGCCGCCGACGTCGAGCGAGTCGGCGCGCGACAGGGATGCTGTGCCGGATGCGTTGGACGTTGTTGAGCGTGCACGTCCGAGAAGGCCGCGGCGGCGCCGGTCCCGGTTGGTTTCCATTGCCGAGGGGGCGCGGGTGGGTTGGTGGGCGAGGAGCGCGGCGATGGTGTCGGTGAGGGAGTCGGGTGCGTCGGGGTGGGGGGTTGGTGGAGGTTGTGTGGGGGGAAAGTCGTGTTGAGGTTCGTTTTCTGCAGGTTCGGGTTCGGGTTCGGGGTCGGGTTCCAGTGGCGGGTTGGTGGGTGGTGCAGTGGGTGGTGCAGTGGGAGGTGCAGTGGGAGGTGCGTAAAGACCGGCGTCCAGGGAGGATCTGCGAGATGCTTCGACTGAGTGGTGGCCTGTGCCGCCGTCTGCTGTCGCCGCGTCCCAGGT
>QQTW01000231.1_pt1 | contig 33637 bp, 29 predicted proteins | sample 1904831 | NCBI WGS metagenome assembly QQTW01 (sample SAMN09435610, study PRJNA476489) | Subsurface metagenome, whole genome shotgun sequencing project.
TTAACCACCAGGCCAGCTTCAGTTGCGGCTGCTACCTTCTCAATTGCGTAGTTAGGGATTTGTGTAGCATCTTGGTAAACTTGCAAAGTTTGGCTCTGAGAAGATGGCGCTGGCAGGTTTAAGCCAGTGGCAAGGGCAACGAAGACTTGTGCTTTAGGAATTTCTTGCTGGGGGAGGAAGACTTCCCCTGGATAACCTCTTAAAAATCCGGCTCTAGTGGCGCTGTTAATAGCTCGAACAGCCCATAGATCTGAAGGGACATCCTTAAATACGGTTGTACTCTGACCGGGACTTTCATCAAAAGCATCTTGCAGCAGTGCGGCAAATTCCGCACGGGTTACAGGTCGCTCCGGTCGAAAATAGTCACCGATGAAGCCACTAACGATGCCACGAGCGGAAAGAGCATCAATAAAAGGACGTGCCCAAAAGTCTTGGGGAACATCCACGAAGTTAATCGGTTCAGCTGGTGCCGGAGTTGCTGGTGCCGGAGTTGCTGGTGCCGGAGTTGCTGTTCTGGTTTGGGGAATCACAACTGGAGCAACTCGTTGCCCAATTGGAGCTGGCGTCGTCAGTACTGGCAACTCTGTTGGAGCTGCTGTAGGTACTGGTGATACTAACACAGGACTAATTGTCTCAGGAATTGGTGTCAGCGTTGGTTGAGCATTAGGAGAGGGGGATGGTGACATAAGTTTGGTTGTATCAACACCCTGCTCTCTGGGAGAAAGTGACCAAAAGAGAATTGCTCCTATGGTACTGAAGGCAACGAAGATGCCAATAAATTCATCAAACCCTAGAGGAATTTGAGATGACCGTGGATCAGGGGGAGGCGAATTTGTCATCTTACATCACTCAGAATAAATTTACATCTAAAGAAATTAAGACACAGATCTGAGATTTGAACTACTCCCTTCTGAATAAGTTTTCGTCAACAGTTCGACTTCGCTCACTGTTGACCCTGAGCGAAGCCGAAGGGTCAAAGAACTCTCAGCAAGCTAGGAATGCTGTCTACTGCTTCTAGAGTACGGATTTCTGCCAAGGCTTGGCGAAAGTTGCCTTCCCGCACGTCATGAGTCACAACAACAATCTCAGCTAACTCATTCTGCACACCTGTTTGCACAACCGATTCCAGGCTAACGCCGTGGTTGCCAAAGCAGGTCCCCAATTTGCCAATGACTCCAGGGTGGTCTCGCGTCAGGAAGCGGGCGTAAAAGCGGGTAACCAGTTCTTCCATCGGAGCAATTACACAGTAGTCTTGATGGGAACAAGCCAAAAGTGGATGCAGTAGAATATTACCCGCTGTTTGAATTTGGGTTTTAAGACCAGTTTTCAAGACAGCGGCAATGTTTAAAATATCAGCTACAACGGCGCTTGCAGTCGCACCGGCTCCGGCTCCAGGACCAAAAAACATCACTTGTCCAATCGGTTCCCCTTCAACAAGAATTGCGTTGTAGACACCACTAACACTTGCTAAAGGGTGCGACTGGGGTACTAAGGTGGGATGAACTCTGACTGAAAGAGAGGAGGGAGCAACTCTGTTAGCGATCGCCAGTAACTTTATCACAAAACCCAGTTTCTGAGCATAGGCAATATCTGCTCCACTGACTTGGCGAATTCCTTCACAGTAAACGTCTTGCAGTTTAATGCGTCCATTAAAAGCTAATGAGGCGAGGATGGCAATTTTATCCGCCGCGTCTAAACCATCCACATCCGCAGTTGGATCTGCTTCCGCATAACCCAGCTGCTGGGCATCTCCCAAAATATCTCCAAAGCTACTGCCTTCAGCTTGCATGCGAGTGAGGATGTAATTAGTCGTGCCATTGACAATACCAGTGACAGCATGAATTCGGTTGACACTCAAAGACTGCTTCAGTGGTTGAATCACTGGAATCCCACCGCCTACAGCAGCTTCTAGTAGGACATACACCCCACAAGAGTTAGCGGCAGTAAAAATTTCATCGCCATAACGGGCAATCACTGCTTTGTTAGCTGTAACGACGTGTTTGCCGTTGTTGATCGCTTTCAGAATGAGCGATCGCGCCGGCTCCAGTCCACCCAGAACCTCAACTACAATATCAACAGTTGGATCGTTGACAATGGTCTCTAAATCTACTCTTAATACTCCATCTGGCAATGTGACGGCCCGGGGTTTCTCAAGCGATCGCACACCTACCGCACAAATTTCTAACTCCTGCAACAATGGGTGACGACCAGTTGGGTCCAGCAACAGCTGGACTGTACCCGTACCCACCGTTCCTAATCCCAGCAGACCAACCTTAAAAGCCATATGAGTAGGGTGTAGGGGGTGGGGTGTGGGTGTCTTTTGCCCTGCAACCCACACCCTACACCCTTCTTCTTAGTATGTTTCCACGTGCCAGCGACCAGCTTTCTTCAGGTCCTTCTGGTAGCTGTTCCAGTTCACATCTTCCTTGGCAGTGACGGCAGAAATTGCCTCATCAATGCCGCCTTCCATACCCTTCAAGCCACACATAAAGGTGTGGGTATTTTCTTTTTGAATCAGGCTCCAGATCTCTTCAGCGTTTTCCTGGCAACGGTGCTGAATATACATCCTGCCGCCTTCTTGATTTTTCTGTTCTCGGCTAATGGCATAAGTTAGACGGAAATTGTCAGGGTACTCCCTCTGGAGTTCCTCTAGTTCCTCTTTGTAAAGGACGTTAGGCGTAGTTGCAACACCAAATATCAGCCAAGCTAAGCCCTTGAACTTATAGTCCTCGTGCTTTTCCTTAAACATCCGCCATAAAAAAGCCCGGAACGGTGCAATTCCAGTGCCTGTTGCCATCATGATAATGTTGGCATTCGGATCTTCTGGTAGCAACATTTCTTTGCCAACTGGTCCAGTGATTTTCAATTCATCCCCAGGCTGGAGGTGACAGAGGTAGGTAGAGCAAACGCCATAAACCATTTCGCCCGTTTCAGGATGCTTATACTCCAACTGCCTAACGCATAGGGACACACTCTTGTCATCCAAGTCGTCACCATGGCGAGTGGAGGCGATTGAATACAGCCTAAGTTTTTCAGGTTTGCCGTTCTTGTCGGTTCCTGGCGGGATGATGCCGATACTTTGACCTTCTAAGTACCGCAAGTCGCCGCCAGAAATATCAAACTTCAGGTGACGGCAAATGCCGATTCCACCCTCACGGACCAACTCTTCATTAGATATACAATGCCCTATATACGGGGCATTAGGACGATAGATGTTTACAGGAATATCTGTTTTGGGCTTCGCTTGAGTCATGGGCTTGCCTTTTTCTTCTAACTTCGTGGGCTTTTGTCCATTTTCCGATGAAGCTTTGCCATTCGCTTCACTCTTAAGAGTTGCAGATGTGGTTTTGCCATCCACTGCGTTGTCATCGTTCAGGGGCTGGATGCCGACAATTTTGCCGCCCAGACGAGCAATCCGCCGCATTTCTTGATTCATGCGGTTGTAGGGCACTCTGACAAACGTACTGCCACTTTGACGAATGGGGTAGTTAGTTTTGTCAGTTTCTTCACCCTGACGCAGACCCACCACTTCGTAAATAAAGACGCGGCTACCAGCTACTGTATTGGCAGCACCGTCTGCGGCACTTAGATTATACATTGATAAATTTTCTCCGAACCCTACTTAATTTTTGTTGAAAAAAGCCCTTTCTCTCAAATGCTGGTTCTAACACCGAATTCCGGAGCTAGAAATGCCTGAAGAAAGTATCATTTGTAACTTTAGCAACATTACTCACCCGTTAGAAAGCGGCTATTGCGGCAAATCCAACACCTGACCTTCTATCACACTACAGGGTAAACAACCTGCAAAATGTCAAGAGTGAGTCACTTTAAAAATGTTTTTTATAAAAATGTGCAACTAAACATTAGCATAAGTACTGAGTTAGACAATAATGCTTCTATCAGCCTTGTATAGGTTACTCCATTCTGGTAGAATCTACTACAACAGTAGGACTAAATACTTACCAGTAAAAGCTTTAAGTTTTCCTTAATGAGAGGCAAATAAACTGCTGAGTAATTGTACTTGTGTCGACTGCAGTTGCAATTGCAAGATAGCAGGACAGACACAAGGGGTGACCTCTGGGCTAGGGATTTAGTCTGAAAAAACTTAATTGAGTGACTCATCTTGTTAGAGGAAACCTATGATTAAGCCGGATCGCGTGGTTCTAATTGGAGTTGCCGGAGACTCCGGAGTCGGTAAATCCACTTTTTTGCGCAGGTTGCTCGACCTGTTTGGAGAAGAATTCATAACAGTCATCTGTCTAGATGACTATCACAGTTTGGACCGCAAACAGCGCAAAGAGACAGGAATAACTGCACTTGACCCCAGGGCAAACAATTTTGACCTGATGTATGAGCAAATCAAAGCGCTCAAAAGTGGTCAGTCGATTGACAAGCCGATTTATAACCACGAAACCGGCATGATCGATCCACCAGAGCGGGTAGAGCCGAATCATATTATTGTGGTGGAGGGGCTGCATCCGTTATTCGACGAGCGAGTGCGATCGCTCTTAGACTTCAGTGTTTATTTGGACATTAGTGATGAGGTAAAGATTGCCTGGAAAATCCAGCGAGACATGGCAGAGCGGGGTCACCGCTACGAAGATATCTTAGCTGCGATAAATGCTCGACGCCCAGACTTCGACGCCTACATCGAGCCGCAAAAGGAATTCGCCGACGTTGTAATCCAGGTATTACCCACGCAATTAATCAAAGACGATAAGGAGCGTAAGGTACTACGGGTGCGTATGCTGCAGCAGGAAGGTACGGAAGGATTAGAGCCAGTCTACCTATTTGATCAAGGGTCAACCATTCACTGGACCCCCTGTGGACGCAAGCTCACCTGCTCCTACCCAGGTATGCAATTGTTCTATGGGTCAGATGTCTACTACGGTCGCTACGTCTCTGTCTTAGAAGTAGATGGTCAGTTTGATAAGCTAGAGGAAGTGAGCTACATCGAAACCCATCTGAGCAATACCTCTAGCAAGTACCCAGGGGAAATGACCCATCTATTGCTCCAGCACCGGGAGTATCCGGGTTCCAATAACGGCACCGGGCTGTTTCAGGTACTCACGGGTCTGAAGATGCGGACTGTCTATGAGCGATTGACGGCTAAGGAAGCGAAGATAGCGGCTAGGGTTTAGAGCGGTTATGTTATAGGAATTTTTGGGGGCGCGTCGGTGGCGTCCCTTTTTTGGTACCGCCAAGACGCCAAGAGCGCCAAGGTTTGCGAGGGCCAAGGGTTAGGATTTAGGGTATTAAGAGAGGATTATCCTTTTGATGCCGTCTTTGAGGATGGGGACGTTGAAGTTGATTAGAAGACCGAGTTGGTTGCCGGTCATCTTGAGGTATGAGATGACTTGGGCAGAATGAATGGGTGTTAGTTCGTTGACGGCCTTTAATTCAACAATTAGAGTATCGCCAATCAGTAAGTCTATTCTGCCTTCACCAACTGCCTCGCCTTTGTAATCTACAGCGACTACAACTTGACGTCTAAAAGGTATTCCGCGTAGTTGAAGTTCTACCACCAGTGCCTGCTCATAAACCACTTCTAAAAACCCTGGTCCCAGCAAGCGATGTATCTCAATTGCTGCACCAATCACTGCATACGCCAACCTATCAATCTCTTCACCAGGCTCCCTTTTCTTTTCCGGCTTGGCGCTCTTGGCGTCGTGGCGGTGTTTTGCTTCCATATCTGTATGGCAAAATTTTAAGTAACTCCTTTCTCCCTTAGTTTTCCCTTCATGACTGCATCTCTACCAAGTCTCTACGATCCATTTACTACTGAAGCCAAGTGGCAAAAATACTGGGAAGATAATCAGGTTTATAAAGCTGACCCTGATCGCGGTGGTGAACCTTATTGCATTGTGATTCCTCCACCTAATGTGACTGGCAGTTTGCACATGGGTCACGCTTTTGAGAGTACGCTGATTGATTCCCTTATTCGCTACCACCGTATGAAGGGGCGTAATACTCTGTGACTACCTGGCACTGACCACGCTAGTATCGCGGTGCAAGCGATTTTGGAAAGACAGCTGAAGGCTGAGGGCAAATCCCGTTATGACGTAGGGCGTGAGAAATTTCTCGAACGGGCTTGGCAGTGGAAGGCAGAATCTGGAGGCACGATTGTTAATCAGCTGCGGCGCTTGGGGGTCTCGGTAGATTGGTCGCGGGAGAGGTTTACTTTGGATGAGGGGTTATCCAAGGCAGTGTTGGAGGCTTTTGTCCGACTTTACGAGTCAGGGCTGATTTATCGGGGCAATTATATGGTGAATTGGTGCCCCGCTACTCAATCGGCGGTTTCTGATTTGGAGGTAGAAAACCAAGAAGTCAATGGCCATCTTTGGCACTTTCGCTATCCTCTCACGGATGGATCGGGTTATGTGGAGGTGGCGACAACTCGACCAGAAACAATGCTGGGTGATACGGCTGTAGCGGTTAATCCCCGTGATGAGCGCTACCGGCATTTGATTGGGAGGACGTTGATGCTACCAATTATGGGGAGGGAAATTCCGGTCATTGGCGATGAGTTGGTAGATCCAGCGTTTGGTACGGGTTGTGTGAAGGTGACACCGGCTCATGACCTAAATGATTTTGAAATGGGTCAGCGCCATCAGTTGCCGTTTATTAACATCATGAATAAGGATGGCTCGTTGAATGAGAATGCTGGTCCTTTTCAAGGGCAGGATAGGTTTGTTGCCCGGACAAATGTGGTACAGCAGCTGGAGACGGACGGGTTTTTGGTGAAGGTGGAGGACTATAAGCATACTGTGCCGTATAGCGATCGCGGTAAAGTGCCCGTTGAACCCCTCCTCTCAACTCAGTGGTTTGTCAAAATTCGCCCTCTGGCAGACCAAGCGCTGGAATTTTTACAGCATAATTCTCCTGAGTTTGTACCCCAACGCTGGACGAAGGTTTATCGAGATTGGCTGGTGAGTTTGCGAGATTGGTGCATTTCTCGCCAACTCTGGTGGGGACACCAAATTCCTGCTTGGTATGTAGTGAGTGAAACGGGTGGGCAAATAGAGGATGAAACGCCGTTTGTGGTGGCGCGGTGTGCGGTAGAAGCACGAGAGAAAGCAACAGCGCAATTTGGAGCGGATGTCAAGCTTGAACAAGACCCAGATGTGCTGGATACCTGGTTTTCCTCTGGTTTGTGGCCCTTTTCCACTCTGGGCTGGCCTGAACAAACTCGCGATTTGGAGTTCTACTACCCTACGGCAACTCTGGTCACTGGGTTTGACATCATTTTCTTCTGGGTGGCGCGAATGACAATGATGGCAGGGCATTTAACGGGTCAGATGCCGTTTAAGGATGTTTATATCCACGGCTTGGTGCGGGATGAAAATAATAAAAAAATGTCGAAGTCTGCCAACAATGGTATTGACCCCTTGTTGTTGATTTCAAAATATGGCACTGATGCCTTGCGCTATACCCTAATTAAGGAAGTGGCTGGGGCAGGTCAAGATATTCGACTTGAGTATAACCGCAAGACAGATGAATCTGCTTCAGTCGAGGCATCTCGCAATTTTGCTAACAAGCTGTGGAATGCTGCTCGGTTTGTGATGATGAATCTGGATGGTCAAACCCCCCAGCAATTGGGCTTCCCCTTCGGTTCATCTCACACTCCTTCCCTAGAACTGTGCGATCGCTGGATTCTTTCCCGTTTCCATCAGATGGTGCGACAAACGAGTGATTATATTGAACACTACGGATTAGGAGAAGCTGCTAAGGGTCTCTATGACTTTATCTGGGGCGATTTCTGTGACTGGTATATTGAACTCGTTAAATCTCGCCTTCAAAAGGATTCATCTGCCCCATCGCGGCTGGTAGCTCAACAAATCCTCGCTTATGTGTTGGAGGGCATACTGAAACTACTCCATCCCTTTATGCCCCACATTACAGAGGAAATTTGGCATACACTTACACTGGCGGTTGGTCAATCTCTGGCATTGCAATCTTATCCAGAAGAGAATACAACACTGGTTGATCTGGACTTGGATCAGGAGGTTGAGCTGCTAATTGGCACTATCCGCACTATTCGTAACTTGAGGGCGGAGGCGGATATTAAGCCAGGGCTGAAGATAACAGCGATTTTGCAAAGTGAAAGCGATCGCGAACGCCAAATCCTCACCAGCGGGCAGTCCTACATCCAAGATTTAGCTAAAGTAGAGTCATTAACGATTACCTGTTCTCTTGATACAGAAGTAGAACCCGCGAGCGCTGGCGTCGTTGGTACGGTACAAGTGCTAATTCCTCTTGCCGGTGTGGTTGATGTGGAGGCGTTACGTGCAAAGGTACAGAGAGCCTTGAGTAAAGTAGAAGCCAAAATCAACTCTCTCTCTGGTCGTTTTAGCAATCCAAACTTTGTCAACAAGGCACCGGCTGAAGTACTCAAAGAAGTGCAAGAAGAGTTGGCAGAAGCGGAAAAACAGGCAGAAATCCTCCGTGACCGGCTTCGTCGTTTAGCTTAACTAAAGTAATGCTACATCTGGCTCAGGTGCAAAAGCAAGAACTGTCAGGCAAACTAGGTCTGCGATTATTAGCTCGTCAGGAGGCAGAATACGCTTGGGTAGTGATGGTTGAAGAAGTGGTCATTCCGGTGGCAGAGGTGATATTGGGGGTTAGGATTGCCCTTGCTTTGAGTGAGGGACTGCTCATTTTAGTAGAGCTTTCCCCCACGGGCGAGATCGAGAGCATTCAAGATCCTACTTACTGGGTACTAAATCTGGTAAAAACCTACCTCACTAGCGGTATTACACCGGTCTTTTTACAACAAGAAGTCGAGCGAACAGAAAAGTGGCGGCAATCTCTAACTCTGCAAAGCCAAGAGCTAGCACGTCGTTCCTTGGAACTGGAAGCCCGTCGAGAACAGATTCAAGCTTTAGAAGAAAACTTGAGACGCGACCAAGATGACGACCCTGAATAACTGGGGCTTTTGCTAGAAGGGGTTTCTGGTGAAACTAACACCTCACGAATCAAACGTGCGATCGCGCGTTGAGTTAAGCGACTAGCAACTTGCTGACCGATGCGCTGGACTTCTGGATTCCCTAGTAGCTGGGGAATTTTAGGTGCTAGCTGCATTGGATCAATGCCAGAGGTTTGTTGGAGGATACTCCAAATCCTTTTAACATGCTCTAGAGTTTGTTCTTGCTCAGTTGACGCGCCAGGAGTTTCGCTAACCGCTAACCCCACACGAGTCCGTAGTGTATGTGTGACGTTGTGCAAGGCATCTCTACCCAGAGCATCAATACCCTTGGCAATCTCATCGATCAAATGATTACGAATGAAGGAGCCCCGTTCGGAAGATAGAAAATCTAGCGTTTGATTAAGGACTTGGTTAAAGTCGTAGTCTTGGGTGCTACTGGCATTGCGCAACAAGTTCTCCAAGCGATTCCAGCGAAAGCTACCATCTTTGAATAGGAGATCGCGTAACGATGCCCGTAATTCTGGCGCTGGGTCAGTCAATAGACGCTTGGCAACGTAAGGATAGGCGGCACTGAGAACTTTAAAGTTGGGATCGATATGAATAGCGATTCCCTCTAACGTAACCAGTGACCGGATAATCAGGGCGTAGTAAGCAGGGACGCGGAAGGGATACTCATACATCAAGGCTGATAGATCATCCGTGATGCTCTTGATGTTCAACTCCGCAACGCTCGCTCCCAAGGTATTGTTGAATACACGAGCCAGCGCTGGAATGATCGGTGTCAGGTCTGTATCAGGTGTGAGAAAATCTAGCTTTACATAGTCCTCACCCAAGCCTTCAAAGTCGCGGTTGACCATGTGGACAATCGCTTCAATCATACCGTAGCGCTGATAAGGCTTAATTTCGCTCATCATGCCAAAGTCCAGATACGCCAACTTACCGTCGGGAGTGGCGAGTAAATTGCCAGGGTGAGGGTCGGCGTGGAAAAAGCCGTGTTCTAGCAACTGCCGCAAAGAACACTGAACGCCTACTTCAATCAGATAACGCGCGTCTACGCCTTGGGCACTAATTGCTTCGACTTGAGTCAGCTTGGTTCCTGTTATCCACTCCATCGTCAAAACACGACGCTGAGTGTATTCCCAGTAGATCTTTGGCACGTAAACATCTTTGAGGTTACCGTAGAGTTCGGCAAATCGTTCCGCATTTTCTCCCTCCTGGATATAGTCCATTTCTTCAAAAATGCGACTACCGAATTCATCCAGAATGCCGACCAGGTCGCTACGTACTCGTTTAATGTTTTTGTTTGCCCAAGCAGCAAGTCGGCGCAAGATATACAAGTCAACAGTAATCCGCTCTCGCAAGTCTGGTCGTTGGACTTTGACAGCTACTGTTTCACCGGTTTTTAACTTTCCCTTGTACACCTGCCCCAATGAGGCGGCGGCAATCGGCTGGGGCGATAGTTCGGCGTAAATTTGGTCTGGAAGCTGACCCAGTTCTTCTTCAATGAACTGATGAGCGATCGCATTAGGAAAGGGTGGCAGCTGGTCTTGTAGCCGGGTTAGTTCTTCCATGTACAAAGGAGGAACCAGATCAGGTCGCGTAGACAGGGCTTGTCCAATTTTGATATAGGCAGGTCCCAGATTTGTCAACAGTTCTCGCAGCTGAATTGCTCTTCGCTGCTGATTTTCTACGGCGCGGCCTTGTTGCCGATCCCACCACAAACCAAGCCCGAATGACAAACATGGCCCTACGACTGACAGAATTCTTCCCAAGACTTGTAGCGTTTTATAACGGTAATGTGCTGCGATGACTGCTGGGTTGTAGCGCAGTGACTCTGCTTCTATAGCGTTGGGAATAATTGAAGTTCTTCTTGGTCGTTCTAGAGTTGGCACCACAGCAGAGGAAGCCGTGGGTGGATCTTCTATAATGACTGGGCTGATCTTTACTGGCTCCGTGTCAAACCGGAGGATTGAGGGGGAGGCCGTTTTAACATTCATGAGTTTGGAACCATATCAGAACCATATTAAGTATTGTAACAATCTTTGGGGTATTGTCCTTTTAGTTAGCAGAAATCATTTTGACTTCTGAATTCTTCTTCAGTCACACTAAACTAGGTTGGTGAACTCGTTGCTCGGCTCAGTTCAATGGCAGTTATTGTCACAAAGAGTGATATTACCCATCCTAAAATCTAGTGTTCACTTTGTAATTATCCAGCATCTGCCCTCATGGTGAATTTGACTTTATGTTACTCTCCCTCCGGATCGAAAACTTTGCCCTGATCGACCAACTGGAGTTGGAATTTGGCGCAGGTCTCAATGTTTTAACCGGCGAAACCGGCGCGGGAAAGTCCATTATCCTAGATGCGATTGATGCTGCTTTGGGTGGTAAAGTTACTAGTCGCGTCATTCGCACTGGCACAAGCCGGGCAATGGTAGAAGCTATTTTTAAGCTAGACCCAACCTTAGTTGCCTGGTTAGAAAAACAGGAAATTGAGCTAATTGATGATCACTCTTTAGTCTGTAGTCGGGAAATGACAACGGGTGGAAGTAGCCTCCGCAGTCGGTCACGGGTGAATGGAGTGCTGGTTAACCGGCAGTTGATGACGGAACTGCGCGATCGCATGGTTGAAATTACGGCCCAAGGTCAAACCGTCCAGGTCGGACAGCCTGCACAAGTGCGCGACTGGCTCGACCTTTATGGTGGCTCAGCCCACCTTCAGCAGCGGGAAGTTGTTGCTGCCGCCAATACCTGCTACCAACAGCTAAAAGCTACTTTAGAAAAACGGCGTCAATCTGATCGCCAGCGCCTACAGCAACTCGACTTACTAAAATATCAAGTCCAAGAATTGGGAGCGGCAAATCTTAGTAATCCAGATGAATTTGAACAACTCGAGCTGGAACGCCAGCGCCTTGGTCACATCGTTGAACTGCAACAGTTGAGTTACCAAGCCTACCAGGCGATTTACCAAAACGATAGCGATGCCCCAGCGGCAGCGGACTTATTAGGTCAAGCCGAGGTAACCCTGAGTAACATGGTGCAATATGATAGCCAACTTCAACTGCTCCTGGATTTAGTGAGCGATGCCCTATCTTCTGTAGTAGAAGCGGGACGGCAGATTAGTACGTATGGAGAAGGGTTGGAAGCTGACCCCCAGCGACTCTCGGAGGTGGAAGAGCGGATTCGGGAACTGAAGCAGATTTGTCGCAAGTATGGTCCCACGCTCGCAGAGGCGATCGCCTACTACCAGCGCATTCAAACAGAACTGGCAGAACTCGATGGAGGTGAACAATCAATCGTTGCCTTGGAGCAGCAAGAGAGGATGTATCAGGACAAACTAACTCAATCTTGCACTCAGCTGACCCAACTGCGTGAAAAAGCTGCCGCTCACCTAGAAGCACAGCTGGTGGCAGAACTTAAGCCCTTAGCAATGGAGAAAGTAAAGTTTCAAGTTGAAATTGCTCCCATTTCTCCAACAGCAGTGGGGGCAGACCGGATTACATTTTTGTTTAGCCCTAACCCCGGAGAGCCGTTGCAACCTCTAACAGCAACTGCCTCTGGCGGTGAAATGAGTCGCTTTCTCCTGGCGCTCAAAGCTTGTTTTTCGGAGGCAGACCCCTCTGGGACACTAGTGTTTGACGAAATCGATGTAGGAGTTTCGGGGCGAGTAGCGCAAGCGATCGCTGAGAAATTGCACCAACTCAGTCAACGCCACCAAGTTCTTTGTGTAACTCACCAACCCCTCGTTGCAGCAATGGCGGACTGTCACTTCCGAGTGGATAAACACATCATCGCTCAACCTAACGGTAATGGCATTTTAACGTCTGTAACAGCTCCCTCCGAAGTGCGGACTGTTGTCCGGGTGACGGCGCTCGACAACTTCACCACTCGCCGCGCCGAACTAGCGGCTTTGGCGGGTGGACAGTCTGCTACTGAATCGATTGCCTTTGCCGAATCCCTTCTTACCCAAGCAGCAAAAAGGCGTCAAGCAGGCACAGTAAGCCGTTAAGTCGGTCGTCTTCCATCATTACCGTAGAATTGAAAGCGTCCGAAACCAAGAAATTGACCGTGAGATTTCTCGCCCACGGGAAACACAGTCACGCCAAACAGATAAGTCCCGGAAAATCTTGGGTTTCTCTTTGGGCGCAGACCAACCGTGATAGTTCTTCCAGGAGGAACTGGCGGGTCAAACCTGACAGAGACTGTCCGCTTCTCATCGTCTTTTGTCACCTCACCCAAAGTCAATTTTGTTCCTTTGTCGTAGCGTGTCCCCAGAAAGGCGCGACTGTCTTCGAGGTCAAAGCGGACGCGGTCTGTTCCTTCGCGTTGGGCAAATGTTACCCTTTGAAGGGGTTCTCCTGCCTTCTCCGGTATATCAATGGTGAAGTAGTATGTCGCACCCCAGACATTCACACTTTTTTGTGTAGTTGTCGCACTAACAAGATCAGGCGGTTGGACAAAGTAAACTGTACCGTCTCTCAGCTGTACTGCTTGTGTCACCAGAGTGGTGACTCCCCCCATACCTGCTACAAGGGCAAGTGTTGTTCCTAATAGAGTTGCAACGCGCATTACCGGATACAGATTACCAAAATTGATTAAAAGTAAGTATTTATATACTTTAACTAACTTGCCCAGAGAAGTTGGTACACACACTGCCACTGACGGCAATGCAGTGCTAAACCAGATTTAACTGACATCTTGCACCTCACTATCAATAATAGAGAGGCTCAGCCATCCAATCCTTGTTCCCAGGCTCAGCCTCCCATCCTTGTTCCCAGGCTCAGCCTGGGAATGAAAATACCAAGGCGAGCGCCTTGATTCAAAAAAGCGTGCAAGATATGAGTTTAAAGCAAACTAGGAGCAGTAGAGTAACGAATGGATGTTGCAATTATTGGCGCTAGCGGGGATTGCGGTCGTGAGATTGTGAACCAGTTGTTAGGCGAACGGGTACTATCTCCGGCAGAGCGGCTACAGTTAGTAGGTCGTGCAGAGGGCTCAAGTGCTGGTAAGTTAATCGGGATGTGTAGCGACCTTTCAGATGCCTACGCCGAAATTGCACCAGAGTTAGACGTGGCACTGCAGCCGGAAGAGATCGTGGCTGATGTAATTGTGATGACAGCGGGCGTTACAGTAGCAGGGAAAGTGCTCTCACGAGACTCGCTGGCACAGACAAACTTGCCACTATTTCACACCTATGCCCAAGCGATTCAAAAATATGGTCATGGTCATGAAATTGTTCTGGTAGTGACCAACCCAGTGGAGTTGGCGGTAGAAGTATTTAGCCAGTACTTAGGAAGACATCGAGTCATTGGCATTGGTGCCTATTCTGATTCGTTGCGCTTCCGTCGTGAAATTGCCAATGTTATTGGAGTGCGTCGGCAACTGATCCAAGGGTTTGTAGTTGGCGAACATGGCGATGGCATGGTGCCGCTCTGGAGTACTGTCCGGATTCATGGGATGGATACTGAAGAGACATTGTCCATCATTAGCCGCTTACGAGGCGAGCGCCAAATTTCCCAGTTCCCGGCGGAGGTGAGTTCTGCAAAGCAAGTTGCGATGCAATATCTTAGCTCCGGGCAGATCCGAAAAGCCTTTGAGTACGTTGATTACTTGCCCCCAGACTTGCGCGTCGTCATAAAACCTTACATAACTCATTTATCGGGAGCAAAAACTGTTGCCGCTACGGCTAACGTAACCGTAGACTTAGTGCGGACACTCTTAGACGGGAGAGAAATAGTTGTCTCAGGTCAGGTGCGCCTAGATGGGCAGTTTTACAACATTCATACCGCGATTGGTGTACCGATCCTGGTTAGCACTCAAGGCTGGACACAGGTGATACCACTCCAGTTGTGGTCCGATGAAGCGCAACTGCTACTCCAGACAGCAGACAGTCTAAGCAGCAAGATCAAGGAATGGCACAAATATGGTTGAACGATGGGTGTTTGTAGTCAAAGCACAAGACAAGCCAGGAGCTTTGACCGCTGCTGCCTCTGTGTTCTCAAACCGTGGTATCTCTATAGAGACAATTTTAGGTAGTGATATTGGCACTACAAAATCACAAGAAGGCCGGATTGTCATCAGCTTTTGGGCAAATGAGCGCAAAAAGGAAATGCTCTTGCGAGCGCTGCAACGCCTATCTGTAGCGCTGCAAGTGCAAGCTTATCCCTACTCTTCTCCTGAGTTACGTGCGATTGGAGTTGCGCGGGTGGCTGCCAAGGCTGACCTTTCTGGATTTGAAGTGCAGATTGATATTATCTCGGAACAGGCAGACAGTAAGAGCATTCTAGTCACAGGCAACCCACCTGCAGTAGAAACTGTGATTGAGACTCTGCGTGAGCAGAAAACACTGCTAGACGTGTTTACATCTGTGATGGCGGTGTGACCTGATTAGATAACAAAACTTATTTGTTTAAATTGCAGCTAAATTTTATAAATCTTACAAGTTATTTCATATTTGTTTTTAAGCAGATTAGTTAAGCTAAAAATTAGAAATAAATCCGAGGAAATTATATGACTGCTATCTATAGCCTTCAATCAAAGCGCCCAACGTGGCTAACAATTGTTACTTTGACGTTGGGCTTCTGGCTCAGTGGTAGCTTGATTATAGATTGGGTAATTATGCCTAGTTTATATGTTTCGGGCATGATGACTCAGTCTGGGTTTGCTACAGCAGGCTATCTAATTTTCTGGAATTTTAATCGTATTGAGTTAATGTCTGCCGCCTTGGTAGTAACAGGTGTGTTAGTTGCTAGCAAAACGCAATTTACTACTAATAACTGGCGTCGTAATGCTATTGCTTTATCCTTGCTACTACTAGCTGTATCTCTAATTGAGACCTATTTCTTAACTCCGCAAATGTGTGCTGCGGGACTCGATTTAAATCTGTTCGAGTCAGCTACGTCTAGGCTTCCCGCTGGCATGAGCCAACTGCATGCCGGTTACTGGGTACTGGAAGCGGTAAAAGTAATTGCTGGTGGTATGCTTCTAGGCTGGACCTCCCGCCAGTAACCGCCAAGACGCCAAGACCGCCAAGGTGAAGAGAGAATTATTTGGGGGTGCTGTGGTCTTCTGCTGCTTGGTCTTGTGGATCGGCTTTGGGCCATAGGAGACGGATAGCGAGGATGGCGAAGCCGACAGCAGCGATCGCTTTTACCAGACGAACCGGTAACAGAGCTGCTGTCCATCCTCCTGCTAATGCGCCCAGTAAACTTGTCAACAACAATGCCACCGCTGAGCCGAAAAAAACTGCACGGGGGAATGGGGAACGACCACTCAGCGCGATCGCGGCTAACTGGCTTTTATCTCCTAACTCCGCCAAAAACACTGTCGTAAAACTCAGTGCCAAAAGGTGCCAGTCCATATTCCCCCCCAATAATCCAAACTACGACTGCACAACGTCCCATAGCAACATGACAGAAATGAGCAGCAAACACACTCCAGTTGCTGTTTCTACCGTTTTAGGAGCAAGCCTGTTTGCCAGCCAGCACCCCAAGACGACACCCAACAAGCTCGTCGTCAACAGTGCAGCCGCCGACCCCAAAAATACCACCCACGGCGACTGCGACTCTGCACTCATCAACAAGGTTGATAGCTGAGTTTTGTCGCCAAACTCAGCCAAAAAGATTGTCAAAAATGTAGAGCCAAATACTGCCCCTGACGATTGCTTTTTGGCAGGTGGTGGCAGTGTTGTGCTGGTATCAGCAACAACAGGTTGAGTCTCAAGAGTGACAGTAGATTTCAAGCCGTCTGGTTGATCTTTTAAACTCGGTATCGTTGCCTGGAGAGACAAGTCAGAAGGCGCAGAGTCATGTACCACAGGAAGTTAGGCTAAACGCTAATCAATCTTCATATTGTTTTAATTTTCTCATGCTTTTGGTAAAATTACCAACCCAGCAAGATAAAACCTGGGAATGAGCTCAAACAACAGCTTGATCAAAGCGCAGCATTTCTAAACTGCGATCGCCATAGACTCCTTCTATCTGCTGCCGACAACAATCAATCGCAAAGTCATTCAACTCCTCAGGAGGAATGCCATATAAATCTTGAAACACTTCTGACTCCACACGACAGAAGCGAGGACGACTTAAGTATATCCGGCATTCTCGCCTTGTCTGATCATAATTAACACACCATCCGCCTTCACCCACCATACTGAGATACAACTCCAATTCATCTGGCGATAAATACTCATCTAAATCTGGACGCTCAGCTGGATCAAGATGACAGCAGGCACCACATTGCTTTACACAACGCCAAGTTGCCATTGTTCAAAACCGGGCTTATGATTATTTTTCCCTTCGAGCTTAACGGTTTTTCCTCCCAAGCAACAAGAATGAGAGGATAATGATTTTTTTGTTGTTTATTGTAGATTTATTAAGTAAATTAAACTAAGTGAGCTATTTCCAGCTAAAATCAGGTTCGGGTTATTAATTAGAATCACCAAACTGGTTGGGTTAATTTCGGAGGAAAGATGGACTTTTTATCTGGGTTTTTCGAAGGTTTAAGCACTATTCAGTGGGAAACCATTTTCCAGCTAGTATCATTAGCATTCATTGTTATTGCTGGCCCAGTGGTCATTTTCGTACTGGCGTTTCGCAACGGCAACCTTTAAAACGTCCAGCACTATAAAGGGGGATCAAAAACCCATCCCCCTATCTAACCCATCAAAAATCAACCTCCCAAACCTTGGCGGTCTTGGCGTCTTGGCGGTCCAAATCAACCTCCCAAACCTTGGCGGTCTTGGCACCTTGGCGGTCCAAATTAACCTCCCCAACCTTGGCGGTCTTGGCACCTTGGCGGTACCCGTACCCCTTGCAGCTCCAGTTCGATAGTAGTGTTGCCATTCCAGCTATTTTCTCGCAGTCGGTAAGCAATATCCACTCGCGGCGGTAGAGGGAAGTAGTCACTCCAACGCCATGCAATGGCCTTAAATTTAAAAGGCTGATTGTCAATATTTTGTAAAAGTGTCAGTTTAATATGACCTTTACCAACGATTTGTTGATCAACTACCTGGACATTAGGAACCCAGAATACCGGATCGGAGTTTTCGATGCCGCAGGGATGTAGGATATCTAGCTGTTGGTAAAATTGACTATCTATTTGGTTCAGGTTCGCCTGAGCATCAATTTTTAGCAGTGGCTTGAGGTGTTCTGGTTGAAGACACTGATTGGCAAAATTACTAAGGCGCGATCGCAAGGCTGCCAAATTAAGCGCTGAGAGAGAAAAGCCCCCAGCTGCTTTGTGTCCACCAAATTTCCCTAACAAATCTTTACAAAATTCCAAAGCTGCAAATACATGAAACTCTGGAATGCCCCGCGCTGAGCCCCGGATGTGTTGCTCATCTTCATAGGTGCCGATAAACACCGGGACGCCGTACCGTTCCACCAAGCGGGAGGCAACAATGCCGATGACGCCGTGATGCCACCTGGGTTGGACAATGACTAATACGCGCTCTTGCTGTAAGTTCAGCTGACTTTGCTCAAAATAGGCGATCGCTTCTTTTTCGATCTGCTCACACAGTTGCTGGCGTTGCTGGTTAATCTGTTCACACTGCATTGCCCGTTCCAACGCCAGTCCCATGTCATCTGTAGTCAGCAACTCAATCACAATCTGAGGATCAGCAATCCGACCTACCGCATTAATCCGGGGACCGAGGCGAAAGCCTATATCTTCTGGCTTCATAACACCCTGCACGCCAGCCAGCTGAATCAACGCTTGTACGCCAGCCAACTGAGACTTGGGTAGTTGACGCAACCCGCGTTTGACCCAACGTCGGTTGACGCCGGTTAAAGGTGCTAAATCAGCAATTGTTCCAAGTGTAAATAGTTCTAAGAGCGGCTTCACCAAGCCCTTAACTCGACCTAGCTTTTGAGCCAGAGATACTGCAAGGATGTAGGCAACTCCCACACCAGCCAAACCGCGATAAGGTGAGGATTCTGATATTAACTTGGGGTTGAGGATAGCGTTAGCTGGAGGCAACTGTTGTGGAATGTCGTGGTGATCAGTAACGATCACTTTTAGTCCTAGCTCTCGCGCTCTGGCAATCGGTTCAAATGCTGAGATGCCGTTATCTACAGTCAGAACCAGCTTGACGCCTTCTCGATGGAATTCTTCGACAATTCTTTTGTTGATGCCGTAGCCATCCTGCATGCGGCTGGGAATGGCATAATCAACTCGAGCGCCTAATAACCGGAGCGATCGCAGCAATAGGGCAGTACTGGTCATGCCGTCGGCATCGTAGTCCCCACAAATAGCAATTTTTTGCCCAGTTGCGATCGCTTCTTGCAACAATTCGATACTTAGTGCTAGATCCGGAAATTCTTCTAAGGGCGAAGGCAAAACATCAGACTCTGGGTCCAAAAATACTTGTGCTTGTTCCAGTGTCTCGATGCCCCGGTTAATTAACAGCTGGCTCACGATGGGTGATTGGGTAGCTTGAGCTAGCTGAATAGCCAACTCAGGTTTGTCTGAGTAAATCTGCCAGCGCTGATCAGGTAACCGTTGACGGCGAGGCAATTCAGGTGTGGTTTGGTCTAGCACAGTTGAGATAGGAACTTAGCACACTATTTTACCTCCCTAACTCTTAAAAATGCACATTAATTGGCGTGCCCTCTGCATAATAAGAAAGTAAAATACTTTCACTGTGCATCCACGAACGTCAGCAAAACATGACACTGCATCCATCGTTACAATCTATCCTTACGTGGCTGGAATTACCGATAGAGATTGAAGATTGCTATGAATTATTAGGATTGAGATTTGGTGCCAGCTTTGCCGAGATTGAAGTGTCTTACCAACATCTGACACAACGATATAATCTCGATATCAATCTAGGTGACCAACAAGCGAAGGATAAATTTGTTGCCGTGACGGAGGCACACAGAATCCTGCTCAGCGTGGTGCAGCCAACCCAGACAAATAATGAAAAGTTGGGTTATTGCAAACCATCTAAGGGTCAGAACGCTCCAAATCAACCACCCCTGATGGAATTTGAACAACAGCTAAAGTGGCTTTCATATGTCAATTTGCAGCAGTTCCTGAATTACCAACAATTTCCCAAAGCAATTGCGCTGGTTGAAGGCTTAGCTCAACGTCTACCCCATGATTCTCAAGTAAGCCAATGGCAAGCGAGCGCCTACCAGCTCTGGGGACGCCAACTGCTAAACGAAGGGCAGCTGAAAAAAGCCAGAATCTACCTGAGAAAAGCTTTGAAGACAGACCCCCACAACCGCGACTTATGGATTGCGGTTGAACAAGATTTTCGTCGCTTGGAACAGATGCTATAACAAACGCAGTTGACCATCAGTATTGCCCACTAACTGAGGAAGCTGTTGATTGCTCCCAACTGACCCTTGCTCAAGTGGGTCGAGCCAGTCTTCTACCTCAGCTGCTAGCAACTTGTGTGCTGCCTCTAGCATCGGAGCTGCAATATCCTTGAGGTCTTCTCGATTGTCCAAGTAGGTTTTCAATGCCTCTAGTGGGTCAATGCTACTAGTGGCTGCCAATTCAGGTAAGCGTGGTCGAGCCAGCTGGCTCACTAATTCAGGTTGAATCGTGTAGCTGTGAGCTTTACTCAAAGTTTGGTGCAGCGACGCCATGTCAATCTGATCCAGCTGCTCAGAGCGGAGTTTGTAAATCAGTCGTACTACAGCATCCTGCATGTCATTTTTGTTGAGCGCTTTCAGTAAGGCGGATTGTGGGTCAACTGCACTAGACACATCTATATCGATGGTACGGAATGCTCGAACCGGCAGAGGACAGAATTCCCACTTGGCGCTGCCTCGCTCCAGATCAACCATCACAAAGCCTTTGTCTTCCTTTTCTTCGCTGAAATCAACCCGTTCGATGCTACCTGGATAAATGATCGGGGGGTCATTAGACTTATTGAGGTTTTGATGGCGGTGGACGTGCCCCAAAGCTACATAGTCAAAGCAAGGACGAGTCAACAAAGATAAGGGAATTGTGAAGCCCTTGCCCACTGCTAGCAGACGCTCGGCTCCGTAAGAAGCATTGTCGATCATCAAGTGCCCCAAAAGGACAGTTGGCACATCTGGATCGAGGCGACGGATTTCGCCTTCCATGACGACTCTCAGGCGTTCAATCAACAGCATGTTGACTTCACTAAGGGAGAGACCTTCGGTTTCTGGGCGAGTCAGTAGGGTGGAGCGAGTCAGCCAAGGAAGGGTAATAATTTGGATGGGACCATTGCGGGTTTGAATGTGGTGAGACTCGAAGCGATCGCCTACTACAAAGCCTGGTACCCCCAAGGTGCGATAAATACACAAACTAGCACCTCCTTGCCCTTGAGAATGCTGGTCGTGGTTACCTACCAGTAACACGGTGGGGATTTGGACATCCATCAGACGGCGAAACTGGCTGGCAAACTTTTCCTGTACAAATGGCGGCGGCGTGGCGTCGGGAAAAGCATCACCTCCAAATAGGACCAGATCAACGGGCTCTGCAATTGCTCGGTCAATACACCGTGATAGAGTGTTGACAAAATCCTCCAAACGTGAGTTTAAGCCAGTCTCTGGATTAACTCGTCCGTGGGAGAAGCTACTCCCCATGTGGATATCGGATAGGTGCAGAATTTTAATCATGTTAAATGTATTAATAAAACAGGAGTCAGAAGCCAGAATTTAGAATTCAGTTGGGAAGTACGAGTGGCTCCTGACTTGAGGGTCGCGCATAGAGCGTACATATTGCCTCCTGACTCCTGACTTCTGACTTCTTTTTTAATTATTCTAAACATGTTAAACAATAACAAAATGCGATTAATTCTATACAGCAAGCCTGGTTGCCATTTGTGCGAGGGGTTGCAAGAAAAATTAGAGCATATTCGAACCCTGAGCTTTCAACTAGAAGTCAGGGATATTACCACCCGTGAAGATTGGTTTCAAGCTTACCAATATGAAGTACCAGTTTTATGTAGGTATAGGGCTTTGGGCGACTCAAGCCAGCAACTAGTAGTTGAAGCATTACCTCGTCCTTCTCCCCGAGCTACGGTGCAACAGTTGGAGCAAATGCTACAGAAATATTTGTACGCAAATACCTCAGAATAGTTGCAAGACAAGAGTGTGAGAATTACCAACATGAAATTACGCGAGTTGTTGGCAAGCGTTGACCTGCAATTGCCCAACCATCCAGCCTTGGAATCAGAAGTGAAGGGTTTGGCGACCAATTCCCATGCTTGTCAACCGGGAGACTTATTTATCGGGATGCCAGGAACGCGCGTGGATGGTGGGGAGTTTTGGGAGAGTGCGATCGCAGCCGGTGCTATTGCAGCTCTTGTCTCCCCCCAAGCTGCTCAGATTGGGGCGGGAGTAGGACCTTGTATTATTGCGGCTACCGATATGAGCCAAGCTTGTGCTGCTGTTGCAGCTGCCTTCTATGGCTATCCAGCGCAACAGCTCAATCTGATTGGCGTTACTGGTACTAATGGCAAAACCACAATCACTCATCTGATTGAATTTTTCCTGACCCAAGCTCAGTTGCCTACAGCCCTAATGGGGACGTTATACACCCGTTGGGCAGGCTTTGAGCAAACATCTGCCCACACAACGCCTTTTGCGGTGGAACTGCAACACCAACTGGCGTCAGCGCGTCATGCCGGGTGCCAGTTGGGTGTGATGGAAGTCAGTTCCCACGCCTTGGCACAGGGACGGATCATGGGCTGTCCGTTTCAAGTGGCAGTATTTACTAATCTGACTCAAGATCATCTAGACTTTCACCGCGATATGGAAGACTACTTTGCGGCGAAAGCTCTGCTGTTTAGCTCCGACTATCTCCAGGGACAGGCAGTGATTAATGCGGATGATCCTTATGGTCAACGGTTAATTGAGCAGATTGACCCTACGCAGTTGTGGCGCTATAGTGTTCACGATGCAGCTGCTGATTTGTGGATGAGTGATCTTAGTTATGAGCCATCTGGCGTTAATGGGATGCTACATACGCCACAAGGTGATGTTGCCTTTCGCTCGCCTTTGGTAGGCCAGTACAATCTAGCGAATCTGCTGGCAGCAGTGGGAGCGGTTTTACACCTGGGGCTGGATTTAGAGTTAGTTGCGCGAGTGTTGCCTCAGTTTCCGGGGGTGCCAGGACGAATGGAAAGAGTACAGATTGGGCTAACTCAGGATATCAGCGTGATTGTGGATTATGCTCACACGCCGGATAGTTTGGAAAACCTGTTACGAGCAGCACGGCCTTTTATTCCGGGTAAGATGATTTGTGTATTTGGCTGTGGGGGTGATCGCGATCGCACGAAGCGCCCTAAAATGGGTCAAATTGCTGCGCAACTGGCTGACATAGCAGTCGTAACTTCCGATAATCCCCGCACAGAGAATCCAGAACGGATTTTGCAAGATGTCCTGGCAGGGATACCGGCGACGGTGCAACCGGAGGTGATTTGCGATCGCGCTACTGCCATTCGTACCGCTATTCTGCAAGCCCAACCGGGAGATGGCGTTTTGATTGCCGGTAAAGGTCACGAAGATTACCAGATTTTGGGAACCGAAAAAATCCACTTTGATGATCGAGAACAGGCACGAACTGCCCTATTGGAAAGGCAAAAGTAAATGGATGCCTCCCTTTATGGTCTAGCCTTTACTACGCAACCACCTCCCCAACGTTTGGTTGTCAGTCCTGGCACTCTCCTGTCACTGGTTGAGTCGATGATTGACTTGCTTGTTGAACAACAGATTTCAGCCAAGCTCTGGATCAAGCTCCCGCCTGGAGAACTCTGGCTCTCAGAATTCCAGCGCTACCATAAAAAATTGGGTGCATCTGATGCCCTACACACTTACAGTCTCTACACAGGCAACCCAGAGAAAGTCGTGAATGGAGTTGCCACTAGGCTGGGTGGAGAAAAATTTTCAAATCGCCCAGATCTGGTAGTTCCAGTCCAACTGTCACCGACCAGCCAACTGAGACGCGAATATTTCTTGTTAGTCTTGTCGTCCCAGTTTTGTGGTTTAATTTTGGCTCACCGACCCCGACGGCGGCGACCGACTAGGGTAGGAGAAAAACCTACCCGCAAGAGAGGCCAGCCGCTGCTAGCTATCTGCTCGTTTGAAGGACAGGTAATTCAGCGAGTGCTAGATGGTATCAAACAGGCGATTTCCTCAAGCCAGTCGCAGAACATACCTACTGATTTGTTGGCAAACTGGGACTCACTTTTTACAATACCCACACAGCCTGATTCAGCCCTAGTGGGTCAGTTCTTAGCCAAACAAATTCAGCAACATGATAAAGCCTGGCGCAATGCCTCTACTGACCTTACCACCACCTTGCGGCTGCAAAATCAAGCCCTGCTAAACACCCTCAGCCTCAAAGATGAACTTGTGAGCAATTTGTGTCAGGAACTGCGCACCCCGTTGACCAATATGAAGACAGCGCTCAGTCTATTGAATTCCTCAATTATTCTCAAACCCGCCCAGCGGGAACGCTACATGCAAATGCTCAATACTGAGTGCGATCGCCAAAATTCCATGATTAGTGGTCTGTTGGATCTAGTGCAACTTAACCGCGAGTCGGAGCAGATGCTCCTACAGCCTGTCCGTCTGAGCGATGTTGTACCTGGGGTTGTCAGCACCTACCAGCCGCTAGCCCAAGAAAAAGGCGTCATGCTAGCATATACCGTACCAACCGATCTCCCAGCTATTTCTTGCTCAAACTCTTGGCTAAAGCAAATTGTAATTAATCTACTGCACAATAGTATTAAATTCACCCCAACTGGTGGTCATGTTTGGGTGCGGGCTCGTCTTCAGGGCGACTATATTCAGTTAGAATTCCGCGACACTGGCATTGGCATTCCGTCCAATGAGATTCCTAAAGTTTTTGATCGCTTCTATCGTGTTCGCCCAGTCGGCGGGGAAGATTTTGGTGGTGCAGGATTAGGCTTGACAATTGTTCAGCAACTTCTGTTGCGTTGCGGAGGTTCAATTTCCATTAAAAGCAAGCTGGGGGAGGGTTCTACATTCAATGTACTATTGCAGATCTCTCCTTCAACCGCTCTTAAAAATTGAAGTGTTCATTACACCTGCCCTTCCAAAGGTAGGAAAATTGTCAGCACTTCACCTTGGTGGGGTCGTTGCCGTACAATCAGTTTTCCTCCAATCGCTTGGAATAAATGTTTGGTCGCTGTGAGATTCAGACTAATGTTACCCGTTTCAGGTTGAAACACCAGCAACTGACCAATCGACTTGCGGATTGGTGGAACCATTGACGGTTCTGCTGCTTTGCCGCTTTCTCCAGACTGGGATTGAGGCAGCAGTTGTAATTTCAGCTGATCTCCAGCTGGTATAACTTGCACCTGAATATGGCTGCCAGCCGGTAAGCTGCGGGTGAAGTTCTCAATTAAGCCTGTGAGAACCTGATCCAGCATTTTGGGATCGCTGACTACAGTTGGCACCTGTTGAGGCAAGACAACATCCAAAGTCAAGTTCCGCCGATTGGCGCTCTGCTGCCAGCGAGGAATGCTCTGCTGCAAAACCTGAGCCAAGGACATCGCCGTCAGCTGAGTGCTGTTGTGTTTAACCGTTGATGTTTCCAGTTCCGCCGCCCGGAAAAGCAATTCCATGCGGTCAATTTGCTCGGTACACTCGTGGTCAATAATTTTTAATCGCTTAATTACGTCGTCAGCCAAGTTACAGCGCTTCAGTAGCAGGCGCGTCAGTGTGCGGATAGTCGTCAAGGGCGTGCGGACTTCGTGAGCAAATGCCTGTAGTAATTCCACATCTGGGCGAGTAGAGGGGTGTGGAGAAGCTAGTTGCGTGCTGTGATCTTTCGGAGGGGAGCCATCTTCTGGTAAATGCTTCAGCAACAAGCGGCTAAACTGCATCACTGTCTGGTAACCTGGTTCTACCGGGTAATACTGTTCGACCAAGGCATCCAGCTGCTCTACGAACAAGTGGTGATAGTTTAACAATACCCGCGCCCGGAGCGATCGCCACGCCTGCTCTACTACCTCTGGAGCAAAGGAAAACAGAAACGCTGGAACACCGCCCAGGTCTTCTCCTAAAACCATCACCAAGCTAAACTTAGCTGTTAAAACCAGGCAGAAATGTTCAGATGCTAGCGGATCGCCGGGTGTCAGGGATAATGCTGACCCAGCATTGAGGACAACATCTGCTAGTAACGAATTTTGTGCTGAAGATGACGTCTCTGATGCGGGAGGCAGCTGAAATGGCATCCCCGCTTTTGGCTGCAATGGCTCTGTCGTAAAGCTCCACGTCAGTATGCTTGGGGGCAGCGCTATGTGATTCAAAACTGGCATCGGACCAGCAAATACTAATCCCTGTGCAGACGATAAGTGACTATCCGCTGCTAAAGTGTCTGCATCAATGCTCGGTAGTAGCAGCTGTTCCAGAGCCGCTACCGCAACCCACCATTCCCGCTCTGCTTTGACACGCTGACTCGCGTCTTGAGGCACAGCATATAGCATGTCGTCCCCACAATTTTGTGTTGCCGCTGTCCACTCTACCTTTCCACTGGGACAGTTTGCTGACGATTCACTCAGCGCTAAAACTTCGCTTAAAGTTGGCAAAATCCATTTGTACACCAGTATCCACCCCTTTAACAGCTAGCAACTTCAATAGGGTTCTAAAGACTTTACTAACTACGAGAGTATCGGTATTAGTGCATTGGCGACAGTCGTAGAACCGAACCCATAAGTCGCAATTTCCGTTGATAGAGAAAGGTAGAAGGACGAAAAAAGCAGTATAATCCGTAGTATACAAAGACGCAAATATAACAACGCTAACTTGCCCACTATCATAAGGTGTTAATCTCCGATTTTTTTCTAGTAATTCCTTGCACCTCCTACTTACTACCTTTTTGCAAGGTATTCAGGGATCGGTATTGTATCCTCTACCCTCTATTAATATAAATAATTTTGCTTTTACCTCCCTCAATTAGCTCTTGCCCCTCTACAGATAGATACAGATATTACACCTCAGACTGATGAAATCTAGGTATAAAAAAAATATATTATTGACATAGACACAAATGAGAAAACAAATTCTGCATTTGTGCTAACTATATTGATTCTTGAATTGGAGGCGTAAAAATGGCCTTAGGTAAAGATAAGCGCGCGATCGGTGTGTTCTCGAGTCGCCAAGATGCTGAGTATGCACTCAATGAGCTTGAGCGCTCTGGTTTTCCCATGGGTAAAGTTTCCGTTATTGCCCGAAACGCAGATCGCCAAGATGATATTGCTGGTGTTAATGTCAGAGATCGGGTGGGCAATAAAGCAGATGAAGGTGCCACAAGTGGAGCTATTACAGGCGGTACATTAGGCGGTATTACCGGCTTACTCGTAGGTCTAGGTTCTTTGGCGATTCCTGGGGTGGGTCCAGTCGTACTAGCAGGTGAGATAGCCACAACTTTAGCTACGACTGTAGCAGGTGGCGCAATTGGTGCAGCAGCTGGCGGTCTGCTTGGAGCACTTATTGGTTTGGGAATTCCCGAAGAACGAGCCAGAGTTTACAACGACCGCGTGTCTAGAGGGGATTATCTAGTAATCGTAAATGGTACAGACGACGAAATTGTCAGAGCCCAAACGATTCTAAGCGATCGCGGCATTCAGGAATGGGGTATTTACGATCAGTCAGGCGCTACGTCTGTCCGCAATGATTATGCAACCACCCCCATAGGTGGGATGACCAGTATGCCTTTTGGAGATCCACTCATCGGTGCCCCTACCACTACTATGGGTGGGTTCAGTGGCATGCCTTTAGGTGAGCCATTAGGTGTGATTCCCGCGCCTACAACCTATGACACCACAATACCTACCAGTAGGACCGCAGGCAGCATTAGTGGTCGTAAGCGAGCTGTAGGTGTCTTTTCCAGCCGCCGAGATACAGAGTATGCGCTGCACGAGCTGAGAAATGCTGGCTTTCCCATGGATAACGTTTCTGTGGTTGCAAAGGACGCAGACCGTAACGACGAGCTTGCTGGTGTGGACATGACGAATTCGCCTAGAGAAGACAGCTCCTCTTCAGGCGTTGGTAATAAAGCTGACGAGGGTGCTGCAACTGGTGCGGTAACTGGTGGGGCGATAGGAGGTCTAACCGGTTTATTGGTCGGTCTTGGTGCTTTAGCGATTCCTGGTATAGGTCCTGTCATGCTAGCAGGTGCTGCTGCGACAGCTATAGCTACTACCCTTTCTGGTGGAGCAATTGGTGCCGCCGCTGGTGGTTTGGTTGGCGCACTTCTTGGTTTAGGAATTCCTGAAGAGCGAGCTGAAGCTTACAACACTAGCTTATCTCGAGGTGATTATCTGGTGATAGTGGACGGCACGCATGACGAGGTTCTTCGTGCCGAAGCGATTTTGAGCAGCCGGGGAATTCAAGATTGGGGTGTTTATAATGCACCCGGTACTGATACTACTCGCACCGATTATGTCGCTACCAATGTGGTTGATACCACTCGCACCGATTATGTTGTTACTGATGCTCCTGTGGTCGATACCACTCGCACCAACTACTCTGGTAGCGTTTCTGACAATGATCCCAAGGTGATCATCGTTGACCATCGAACTGAATTCTAGGCTTACGAGTTATTTGCTCCTCTTAACAACGTCAAAAAAGTGCAGGAGCAGGATTAGTGAAGAACTTGCTCCTTGCTACCTTGAAAAACACAAACAAATTTCACCTTTATCGAATCCATTGAGGAAATAGAAATGAAAAAGATTACTCCCTTTTTAATAAGCGGCTTTTTACTTTTGGGTACTATTGCTTGCCAGGACGTTTCTAAAACGAGTTCTGATGCTCCTAATTCTACCCAAGAAACTGTCACAGCGCCAGATGCAGAAACGGTTCAGACTAGCCAAAACGACGCCCAAAGTGAAGTCCGCAAAAATCAGCTTAATGCTGACATCAAAGCGCGTGAACAACGCAACAACGTTACCGGGGGCGATGCAATCAGATCTGAAGACGACCTCGAAAGCGAAGTTCGTAGTAAGTTGGAGGCGAACATACCAAAAAGTCAGCTAACTGTTGAAGCCGCCGATGATGGTGTTGTGACTGTATCAGGAACTCTTCCTAATCAGCAAGACCTGGGTAAAATCGAGCCTTTAGCAAAAGAGATTAAAGGTGTTAAGAGTGTGGTTAATAAAGTGACCTTTGCTCCGCCAGCACAATAGTACGGTGTAGGGGAGCAGGGGAGCAGGGGAGCAGCAACCTCATATTTAAAGGTAGGGTTTTAATACTGATGCTTTTGCATGTTCGCACTTCGTATCTCTAAGCAAATCTTTTCCATGAATTGAGGGGCTTAAAACCATATAAGCAAGAACAACTCTTTCCCCCCTGCTCCCCTGCCCCCCTGCTCCCCTGCTCCCCTGCCCCCCTGCTCCCCTGCTCCCCTGCCCCCTACACCCTGTCACTTAAGGCTTTCACTAATTGCTGGATATGAGCGAGTTCATGGGTTGCCATCACTGAGATTCGAATCCGACTCGTAGGCACAGTGGGAGGGCGGATAGCTGGGGCAAAAATGCCGGATGCTTTGAGCTGGTATCCAGCTTTTAGGGCTGCCGCTGGGCTTTCTAATTGAAAACAGAGGATAGGAGATTCAGAAGGTAGTAATTTCAGCTTGGATTTTTGAATCAACTGTTTGAGGCTGTCCACGTTGCGCCAGAGCGATCGCTTGCGTTCTGGTTCTTGTTGGAGAATGCTAACTGCTGCCAATGCCGCTGCTGTATCAGCTGGCGAAAGAGCTGTGGTGTAAATCCAGCTGGATGCACGGTTACGCAGAAAGTCGATCAGGGCTTTTGTTCCAGCTACATACCCGCCTAAACTGCCTAAGGCTTTACTCAGCGTACCAACTTGCACCAACTGGCGTCCTGTACAGCGGAAATGCTCTACACACCCAGCGCCAGTTGCTCCTAAAACACCAGTGGCGTGTGCTTCATCGACTAGTAGCATGCAGTTGAACTGTTCAGCTAAATCTAACAGTGTCGGTAAGGGGCAAAGATCACCATCCATGCTGAAGACGCTATCGGTCAGAATCAGGCAGCGGCGGAATTGTTCTCGCTGTTGATTCAATTGGCTTTTCAAAACCTCAACATCACAGTGAGGGTAGTCGATGACGGTTGCTCCACTGAGGATAGCGCCGTTTTTGAGACTGGAGTGATTGTACTGATCTGAGAAAATCAAATCGCGCTTGCCAACTATTGCCGCGATCGCGCCCAAATTCGCTAAATATCCGGAGCTGAATACTAAAGCATCTTCTGTTTGTTTAAGAGATGCGATCGCTAGTTCCAGTTGCCGGTGCAACTCTCTATGACCACTGAGTAACCGGGAGCCAGTGCTGCTGGTGCCAAATTCCTGTGTGGCGGCAACAGCGGCTTGAATCAGGCGATCGTCCCCCGCTAGCCCCAGATAATCATTACTAGCAAAGTTGATAACTGGATGCCCCTCTAGTTGCACGATAGGACCAGGGAGACTGTGGATCGTTTGCACCGAACGATACCAGTCTGCTCGGTGAATTGTGGTGAGAGATTGCTCTAGCCAATTATAAGGGTCGCTGAGCGTGGTGGGGTGTGGGGTGTGTGTCACAACAAGCAAATTAAATAGCTGTCAGAGTAGAGAAGGGCTCGCTTTCTTGAGTTGACTTAACTATATGCCGATTATTGAGGTTGAGAACCTGAGCAAAGTCTATCCTGTAGCCGTTAAAGAACCCGGCATCCAGGGGACACTGCGCCACTTTTTGCGCCGTACCTACCGCTCAGTAGATGCGGTCAAGCAAGTTTCCTTTCAAATTGAACCAGGAGAGATCGTTGGATTTTTGGGTGCCAACGGGGCGGGAAAAACTACCACTCTGAAGATGCTCACAGGGCTGATCCATCCCTCTGTGGGTCACGTAAGAGTAGCTGGACACATACCCTTCCGGCGCAAAGCCGCTTTTTTAAAACAAATTACTCTAGTGATGGGGCAAAAACAACAGTTGCTCTGGGACCTACCAGCGCTAGACTCCCTGAAAATCAACGCTGCCGTTTATGAAATATCTGATAAAGAGTACCGACAGCGGGTAGGCGAACTGACAGAGATGCTTTCTCTTCAAGGCAAGCTCAACCAAGCTGTCCGTAAGCTTTCCTTGGGCGAACGTATGAAAGCCGAACTGCTGGCAGCACTTCTACACCGACCCCAAGTGCTGTTTTTGGACGAACCCACTCTGGGACTTGATGTCAATGCCCAGGTGGGAGTGCGCAAATTCCTGCGCGAGTATAACCAGCGATATGGAGCCACAGTCCTCTTAACTAGCCACTACATGGCAGACATCACTGCCCTCTGCCAACGGGTACTGGTGATTCACCAGGGGCAGCTAATTTACGATGGCAGCCTGGATGGGTTAATTGATAGATTTACCCCATACCGCGAAGTTCAAGTAGAACTTGCCCACCCGCTGCCTGAAGCTAAACTGTTGACCTACGGTCAAATCAAAGCAATGGAAGGTCAATCGGTGCGTTTCTATGTGCAGCGCGAGATGCTTACCCGCTCAGTAGCTCGAATACTAGCGGAGTTGGAAGTGGTTGACTTGACTGTAACCGACCCGCCAGTCGAAGAAATTATTGGTCAAGTCTTTAGCGCCGGAGGCGTCTCATGAGTTTGGCAATCAGAAAAGCTAGAGTTTTGCTCATAGCTTACTATGCCCACATGTTAGAGTACCGGGCTGAACTATTTTTGTGGGCTTTGTCTGGAACCCTGCCCCTGATCCTGATGGGAGTCTGGACGCAGGCTGCCCAAAATGGTCAATTTGGGCTGTCACCTGTAGACTTTGTCCGCTACTTTCTCGCAGTTTTCATTATCAGGCAGTTCAATGTGGTCTGGGTGGTGTATGAGTTTGAGAAGGAGGTGGTGGAGGGAAAATTGTCCCCCCGACTGCTACAGCCGCTCGATCCTGTCTGGCATCACGTTGCATCACATTTATCGGAACGACTTGCCCGTTTACCGTTCACCCTGGCGCTGGTAGGTTTGTTTTTTGGGCTGTATCCCCAGGCTCTCTGGGTACCGCCTCTAGGGAATTTTTTGCTATTTTTACTGACGCTGATACTCGCTTTTGCCCTCCGCTTTCTGATCCAGTACACTTTTGCCTTATTTGCCTTCTGGACTGAGCGAGCTACCGCGATTGAGAACTTCTGGTTTTTGTTCTACCTGTTTCTGTCTGGAATGATCGCTCCGCTGGAAATGTTTCCGGCGTCTGTGCGTCAGGTAGTGCTTTGGACTCCCTTTCCTTACCTAATTCATTTCCCGGCAGCTCTGTTAATTGGGCTACCAGAGGATGTAGTGCGAGGGTTTGTGGTGATGCTAAGTTGGAGCCTGCTGTTTTTCGTTGTAAATCGGTGGCTGTGGCGACGGGGATTGAAACAGTATTCCGGGATGGGAGCGTAATCATAAAAGTTACACTTAAAGCAACATTAACTCTCCACAAAACACTGGAGGCTGTGAATGACCACACAAATTCAACTTCCTCAGCAGGTTATCTACCCGGAAAGTGACGGACAACCAATGGCGGACAACACCAAGCAGTTCCGCTGGATTATGACAATTCAAGGCGGGTTAGATGCTCTATTTAAAGATGCTTCCGATGTCTTTGTGGCAGGTGATCTTCTTTGGTATCCGGTTGAAGGCGATAATATGCTCCGCAAAGCCCCGGATGCGATGGTTGTGTTTGGCAGACCCAAAGGAGATCGAGGCTCCTACCAACAGTGGCAAGAAAATAATATTCCCCCACAAGTTGTGTTTGAAATTCTCTCCCCTGGAAATCGCTTGACGGAAATGTTCAATAAACTGAAGTTTTATGAGCGTTATGGGGTGGAGGAGTTCTATATTTACGACCCAGATCGTCTCGATTTGGCTGGATGGCTGCGCTCTGGTGAGGAACTGCGTGAAGTTGATGCAATTGTGGGTTGGGTAAGCCCCCGGTTAGGTGTGCGGTTTGAGCTTTCTGCGGATGGGTTAGAACTATATCGACCTGATGGGCAAAAGTTCACCACCTATGTGGAACTTGACCGACAGAGGGAATTAGCGATGGCAAGAGCTGAACAGGAAGCACAACGAGCTGAACAGGAAGCACAACGAGCTGAACAGGAAGCACAACGAGCTGAGCGCTTGGCAGCAAAACTACGAGAATTGGAAATTGATCCAGATACAATTTGAGTGAGAGGTGCAGCCGATGAAACGATACCTGAGTGTGTTGAGGTTGTTGTGGAGTGCTGCGATCGCCGCCGAGTTAGAATACCGAGTCAACTTCCTCTTGGCTGCACTCACTAGCTTGGGCAATCTTGCAGGCAGCTTGTTTGGGCTATCTTTGTTCTACTACGGTACTGACTACACCTTCCAGGGGTGGACTTGGGAAGAAGCGCTGGTGGTACTGGGCATCTTTACTGTGCTTCAAGGGTTTTCCAGCACCTTCCTCGCTCCCAATCTAAACCGCATTGTCAACTACGTTCAACAAGGTACACTAGACTTCGTACTTTTAAAGCCGATCAGTAGCCAGTTTTGGCTGTCAGTTCACACCCTTTCGCCTTGGGGGTTGCCAGATATCGTTTTTGGAGGAGTACTGATTGGTTATGCAGGTGGACGACTCGGTTTAGGAGCGTCTGACTACCTCCTCAGTGCTGTTCCGCTTTTGTTTGGCCTTGGGAGCCTCTACAGCCTGTGGTTTATACTAGGAGCAACCAGCATTTGGTTTGTCAAGGTTTACAACGTCACTGAGGTT
>QQTW01000232.1_pt1 | contig 33554 bp, 28 predicted proteins | sample 1904831 | NCBI WGS metagenome assembly QQTW01 (sample SAMN09435610, study PRJNA476489) | Subsurface metagenome, whole genome shotgun sequencing project.
ATCGCAAGTTATCTCGAAACAGCCTACTCCAAAGACCGCCCCGTTCTCGTGGCTTACGATACGCGCTTTCAAGCTGAAAAGTTCGCCTACACTGCTGCCGAAGCATTGGCAGAGTTGGGCTGGAATGTAATGATTTGCGATCGCGATTGTCCGACCCCGGTAATTGCCTACAATGCCCGTCTTCTCAATTCTGCGGGGGCATTAATGTTTACTGCAAGTCACAATCCCGCGCCCTACTGCGGAATTAAATATATTCCCGACTACGCAGGCCCCGCCACCCCAGAAATTACCGATACGATTGTAGCAAATCTTGACAGTGCGGCAGATACGCCCGTTAACGGCAATTTTAGCGCCAAAATCTCTACGTTTGACCCCAAACCAGAGTATCTCAAATTTATTTACACTCTGATTGATGTAGAGCGGATTCGTAGCGCTCGCCTGAAGGTAAAGTATGACGCGCTCTATTCCACCTCTCGCGGCTACTTAGATACGGTTTTAGAACACTGTGGCTGCGAATTAGAAAGCTTCCACACCTACCGCGATGTGCTTTTTGGGGGGGGGATGCCCGAACCCAAAGGCGAACAGTTGGTAGAACTTGCTCAAGCGGTAACAAGAGATGGCGCTGATATTGGGGTAGCAACCGATGGAGATAGCGATCGCTTTGGTATTATTGACGAACAAGGCAATATGCTGTCGCCGAATACTGTTTTACTGCTATTAGCGCGGCATCTAAGCAAAAATCGCGGCAAAACTGGAGCAATTGTCCGCACGGTAGCAACTACCCATTTACTCGATAATCTCGCGGCTAAGTACGGCTTAGAGATTTTTGAAACGGCGGTAGGCTTTAAGTACATTGGCGAAAAAATGCGCGAAACTGCCGTATTAATTGGCGGTGAAGAATCGGGAGGATTGAGCGTAATCGGGCATATTCCCGAAAAAGACGGGATTTTGGCAGATATGCTAGTAGCGGAAGCGATCGCTTACGAAGGTAAGCCGTTAAGTCAGTTAGTAGAAGAAGCAATTTCCGAAGCCGATGGCCCGTTGTACAATCAACGTCTAGACTTGCATTTAGATGATGCTCATAAAGCTGCAACTATCGAGTCTTTTACTAAAAATCCACCGTCAGATATCGCAGGAGTTAAAGTCAAAGAAGTTGGGCGTAAAGATGGCATTAAGCTGTACTTGGAAGATGGTAGCTGGGTGCTGTTACGTCCTTCGGGAACTGAACCACTAATGCGCGTCTACTTAGAGACTCATTCTGTCGAACAGCAAAACAAAATAGCTTCCCAAATGGAACAACTGATTAGTCAGTTAAAACCTGTAAGCGTTTAGGTCGATTGGCGATTAGCTAAAATAACAGCTAATCGCTAATTGCTCTTAAAATGAAAACTATTGCTAACTTAATCGTTTCTTTAATTGTTGCTACTTGGGTAATTGCGATCGCGATTATTTCCCTCAAAAACGTAGCGCCAATTTCTTTAAAGTTTTTTACTTTTACCTCTATTCAACTACCTTTTTTTCTTGTAATTGCCTTCAGCGTCGGTGCAGGTATAGTTTTAATGGCGCTGATTCAACCATTGTGGAGCTTTTCGGGTTCTAAAAGAAATAACGATGATGACTTTGATGAGGATGATTTCTCTTTCAACGACGTTCGCAAATAAATTATTCCCTGGGAATTTGTTGCAACCACGCTGCTAAATCTCCTACCTCGGAAAAGTCTAACAATTCTTCTGCTAAATCTTCTAGCTGAGTAAGTTGTAATTGCTCAATGCGCTGTTGCAATTCGGGCGTAACAGTGCCAATTTTGCGAGGAAGTAGACGCATAACTAAAGATAATGCTTCAGATTGCCTTCCTTGGACAAGTCCTTGCTCAATACCTTCTCTCATCCAGCTAGTAACTATTTTCATTGCTGCCTCCTTTTGGCTTGGTTCAATTTTATCAATTTCAGCTTGAAAAATCTGTTTTTCTTGAGCGTTCAACTGCAAATAACTATCGATAAACCCAGATATTAATTGCATTTTTGCTGGATTTAGGCGCAAGGTTGCAAGTAAACGCAAACATTCTAGCTTTACCCTTGGGCGATCGCTATCTGCTATATTCATTTTTGCCATTAATGCACTAGCAACGGGGTTTGCTTGCTGGACAAAATCTCGCCAATTAAGTTGGTTTAGTTGAATGACATCGTAGTTAAATTGTAAAACTACCTTATTGGGAAATGCTACTTGATGGTAGTTGGATTCTGAGGTTTTGGGATACTTGTAAGAAAATAAAACTACCGGGTAAATAGGTAAGTCAAACTTTTCGTACAAACGAGAAAAATACCGAAACATTCGCTTGCTAAAGTCAGCTTGTTGCTGTGCTTGGTTTTCTATGTGAATCAAGAAAAAAGATTCTTGAGAACGAAATTTAGCTTTGACAATTAAATCGGCTTCATACCTTTCACCCGCAGTTATATCCGTAAATATTTCCTTATCCAGAAATGTAATAGAATCTTGTTCTAGATAAGTTAATATTTCTGGTATAAATAAATCCAAAAATTCTACAAAAAATGTGCCGATTAATTCCTTAAATAAACGGTCGTGGTCGATCATTTCGTTTCCATCCAGTTGTTACCAGAACGGACATCAACCATCAAAGGAACGCTGAGTTTTACGGCATTTTCCATTGTCGATTTGATTTGTGGCTGCAAAGAGTCCCACTCATCGGGGGGGACTTCAAATACTAATTCGTCGTGAACTTGCAATAGTATTCGGGCTTGGTAATTTTTTAAAATATCGTGCAGTTGAATCATCGCCACTTTGATAATATCAGCGCTCGATCCTTGGATGGGTGCATTAGCCGCCGCCCTTAGCAAACCCGCATCGTTAGCCGTTAAGCCGCGAATTTCATCTAAGTTGATGTCGGCAATTTTGGAATTATGCAATTTACGCAGGCGATCGCTTGTAAAGTTAAAGTAACGCCGACGACCAAAAATTGTTTCTACATAACCATTAGCGATCGCTTGTTGTTGCATTGTTTGCAAGTATTCAAAGACTTTCGGATAAGTAGCATTGAATTTTTCAATAAAAGTCTTACCCTCTGTTGCTTTCATTCCGGTTTCTCTAGCAAACCTTTGAGCGCCCATCCCGTAAATTACGCCAAAATTGATAGTTTTTGCAAGTCTTCGTTCATCCGGTGTAACATTTTCTTTTTCAAATAACAATCGCGCTGTAACAGTGTGAATATCCTCGTTACCTTGATACGCTTCCACTAATATAGGTTCTTGGCATAAATGCGCCAAAATCCGCAACTCAATTTGCGAATAATCCGCCGCTACCATTAACCAGCCAGTTTCGGGAATAAAGCCTTTGCGAATTAGCCGACTAAAAGCTGTACGAATGGGGATGTTTTGCAAGTTGGGGTTAGAAGAAGATAAGCGCCCCGTAGAAGTAACCGTTTGATTGAAATTTGTATGCAATCGTCCTGTATCTGCGCGTACTAAGGCGGGAAGCGCGTCTACATAGGTAGATTTGAGTTTAGACAAAGTCCGGTATTCTAAAACTGCATCAACTACAGGGTGATCTCCTTGCAGTTTTTCTAAAGTAGCCGCATCGGTAGAGTAGCCTGTAGCAATTTTCCGCGACTTTTTGCGATCTAAATTAAGTTTGTCAAACAATAATTCGCTCAACTGTTTGGGCGAACCTAAATTAAACTTTTCCCCGGCGGCGGCGTAAGCTTGAACTTCTAAAGCGGCTAAATCTTGCTCTAGCTTGTCGGAAAGCTCTTTTAGGTACTCTGAATCAATCCGAATCCCGTCATACTCTATTTGCGCCAAAACAGGCTCTAAAGGCTGCTCAACGTCTAGTAGTAACTTGTGTAAGTTGGGGACTTTAGCTAGTTCGGCTCTTAGTTTGGGGACTAATTTAAACGTACAATGAACGTCCATGCCGCAGTAGTCAGCAACGGCGGGGATCTCTATATCGGCAATGGTTTTACCTTTGGGGACTAACTCTGTATAACTTTTTGCGGTTATTCCTAAATACTTTTGACTTAAATCGCTTAAATTATGGCTGCTATCTGGATCTATTACATAACTTGCCAGCATCGTATCAAATACGACTCCCGCGAGGTTTATGCCCTGACAGTGCAAAACTAGGCGATCAAATTTGGCATTTTGCAAGGCTTTGGGATAATTGGGGCTTTCTAAAATGGTTTTTAATTCATTGAGAGCGATCGCACTATCTAAATTTGTCCCTGCTTTATGTCCGAGGGGAATATAAGCCATCTCTGTTGTTTCGCTTCCCCAACAACAACCAATTCCAACTAAGCGCGCATCTCTTGGTTCTAAGTCAGAAGTTTCCGTATCCCAAGCCACAGGGTTATTAGCATCTGTAAAAGTTTGCAACTTCTCGATCAAGTCCTTTAATTTAGCTTCTGTATCAATAATTTGCGGTGTAATGGGTGAAATTAGTTGCTCTGCGGCTTTGGCGGTATCGGCGGCGCTGAAAAACCACAAGTCATCGCTGGCAAATTCAGGTTCTTCAATTACTACAGGAGAAGATGCGGCGGGTTTTTCTTCAACTACACCCCCAAATCGCTGTTGGAGTTGATTAACTTTGCCTAAAAATGTTTTAAATTCTAGCTTTTCTAAAATTGGCTCTAGTATCGTGCTGTCAAAACCTGTAAGTTTACAGTCCTCTAATTGAATATCTACAGGTACATCTAATACAATTTGCGCCATGTAACGCGAGTGGTAAGCGTCGTCTTTCCCTTCTATTAATTTCTTTTGCGTTGCGCCTTTGATTTGGTCTATAGAAGCATAGATTTCATCGAGATTATTGTAAGTTGTCAATAATTGAACGGCGGTTTTTTCGCCAATTCCTCGCACACCGGGAATATTATCGGATTTATCGCCGCATAAAGCTTTAAAATCAACTACTTGCGAGGGTAAAACTCCTAGCTTTTCTTGGACTTGCTCAGTGCCAAAGTCGCTAGGGCCTGTACCGCCACGCTGAATAAAAGTAGTGCTGAGATATAAAACCCCAATGTGCTTATCGGGATCGACAAGTTGAAACAAATCGCGATCGCCTGTTAATATTTTTACCTCATATCCCGCCGCGCTCATTTGCATTGCCAACGTACCTAAAATATCGTCGGCTTCGTAGCCTGGGGCGGTTAAAATTGGAATGCTCAAGCCTTCTAGCAATTCGTGCAAATTCTTTAAATCCGGTACAAAGTCTTCCGGCGTACCAGGGCGATCGGCTTTATAGGTGTCGTCCGCTTCGTGGCGAAAAGTCGGTAAACCCAAGTCAAAAGCGATCGCCATTGCTTCAGGTTTTTGGACGGTCATTACTTCAAGGAGTGACTTAAGAAAACCAAAACAAACGCTAGTCGGAATACCTGTAGTTGTTCTCAATCCGCCATCACGTCCTTTGGCAAAGGCAAAGTACGACCGAAAAGCTAGAGAATGTCCGTCAACTAAAATAAATGTCGGGCGATTTGAAGCGGCGCTATCTATTATTTGAGACATAAAAATAAGTTATAGATTTACAAATATTCAACCAGTCTTATATAATGCTAGATCGGCTGTCTAATTTCTGCTCGGATCGGGTAGACACGTGGCAAATGCTGGAATTATAAGTAATTACTAATCCAGCTACCTGTACGGCAAACTTACAAATCATCCCATGACTTACGCAATCATTGAAACTGGCGGCAAACAACTAAGAGTTGAACCAGGTCGCTTCTACGATATCGAATTACTGCATCTTGAACCTGATGCAACTTTGACTTTAGAAACGGTTTTATTAGTCAATAACGACAACGACATTACAATCGGACAGCCTTATGTTGCGGGTGCGACTGTAGAAGGAACGATAATGCGGCACTTTCGCGCGCGCAAAGTTCTTGTCTACAAGATGAAGCCCAAGAAGAAAACTCGCAAAAAGCGCGGGCATCGTCAAGAAGTAACTAGACTAATGATTAACTCCATTAGTCTTAATGGATCGGTATTTACTGCTCCCGAAACGGATACCCCGGTCGTGGAAACACCAACTCCGGTGGAAGCAGAATAAAAGCTAACTGCTCGTTTTGATATTTATAAAGAGGAATTTATGGCTCATAAGAAAGGAACAGGTAGTACTCGTAACGGTCGCGACTCAAATGCCCAAAGGTTAGGAGTTAAGCGTTATGGCGGTCAAGTTGTACGTGCAGGCAATATTCTCGTGCGTCAGCGCGGTACAAAGTTTCACCCCGGTAACAATGTAGGTATTGGCAGCGATGATACTTTGTTTGCCCTAATTGATGGCGTTGTAACTTTTGAAAGAAAAGGCAAAGCTCGCAAAAAAGTCAGCGTGTATACTTCTCAAGCCACTCCTAGCACTGAAACTGTAGCATCGGCAGCTTAATTAGTTTTTAGTTAATCAAAAAGGCTACTTTAAAAAAAGTAGCCTTTTTTATTTGCTATTTCAGAAGCTCTGGGGAAACGCTCTTGAGAAGAAGTAGTTAGTTATCCCACCCAGAAATAAACCTAATAGAGAGATAAGAGCTATAGTTATAAAAATTTGGCGATCGCTAAAACTAGCAGCCTGCATATCTATCTTGGCTAATAAAAAAGCACACATAATTACCAGTAGATGAGCAAAGGTATGCAACCAAAACACAATCACAACACCCAAAAAAGCAATTAGTACCGCGACTATAAACGCTTTAAAATCTGAAGCAAGTAGGTAAGCAAAGCTATCGCGCATAGTTGACCAAGAACAGGATAACATTGCCCCTAATAGCACAATTCCTATAGAAACGCCTACCCAAACTGACCAATGCTCGTGCCAAGCCGATAAAAAACCCCCTAAAGTAGTATTTGTAGCTAAAAGTAGCGATAAAGCCAGCCAAGGTATTCTTGATATCATTATTTTTTGTTTTTGTCAATATACAACTACTAATAGTCTTAAGCCGATCGTACCTTTGAGGCAAACAAATTTAAAAGAGCGCGATCGCACTAAATTAGGAAAATAATTACAATATTCTCTTAAAGATTTGTAAACTGATAAAGACGCTGTTGGAGTGTCAAGTCTTGTTAGGGAGTTTTCATGCAGCAACTTGTTAGGGCAGAGCGTTTCTGCTTAGGCGGTCATATTTTGGCTAAAGTTTTTGGACTAGCAGGTTTAATGTTAGTCGTACCTCACGCTGAGGTAATTACAAATTTGGGAAGTGTAGGACAAACAGCTTTTCAATTGAGTATGGCAGGCGGCGGAGTATCAGATATTCTCCTTGGAATAGCTGCGGTATCAATTTATGCTTACAGGCAGTTAGGCGTTAAAGCTTGGCTGCTATTTATGCTGCCCACAATTTTTATATCTTTAGGTAGCGAATTATTAGGGACTAGCACGGGCTTTCCTTTTGGCGACTATAGTTACTTAAGCGGATTAGGTTATAAAATTGCCGGATTAGTACCGTTTACAATTCCTTTATCGTGGTTTTATGTAGGTTTAGCGGCGTATTTGCTGGCAAGAGTCGGCTTAAATGTAGATCGAAAGCCCACCTTATTGCGCCATCTAGGAGCGATCGCTTTAGGAGCGGCGATTTTTACTTCCTGGGACTTTGCTTTAGAACCTGCGATGAGTCAAACGGCGGTGCCATTTTGGTTTTGGGAAGAACCCGGAGCATTTTTTGGTACGCCCTACCGAAACTACGCTGGCTGGTTTGGAACTAGCGCTCTATTTATGAGTGTCGCGGCTTTATTGTGGAGAACAACAAAAATCGCCAAACTGCAAAAACCGCAATTAATCTTACCCTTAGTAGTTTATTTAACTAACTTTATCTTCGCGGCAGTAATGAGTTGTGCGGCAGGTTACTGGATTCCCGTACTGCTGGGGTTTGCGGTGGGTGTAGTTCCCGCGATCGCGCTGTGGAATATGGCTCAAGTTGAATCAACGACGGAAGACACCAGCAACGATCTAGCCGTAATGCCCGTAAAACAAGTTGCTTATAAGTAATTACTATTGGATAACAGATTGTGAGTGACTGGTTGACTATTGAGAGCGGACTTGCTTTTGGACTATTACTAATTCAATTACCAGCTACGGCGGTATTGCTGTCGCGGCTGGTGAAAGGAGCGAGTCGTCACGCACCGATTCAACCCGGCAAGGGGACACCAGAGCTTTTAGCTACAGTCAGCGTAGTAGTACCTACGCTGAATGAAGCCGAACGAATTAGTCCTTGTTTAGCTGGGTTAAGTCAGCAAAGTTATGAAGTGCGGGAAATTACAATTGTAGATAGCTACTCTAAAGATGGAACGCCAGAACTTGTTAAAGCTGCAAGCCAAAAAGATCCGCGTTTTCGTTTAATCAATGATGACGCTTTACCGCCGGGTTGGGTAGGTCGTCCTTGGGCTTTGCATAATGGATTTACCCATAGTTCCGAGCATAGTGAATGGATTTTGGGTATAGATGCAGATACACAGCCTAGGGCGGGATTAATTGCCGGACTGATAAACATTGCTAATGCGGAGGGTTACGATTTAGTTTCCCTATCGCCGCAATTTATTCTCAAGTATCCGGGAGAGTGTTGGTTGCAACCGGCACTATTAATGACTTTACTTTACAGATTTGAAAGCGCTGGAGTCGATAGCGAAATTGCCGAACGAGTCATGGCAAACGGACAATGTTTTTTATGCCGTCGCTCTGTTTTGGCACAAATAGGGGGTTATACTAGCGCGCGATCGTCTTTCTGCGATGATGTCACTTTAGCGCGAAATATTGCCAGCTTAGGCTTTAAAGTCGGCTTTTTAGATGGCTCTCAAGTCCTGAAGGTACGAATGTATGAGGGAGCAGTAGAAACTTGGAATGAGTGGGGGCGGAGTCTCGATCTTAAAGATGCGTCGTCAATGAGTCAAGTTTGGGGAGATTTATGGCTATTGCTATCCGTTCAAGCATTGCCTTTATTTGTTGTCCTTTACTTTTGCTTTGCGGCACCTCTAACACTATTACCCCTGTTGTTATTGGGCTTAAATGCTTTTCTATTAGTGATTCGCTGGGCGTTGTTACTAGCTGTCGCCTCGGCTTACGACTTTTCGAGCGCCAAAGGCGGGTGGCTATTTTGGCTTTCGCCTTTTGCCGATCCTCTAGCGGTAGCGCGAATTTTCTTATCGGCTAATCGCACTCCTACTCAGTGGCGGGGTCGGAGTTATGTCCAGTCGCCAAGTTAACATCGTCTCCTCGTTCTAGTTCCCATAGAATTTGATTGCCTTCTCGTCTTACCCTTGAGACAATCCAGTTGCGCCAGCGCCACTCGTCTCCCCGGCTAGTGACGGCGCTGGCGTGGACATCCATTAAGTCTGCAAGTTCCGAACTTGTAATCAGGTAGCCTTTAGTTGCAATTTCTTCGGCAATTCGCAGGGTATCTATCAAGTTGCGTAATTGTCCGACTTTGACCTCGCGGGGTAATTCGTCGGGATGGGAATTTAAGGGGACGGGTGAATCCATGTTTGTCGTTTTTACAGCCAGTAGGCTAGAGGGGATTGTTTGGTCGATTATATTATTGTCGCCCTTCTCCTCGGCTACTTCTGTTAAAGATACATCTATCTGGGATGGATTTGTTCCTTGTTGCAAGGATAAGGTTTTTCCGTTGGCAAAAGCACGAGCGATCGCATCGCAACGTTCATTTCCCACATTTCCCGCATGACCCCGGACGTGCTGCCACAATACCAGTTTATTATTTAACTTATCTAAATTTTCCCACAGGTCTTGATTGAGTACGGGCTTGCCTTGAGCAGTTTTCCAGCCTTTTTTCTTCCAGTTTTTTACCCACTGGGTTACGCCTTTAATTAAATATTCGCTATCGGTATAAAGGGTAACTGGTTCTTTTGGTTGTGTCGCTGTAAGAAAATTTAATGCAGCGATCGCGGCTTGCATCTCCATGCGATTATTGGTAGTTTGCTTTTCGTTGCCGCCAAATTCGCGAACTGAATTATCTGTATAGTAAACAACTACACCCCAGCCTCCAGGACCGGGATTGCCAGTGCAAGCTCCATCAGTATAGATGCTTTGAATTGTGCCGGAAGACATCGCTAATGCCCAAATCTGCAACAGATCGTCCAGAATAACACAAACAGTGCTGTCTAGCTATTTGTGACATAATTGATTGCAGATATACCAATTGTTTAAACCCACTATTGTAGCCGTCAATACATTAATGTAAAAATTTAGTGTACATATCTTAAAACAGCTTGATAAAATCTTTATATAATCTGTAATTTTACGGTTTCATTACAAACTCTTTACATTACAATGGGTATAAAGGGGCGAATTTTACTTATAAATGAGTAATTAGGAGAATTAGTACCGTGAGGAAATGTGTCAAAATACACTATCGTCGTGGGATGCTAAATATTTACACGTATCTCTCCTAGCTCTATCTCTAGGTACAAGTATGATCTTCATGAAAAATTACAGATATTTTCTCAGTATTATAAAAACTATGTAAACAACTAATTGCAGAAGGAGTAAAAGTAGCTAATTATACTTAAGTTAAGTAGTTGCCCAGCCAAATTCAACCTTCTTCTGTCGCCAAAGTCTCAACTCAGTAATAATACTTAGATTCTGTAGATATATGAAAATTGCTCTAGTCCACGATTACCTAACGCAGCCAGGGGGCGCAGAGCGAGTTTTTGAGCTACTTTGTAAGCATTATCCCGATGCAGATATTTTTACATCGATCTACGACCCAGAGCGCAGTATTGACCTAGTAGATCGTGTAGTTAAAACAACTTTTTTGCAAAAAGTGCCAGGGGCAGCTAATTACTTTAGACTTTTAGCGCCACTATATTTTCCGGCTTTCCGCGCTTTAGACTTACAAGATTACGATTTAATTATTAGTAGTACGACTAGCTTTGCCAAAGCAGTACGCAAAAATCCTCAAGCCAAGCATATTTGTTTTTGTCATAATGTAACTAGATTTTTGTGGGATACAAAAACTTATTTACGAGAATATGGAGACTATCGATATTTTTATCCGATTATCGAAGCTATTTTTGGTTTAATGAGGAAAGTAGACTTAGAGTATGCTCAAGAACCAGATTTTTACATTGCAAATTCCAGTACCGTAGCAGGTCGAATTCGGCAAAATTACGGCAAGCAAGCAGTTGTAGTTAATTATCCCATTGATACTAATAACTTTGAATTTTCTGACAGTAAAAAAGATTATTATTTAGCATCCGCAAGACTAATTAGTTATAAACGCATAGATTTAATTGTAGAAGCATTTAACTGGCTGGGATGGCCGTTGATAATAATCGGAAACGGCCCGGAGCGATCGCGCTTGCAAGCTAAAGCTTTAAGTAACATTCAGTTTTTGGGTCACGTAACTGACAGCGAACGAACTAAATTGATGGCAAAAGCTCGCTCAGTTATTGTGGCAGCCCTTGAAGATTATGGGTTAGTACCCATCGAAGCAAATGCTAGTGGGACACCGGTAATTGCCTATGGCGCAGGGGGTGTATTAGATACGCAGATCCCAGGAAAAACTGGGGTATTTTTCCCTAAGCAAACACCCGATGCACTCCAAGGCGCACTTCTAAAAGCAAGGGAAACCACCTGGAATTATCAAGACATTCGTAATTGGGCAATTTCTAATTTTTCCGAACAAGCCTTTTTTAGCCAAGTAGATCGCTTAGTTGCCGATGTTTGCACCACATAGTTATCAATAGAGTAAGTTATTAATCCTGGAGTAAAAATTATGGTAAAGGTAGTTGAAAATAACAACATGGGAGCGGAAACCGATCCAGGTTATGGACAACTGTTTGCAGTTTTAAGTCGCCGTCGTTACTGGTTTTTGAGCGTCCTTGCGGGAGTTTTATCAATAGCTACCGTTGTCAGTCTGACGGCAGAACCTACCTATGAAAGCACTATGCAAATTTTGATAGAAGCTAACTATCAAGGTAGGAGAGACGTGCAATCTCCAGCCGATTCCGAGTTTGCCGATCCTAATATTGAGATAGACTACGCAACTCAAATTAACGTCATGCGTAGTACGCTATTAATTCAAAGAGCCGTAGATTTAATTAAGCCGGAATATCCAAATATAACTATTAGAGAAGTCAAAAGATCGCTAGTTTTAGCTCCCCTTGTCGAAGAAGATAGCGAAACGAAATACACAAAAATTGTCGAAGCAAGTTACGTTAGCAACGATCCTATAAAAACTCAAAAAATCTTACAGACTGTTTATCAAGTTTATCAAGCTTACAACCGAGAACAGCAAGAGCAACGGTTGAAAAAAGGTTTGCAATTTATTAACGATCAAATTCCTGGAGTCCGCAAACAAGTTGAAGATTCGGAAAATCAGTTAAAAACATTTAGGGCAAGTCAAAATTTAATCGACCCCGAACAACAAGCGGCAACGATTAATAATTCTCTCAATGCTGTAGTCCAGCAAAGACAAGCTCTCCGCGCTCAGTTTCAAGATACCGAAGCGCGATACAAAGTCTTACAACAACAAGTAGGTAGCAGCCCGCAAATAGCTTTAGCATCATCGCGTTTAAGCCAGTCGCCACGCTATCAAACACTACTTAACGAACTACAAAGAACAGATTTGCTGTTAGCAGCTAGACGCGGGACTTTCACCGATGCTGACCCCGGCGTACAAAAGTTAATCGAACTTCGTCAAAGCCAGCAAGCACTATTGCAAGCAGAACAATCGCGCGTTGTCGGCGCGGATGCGACGCAACTAAATGCTGGTAATTCTAATTTTCTATCTCAAGGACAAAGAACCGGGCTAGACATCAATTTGACAGGTCAACTAGCGGAAGTTCAAACATTGCTTAGTGCTTTGCAAGCCCAAGATGCGAGTTTGGCAAAGACCGAGCAAAATCTCCGCAACCAATTCGATCGTTTTCCAGCTTTATTGGCAGAGTACAACCGTCTAATTCCGTTAGTCCAAATCAACCGCGAGAAGTTGCAGCAACTATTAAGGGCGCAACAAGAATTGAGTTTAGAAATTGCTAGAGGCGGTTTTGAATGGCAAGCTTTAGAACAGCCCTTACTAGGCACGCAAATAGGCCCGAATGTTGTTCAAAATTTATTGTTAGGTTTAGTTGCAGGGATAATGTTAGGGGGTGTTGCTGCCTTCCTGCGCGAGGTAATGGATGATGCGGTACATACTTCTGACGAATTAGAGAAACAAGTTTCTATTCCATTGTTAGGCATGACTCCAGAATTGCCGCAAACAAAAGCCAGCGAACCGATTGTTAGTTTACCTTTTGGCAAACCAAAAATCTTAGCACCTTGGACGGTTCAAGTTAGTAATTGGCCTCCTTCTTGGGAATCGCTGGATCTGATTTATAAAAATATTCAGTTGCTAAATACAACAGAATCTTCTTTAAGATCGATTATGGTGACATCCGCCCTCGCTGGCGAAGGAAAGTCAACCTTAGCCTTAGGGTTAGCCCTCAGCGCGGCTCGTTTACATCAACGAGTCCTGTTGATAGATGCAGATTTGCGCCATCCCAATCTGCATGAAATGCTGAATTTACCCAACGATCAAGGACTTTCTACGTTACTTGAAAGCGATGCTATCGTACCAAATAATACAGGCATTCAATCGTCTGGATCTTATATTGATATCTTGACGGCAGGCCCAGTGCCTACAGACTCAGCAAATTTATTAAGTTCTCAAAGAATGCGGGAATTGATGGCAAAGTTTGAAGACACTTACGATTTGGTACTTGTAGATGCGCCACCAGTTCTAGGTATGGTCGATGCTATTTTGGCAGCTTCATTTTGCAGTGGCGTATTGTTAGTATCGCGCATGGGTAAAGTGACTCGGACTGAACTTACTCAAGCTACAGCTATGCTTAGTAAGTTAAATATGATTGGAGTTGTAGCAAATCATGCTAACGGACCTACGAGCTATGTAAGTGCTGCGAAAGATAAAGGAGGAGTAGTCCTACAACAAAGCTGGGAGTAAAAGCGAAGTTAGAGGAGTAATTGTTTTACTTATGTATAATAAGCACGGAGGAAATAAGCTCGATGGTGGAAAACGTAAAAAGTTATCGCTTTCCTAGCAATAATTCCAGCTTAATCATCTTACTAACTAATATTAATTAGTAAAAACGGTGTAAAAAATAATACTATCCATCTTGAGATAGTTACGCAAGAAATAGGAGATTGGTAATAATGCTTTATAGTGCCTTTAAAGAGTTATCAATCAAGTAGACGCTCAGTAATTTCAGCTAACAAAAATCAACCTACAATCCAAATTTAATAAATTTGAAAGGTAAAAACTTTGAACGAAGATTTAATTATAGGTCGAGTTGAAAAGCTGATTTTATGGATATTTTGAGCAAACTGAGAAAATCTTTTTGTGTTTAAATTGATAAGCCACATCCGAGAAAAATCATTTCTAAATTTTCCTAAATTATTGTTTCTGTAGCAAGCATAAAAACGCGATCGCCATACAATGTTAATCTCTAAAATTCCTAATCTACCCACTTATGCTCTGGTAAATACCCATCAACCAGAATATAAACTAATTGGCTGGACTTTGAAGTGGAAACAAAAACAACTGCTAGTAAAGGCTCGAAAGCCACGAGCATATCAAGTAGGTCTAGAAATTGAAGACGAGCAGTGGTTGCAAGAATGCTTGCAAAAATCACCAGTCAAAATAGTTCAAATAGACCCTGCCGTAGGTGCGGCAAATTTAAAATTATGGGCAAAAGCTGGCAAATATGCTAACAAACCTATATTTTTACGGGCTGGTACAACTCAAAAACTTCCTCGTCTATACCCTTTTCGCTGGCGATTAAAGCGCCTGTGCGACTTTGTGGCGGCGGCGGTATTAGTTGCCCTCCTAAGTCCGATAATTTTAGGGCTAATTGGTTGGCAATGGTTAACTTCGCCTCAATCTCCCATATTTATACGTCAATGGCGTGTTGGTCAGCGAGGTCAAATATTTCAGTTACTTAAATTTAATTTTTTAGCTGCGGAGCGTTACTCTTACTTGCAAAACTTGCCACAGCTATTTAATGTTTTACGTGGAGACATGAGTTTAGTAGGAGCGCGTCCTTGGACTTTAACAGCAGCAATTGACCTACCACCGGAACAACTTAATGCTTTACCAGGCATGACAGGAATACCAAAAATAAAGACACCGCTTCCTGTAGATACCACTACGGCGGCTCATTTAGACTATCTGAACAATTGGTCGCTGAGTAAGGACTTAAAAATTCTCCTGCAAACAGCACTAAGAATTTTATCGAACAGCATCAATTAGTCCATCATTATTATTAGCAGCTACCTATGGGTTTTAATCTTCCCGCTCCTATCCGTAAATCCCTGAAAGCTACCAGCTTTTGGAAAGACAATTACTTGCTGCTGAGAGAATTTAAGTATTTTCCAGGAGTTGCAACTTTAGCAATAGTTTTTGCCATTGGTGCGGCAGCTTTTGAAGGATTTGGGTTAGGATTTCTACTGGCATTTTTACAAAGCTTAGTCAATCCAGATTCTCCACCAATTCAAACGGGTCTTGGATGGTTTGATACTTTTATTTTAGGAGTAGATAAACCTCCGATGGAGCGGCTTTATCGAGTATCAGGACTGATACTTGCGGCAACTTGGATTCGGGCAGTTTTTAACTATCTATGCCAAGTTTATACTGAGATGACTCAACTGAAGTTGATAGATCGGCTCAGAAAAAGAATTTTTGAACAACTACAGTCATTAAGTTTAAGTTACTTTTCAACTAGCCACTCCGGCGAACTTATCAATACAATTACCGGAGAAATTTCTCGGCTGCAACAAGCTTTTGGCTTGAGTGCCTTTATCTTTACTAAAGGTTTGACACTCATGGTCTATGGAGTTTTAATTTTTCAACTGTCTTGGCAACTATCGGTCATTGCGATCGCTCTATTTACACTTTTGGCGGTAGGATTATCAGCGTTGAATAAGCGCGTAAGAGAAGCAAGTTTTGCCGTCTCTAAAACTAACGGTAGGTTTGCGTCTAGAGCTATTGAATTAATTAACGGAATTCGTACCGTTCAAGCTTCTGCTACTCAAGACTTTGAACGCCAGCGATACTACAAGGCTAGTAATGATGTAGTTCAAAGTACGATTAAAGCCACTTTAGGTTTAGCTATTGTTAGACCACTGGCGGAAGGTGCGGCTACTACCGTTCTTGTCAGCATGATTATTTTGGCGCTAACGGTGTTTGTTGCCAATGGAACTTTAGAAATAGCTTCTCTGCTTACATTCTTATTTACACTATTTAGGCTTGTCCCTGCTATTCATGAGATCAATGGCAATCGTGCTGTATTAAGCAGTTATGGCGGCTCGATTGATAACGTGATGCGATTATTGAAAACTGAGGATAAAAAATATTTAATCAACGGTACGCGAGAATTTACTGGCTTAAAACAAGCAATTGAATTTAGATCGGTAGACTTTGGCTACGCTCCTAATTCTTTGGTGTTGAATAATATTACCTTAACAATTAAAAAAGGACAGACTACAGCTTTAGTCGGTTCTTCTGGTGCGGGTAAGACGACTTTAGCCGATCTAATCCCGCGCTTTTACGACCCCGTGCAAGGTCAGGTGTCTTATGATGGCATCGACTTACGCGAGTTTGATATTAATACAGTCCGCAAGCGGATGGCTGTTGTTAGTCAAGATACTTTCATTTTTAATACTTCAGTCTTTGATAACATTGCTTACGGCAAAGCCTCTGCAACTCAAGCAGAAGTCGAACAAGCAGCCCAGCAAGCAAATGCTCTTGACTTCATTTTAGAAATGCCTGAAGGCTTTAATACAGTACTGGGAGACCGAGGTGTACGGCTATCTGGAGGTCAACGCCAAAGAATTGCGATCGCTCGCGCCTTACTTCGCAATCCAGAAATTCTCATTCTTGACGAAGCAACTAGCGCCCTAGACTCGGTATCGGAACGCCTAATCCAAGAATCACTAGAAAAATTATCGGTAGGACGAACGGTAATTGCGATCGCTCACCGTTTATCGACAATTGCTAAAGCCGATAAAGTTGTAGTGCTAGAACAAGGCAAAATCGTCGAACAGGGAGCTTATCAAGAGTTACTCCTCCAACGAGGAAAATTATGGAACTATCACAAGATGCAAAATGAATTAGGTCAAAAAAGCTGACAATTAGACATTATTAAATGCAAAATGCTGAGGATTGAAATATACAGTATTTCAATCTTTTTTCATTAGCTTTAACAGTATCAAACTTCTTTGATAATTACTACTATAGAGGGATTGACAACCGCTAAACAATTTTTAAGAGCATTTTTTTTCGGTTTAGCTAACAATAATATCTAACTTATTATCAAGTCCAATTTGTTGAATTGATACTACTATAGTTAGGATAACTTTACATCCCGTAATAGTTAACAATCACCAATAAGGACGCTACAGAATTATGCGAATAGCCTATCTAACTAGCTATGATGTTTTAGACTCCACAAAGTGGCCTAAAAACAAAATAGGTCTTTGTGGGGCAGGTTATCACCTAGCTAAAACTTTAGAGTCCCAATCTACAGTCTTAGATTATCTTGGCCCTCTAGAGCAGACCCCGCCTTCGCTAAAGCATAAATTTAAGTGGCACTTTAATCAAAAGCTATTTGGAAAAGATTACTTTTATTTCTTAGAACCTTCAGTTTTAGAATCTTATAGCGCCCAAGTTTTACCAAAACTAGCTAAATTTAAGTCCGATGTAGTGTTGTGTCCAGAAAATACTATTCCCTTAGCTCACCTTGAATGCAAGCAACCTATTGTATTGTGGACCGATGCGCCCCTATCTGCATCGATTAACTTTTACTCTTGGTTAAGTAACTTAACCCAAGAAACTCTTGACGATCTATATGCAATGGAAAAACTAGCCTTAGAAAGATGCCAGTTAGCGATCTTTTTGTCTGATTGGGCGGCTCAAACGGCAATTGAAACCTATGGAATCAATCCGGCTAAAGTAGCGGTAGTTCCTTGGGGAGCAAATTTAGAAACCAACCGCGATCGCGAAGATATCCATAATATCGTAGAAGCTAAAAATAATGAGTGCTGCAAGCTACTGTTTATTGGTGTAGATTGGTTTAGAAAAGGTGGAGATATTGCCTTTGAAATTGCTGAAGAATTAAATTCTAGAGGAATTAATACAGAATTATCTGTTGTAGGTTGCGAACCTGAAACCGAAGTTCCTTTACCTAGCTACGTGAAAAAGCTAGGTTTTATTTCAAAATACACTTGGGAAGGTTTGAATAAAATTACGAAACTATTTACCGAGTCACATTTTTTAGTTTTGCCTTCAAGAGCAGATTTTTCTCCTCATGTTTTTTGTGAAGCAAACTCTTTTGGGTTGCCTTGTATAAGCACTCAAATCGGTGGTATCCCCACTTTAATTAAACACGATCTAAATGGCAAAACTTTTGCCCTAAATGCAAATATTTCTGAATACTGTAATTACATTGCAAGTTTGATGAATAATTACAGCGATTACAAAAATTTAGCTTATTCTTCATTCAACGAATATCAAACCCGCCTAAATTGGTTAGTGGCAGGACAAACAGCCAAAAAAGTAATTCAAGCAGTATTATGAATAGCAGCCAGCCAAATGTATCTGTAGTAATCCCAGTTTACAATGGGGCAACTACAGTTAAGCAAACTATTGAATCGGTTTTACAACAAACTTATCAAAATTTTGAGATAATTGTTATTAATGACGGCTCTCAAGATGAGACTTTAGCAGTTATTAGTAGTATTCAAGATGAGAGAATCAAAGTATTTTCTTATTCAAATGTTGGGCTGTCTGCAAGTCGCAATCGCGGGTTTGTGCGTGCTTGTGGCGAATTTATTGCTTTTTTAGATGCGGACGATCTTTGGACGAATGATAAATTAGAGTTGCAATTACAAGCTTTAGAGCAAAACCCCCAAGCCTTTGTTGCTTATAGTTGGACTGACCATATTGATGAAAATGGTAAATTTTTAAGACCAGCTTCCTATACTTCTCTTAGCGGTAACATTTACGAGCGGCTTTTAATCGGAAATTTTTTAGCTTGCGGTTCTAATGCTTTAATCCGTACTCAAGCTTTAAAAGAGGTAGGTGGGTTTGATGAGTCTTTAAATTCCGCAGAAGACTGGGATATGTGGCTGCGTCTGGCGGCGCGGTATGAATTTGTTGTTGTTCCACATCCTCAAGTTTTATATAGAATATCGCCCTACTCGATGTCTGCTAATATTTATAAAATGGAAACAGCCTCGTTGCAGGTGATTGAAAGAGCTTATAGCCAAGCACCAAAATCGTTGCAACACTTGAGAAAGCAAAGTTTAGGCTTTCTATATAAGTTTTTGATGTCTAAAGCTTTGCAAGATTGTGTAAAAAAGCAAAGAGGTTCAAAAGCAGCAAAAGTATTAATAAGCTATATCAAGCACGACTCATCTTTACTTAGTTTGGGACGGCTAAAACTCTTACTTTTATCCAAAACTATTAGTGCAAATCTATTCCCATTCTATGAAACTCAAATAAAATGGTAAACACTTTAGATTTAAGTGGAACGCGATCGCCCTTGAGAAATTATCCTGATTTTTAGGCTAACTTCACAATTTGCTTACACAAGCTTTATAGAACCTTCCCGCTCTCTCAAGTCAACAAGATATACTTAAGCAGTAATCCAGTCAAATTGTAGAAATATTTTCTCATCATCTGCTTTTTATTTAATTAGCCATGTATAACTAAGTAGTATTAGTGGACTAATTAAAATATAAACTCAACTCCAAAACTCTCAGCGAGCTATTTTAATTATGCCAAAAGTTTCTGTAATTATTCCTGCTTATAATGCAATGAGTTATTTACCAGAAACATTAGAGTCAGTATTGCAACAGACTTTTACTGACTTGGAAATTTTAATTGTTAATGATGGTAGCTCAGATAATATAGTTGAGTGGGCAAGTTCTTTAACAGATCCCCGCATTAAACTTATTTCCCAATCAAATCAAGGTGTATCCATCGCCCGAAATACAGCGCTTAGTAATGCTAAAGGTGAATACATAGCATTTTTAGATGCAGACGATCTGTGGGAACAGACAAAACTAGAAAAACAAGTACAATTTTTAGACAATCATTCCACCGTCGGATTAGTCGCTACGTGGATGATATTAACTGACGAAAATAATAACCCGCTTTCAGAAGTAAAAATTGATTTTAAGCAAGGCAATATCAGGAAAGAAATTATTGAAATCAGTTTAATTCCCTGTGGTAGTATTCCAATGGTACGTCGCGTCTGTTTTGATGAAGTAGGCTTATTCGATTCAACTTTGCGCTTTGGCGAAGACTGGGAAATGTGGACGCGAATTGCGGCAAATTATGATTTTGGCTTAATAAAAGAGCTATTAGTATATTACAGACAGCATTCAAAAAATTCATCAAAAAATTCCCAAGAAATTCTACCGGACTTTGATAGATTAATTGAAAAAATGTTTAGTTCAGCGTCGGCGGAACTATTACCTATTAAAGCAAAAACTTACGGGCGGATGAATCTGTATATAGCGTGGAAATCTTTAGAAAATAAAGATTTCCCAGGAGCAAATAATTTCTGCAATCGAGCTATTAAATCTTACCCTCAACTACAATACACTAAAAACTATATACGTTTGAAGATACTAATTTTTACCAAGAGTAAATTAAATGCAGATATTTATAAAAAATTTAGAAATATGTTTCATATGCTAAAACAGCAAAGATATTCAAAGTAAAAAGTTAGAATACCCACTCAAAATTGATTAAATAGACATATTTTTTGATAAAATTGAACGATCGCCTAAAAATTGTTTTAAGTAAAGAGCAAACAAGGAGTCTAGGTTATGCCCCTAGAGAATAAAGTGCCGGAAGAATTAGTAAGTATTATTATTCCCACCTACAATCGCCCAGCGTACTTAAAAAAAGCAATTTTTAGCGTACTACAACAAACTTATCAGAATATAGAAGTCATTGTTTCGGATGATTTTAGTAGCGACAATCCCCAACCTATAATTGACGAATTTGAAGATCCGAGGCTGCGATTAAGACGTAACCAGACAAATTTAGGTGTAGGTTTGAACGTTAGCTATGCCTTTAAAGAAGCAAAAGGTAAGTATGTTGCTTCTTTAAACGATGATGATATATGGCAAAACGATTATTTAGAAAAACTCGTCCCTCATCTAGAAGCTAACCCAGAGGTAGTCTTAACTTTCTGCGACTATTATATAATTGATGCTGATGACAAAGTTAATCCCCAACTTACAGAAAAACAAACCCAACGGGAAAAGCGACAGGGTTTAGCCGCAGGAATTTATCAGCCTTTTTATCGTCAAGCTTTAATAGATAAAGCAGTATTTAGCGCTTCGGCGGCAGTAATTCGTCGTAGTTCCGTACAATGGGACAAACTCTATGAAGCTGGAGTTTTCTGGGATTATTATATGACTTATCTTAGCTGTCGTAGCGGTAAAGCAGCTTATTATCATCCAGAAAGACTAGCATTTTATCGCGTACACGAGCAATCAGAAAACATGATTAGTGGTAGCAAAAATGCGGAAGCAAAAGTTCGTAAAGGTAGAGCAGCTATTTTTTGTTTTAAAACCTTTATAGACGATCCGCAGCTTGAGGAATTTAAACCTTATTTCGAGCGAGAATTAGCTCACGATACTACAACTTTAGCTATTGGTTTATTGCGTGTGGGACAAGTAGCAGAAGCTAGACCTTATTTAAAAGAAGCGATCGCCAAACAAAAATTTAATCTCCGTACAATAGTTGCTTTAACTCTTAGCTATACACCAAGACCTATAGCTCGACAATTTTTAGGTGTAGCCAAGTGACAAAAATTCTATTTTTAGACCAAAGCGGTAAGCCAGGGGGTGCGGAGCTTTGTTTAGCAGACATTGCCAAACCCTACCAAGATAGTTGTTTAGTCGGCTTGTTTGCTCCTGGTGCGTTTAAACAACTGCTAGAAGAACGTCAAATTCCCGTCCAGGTATTAGCAAATAAAGCAATCGAAGTCCGCAAAGAAAGCGGTTTAGCGCAGGGATTAGGTAGTTTAGGACAGCTATTACCGATAATTAATCGCGTAGCTACCTTAAGCCGCAACTACGATTTAATTTATGCCAATACCCAAAAAGCCCTCGTCGTGGGTGCGATCGCAAGTTTCCTTAGTCGCCGTCCCTTGGTGTACCACTTGCACGATATTTTATCCGAAGATCACTTTAGTGCTACTAACCGCCGCATTGCGATTACTTTGGCTAACCGTGCAGCTTTAGTTATTGCAAACTCCCAAGCCAGCCAAGCTGCGTTTATTGCTGGAGGTGGGCGAAAAGAGATCGTTGAGGTCGTTTATAACGGCTTCGATCTAGATTTGTATCCACACCCAAGCGCCGCTACCGCCATCAAACAGCAGTTGTTGGGAATAGATGGCGGCTTTGTCATTGGACACTTCAGCCGTTTGTCGCCCTGGAAAGGACAGCATATTTTGATCGAAGCCCTAACCCATTGTCCAGAAAATGTTACAGCACTTTTAGTTGGCGATGCGCTATTTGGCGAACAAGACTACGTACAGCAATTGCACGCCCAAGTTGCGGAGAAAAAATTAACAAATAGAGTTAAGTTTTTAGGCTTTCGCAATGATGTGCAATCTCTTATGGCTGCTTGCGACTTAGTTACCCATACTTCAACCGTAGCCGAACCCTTTGGGCGCGTCATTGTCGAAGCGATGTTGTGCGGTACGCCAGTAGTGGCGACAAAGGCTGGAGGCGCTCAAGAATTAGTCGAAAATGGTCAAACAGGTTGGCTAGTTACCCCCGGCGATGCAATGGAGTTAGCCGCAGTTATCAACACTTGCATACAACAACCAGAGCAGAGTGCTTTGATGGCACAAGCTGCCAAGTTGCAAGCACTTCAAAGATTTGATGTTGCAGCTATTAACCAACAGATTGCTCAACTTTTAAGTCAAGTAGCTTAATACTTTACCTTTAGGAAGTAAAACTGGGAAGCTCAATTGCTGCTAAGGATTTTCGCCCTTTGGGAGGACGAGAGGGATACACTAAAGGCGAGGGCGATTTGACACGCGGATTAACTTGCTCGGTTTTTATTGGCGATGCTACTTGTACTTCAACATCATCCGTTGGGGCGATCGCATTTTCGGTTTCGTCTTCTGTTACTAAGCCATTAAATACTTCTACATACTCTACACAAATAACCTCATTTTCTGCCTCTACGGGTGAGCGATTGTTTTCCTCGCTACTAGGGTTACTTTGGCACTCTTGTCGTTCCCAAGCTAAATCTATTTGATTGCTTGCACATTTTGGTTGGGTTGTCCAGGGCTTAATTGGCGGTGCTTTAGGTGCGAGATGGGCTGAATCTTCTAAGTTATTTACATAAAACGCGGCATTATCATCAACTAATTGGTAGCTGGCGGCGGGAACTTCTAAACATTTTTCTAAAGCGACTTTGAGTTGCAAACTATGCTGTTGCTCTCGATTGAGGCGAGTCCGCAAGTCTCGACAATTGTCTTTTTCTGCGGAGAGTTGATAAGATTGCTCGTTGTAGTCCGCTTGAACTTGAACTACTAATTCTTGATAGACTCCTAGTTCCATTTTGAGCTTTTCAATTACACTTTGCTGCTCTTGAATAGTTTGATTACTAGCTATTAATTCTTGATTTTGCGCGTTTAACTTTGACTTAGCCTCTGAGAATTGCGCTTTACAATTTTTCAATTCTTGATGAAACTTTGTTATTGTTTGGTTTAGATAGGTTACTTGCTTGACTAAATTACCATTTGATAGATGCAATTCTTGAATTAAAGCAATCAAATTAGTTAGATTTGTTAGGGAAAGGGCAATATCTTCCTTTTCTCTGGCGATCGCTTTAACTTCTACTAACTTATTCTGGATGGCAATAATTTGCTTGGGAGAATTATTATAATTTGTATCGCTCTCCGTTTCTGTTAAAGAGCTTACATAATTCATTAATTCTTCTAGTCCCCAGTTTTTTGCATCTTCATTTTTGTCTGCTGAAGTAATTCGATGGGGAGAGGCGTTATGACTTGTATCCCTCTCCGTTTCTGTTAAAGAGCTTACATAATTCATTAATTCTTCTAATCCCAAGTTTCTATAGCTTTCAGATTCTTTCATTATTATTTAAGAATTTATTTGCAACTATGTACCTTACAAGCGATCTTAGGTAATTAGATATTGCTATTAATTTACAGCAAATATTTAATTATTAGATTTTATTAATCTACACGCTTTTAAAAGACTTTGTTAGTTAACTTTTGATTAAATAAAACTACACAATAAATTAAATTAAGTGTCAACCGTAATTTCACTTAGAAACCAAATTATCTAATTACTAATGAGGCCGGCAGTAATTTTAGCGGATTTACCGAAAGCCGCACGCTGTCCGCGTTGGGAGAATAAGTGGTTAAGAAAATTGAATTGGTAAATCTCTAGTTAATTGCATCTAAGATCGCCAAAGAATTGAGGGCTAGGGGGCAAAAAATTATTTAGTTGTTGAAGTTTATTGCATAGTGCGATCGCGCATTTTGGTATGCTGAATAATCTAAGTAACGAGTAACTAGGCAAATGGAGCAATTAAAGCGCCTGCTGTTGATGGCAGAAGACGAGCTAACCGAATATAGTACTACTGCCCGCAAAATTGAGAAACTGCGCCGTAAAATTGGGTTATCAGTATCCGCCGCCGAACAAAAACAAGCAAAAGAAGCCTTAATCGCTACCATGCACCCTGATTGGATTCGGCAGCTAGTAGAAGAACAACGCCAAACTGTCGCCTTACCTTTTTGGGGAATTGCGGGATTAGGATTATTAGTTGGAATTTCATTTTCTGAACCCCTAGGCTTAGTAGCCGCAATTGGCGGTGCGATCGCAGCTTTTAGGCTGCAAAAATGGGGTTGGCAATTGCAAGCAAAGCGCTTATTGATGCAAACTTTTATGGAAATTGAAGCTCGTAGCTAAAAAAAGCTAGGTATCACCATTTCAAGGCAACCAGCGCGGATGAAAACCTGGTAAGGGGAGTTGCTCCGGTTGAATTTGATTAGGAGTTGTAGCTACAGAAGCTGGTGCAAACAAAGGTACTAACCATAGGCGGCTAGTAGAAATTGCTTCCCCATCACTTGTACGCGGAACATTGATTTGCGGCACAGTAGGAGTTGAAGTTGTGACAATTTGATCGAGTAGTAGCGCCAAACCATCAGGAGCTAAACTAATTTGTACGTCTCTTTGTTCGGGCATAACTATCAAAGGTGTTTGCTTGCCAGAATTAAGGTCAATTGCAGCTAAATAAGGCTGTTCTTGGTACACTTCGCCCTCGATTAACTGCGTCAACATACAGTAAAGATTTGATAGCACAGGATGAAATAGACAGCTATTAATCGAGCCTGTAGTGCGGAGTAGTTCTTTTTGTACGCCTTGGTTATTTACTAAAAATAGCGATCGCGTGTAATCAGAATTGAACCGTACCATCGCCGCTTGAGTTCCATCGGCAGCAAAGTTCAATACCATGCCAAACTTGGGTAAAAAGTCTAATGGTTTGGTTGCTTGAGTTTGTAGAGGCAAAATCGCCACTCCTTCCCCTTGAGCAACAGCGACGGTACTACTATCGGGAGTAATTAAAAAGTCTCCTCCGGGTTGGCTTTTTAATAGTTGCGCCTTGGAGGGGCGATCGTCATCATTATTACGCAGTATCCACAACCCAAACTCCCCTGGATTTTTTTGATTTACGCGCTGCACTACAATAGTTTTGCCATCGGCGGACAAGTCAAATTTTAAGTTTTGGTAATCTTTACTATCTAAAACTAGCTCGATTCTGCCTAAAGGGGGATTGTCTTTAGAGTCTAGATCGTCGGCAATTCCTGTTGTAACGGTATATAACTGCGATGGTGGCAAGCCCGAAGCTCGTTCGCTAGAGCGTTCGGTAGCAGAAAAGAGAATTTTTGCACCCGTAGGGTAAGGTTGAAAATCGCCAACTACTAAGTCTTTGGGCGTAAGGATAGTTTTTTGCTGCCCCGTAAGATTGTAAAGAATCAGTCTACCTTGTTCTTCTCCTTCCACACCTAAATAAGCAAAAGCGCGATCGCGGCTTTGAAAAACGCCTTTAAATGGTTGAATAGACTTTTTATCTGTTTGGGCAAACCGATCTTTTGCGCCATTTAACAGCACTTGGTAGGAAGTGCCGTAAGGAGGTGGAGACAGTAAAGTATAAGCCATTTTACGTCCTGCCCAGCTAATTTTACCGGGCAATGGCGGATCGATTTGGAGATTTTCTTCTACGCTTTTGATATCCATTGGACGAGTGAAATTAAGATAAAAAGCCGTATCTTGTACTCCAACTCGTTTGTTTTGCCAGCTAAAATCTCGCACGCGCGGCGCAACTGCATCGCCTTGGAATAGTAGTAACACTATCAGCACGCTTAAGATAGCAATTAAAGCTATTGCTATGCGATCTAAGGGTTGGAAAAATGACTTATTACTTAGTAGGGACATTTATTACCTCAAAACCAATCTGTACAGCATATTAGGAACGCTACGGGTAATCGATCGCACAAATAAAGAATACCTTTTTGTATCAAAACTAACCCCAAGGTAGAGGATGCGAACCCTTAAGGGATCGCTAATAGAAGAAGGAGCGGTGGTTCATAGATACTAATTATCTAGTAAAACCATACCTAAATCAGCGACCAAAGGCGATCGCTCTTTGTCACCCCTACAGTTATTTAACACAATCATCTTCTCAAATTCTTCAGGTATAGCAATGACAATCAAACGTAACTTGGTAATGACTGCATTTGCAGCCGTAGGACTAATAGCGTCTTTGGAGTATGCTTCCATAGCTCAATCTCCCGTACCAACTCCAAGCCCAACCGTAACTCCAACTCCAACCGTAACTCCTACTCCAATACCAACTTCTAGCCCGACCGTAACTCCTACTCCTAGCCCGACCGTAACTCCTACTCCAATACCAACACCAACTGTAACTCCTACTCCAATACCAACACCAACTGTAACTCCTACTCCTGGGACTGACGCTAGTTTAAATCAGTTTGACCGCGAGTTTATGGTTGAAGCCGCTCAAGGCGGGATGGCAGAAGTAGAATTTGGTAAAATTGCCACCCAGAAAGCTACCAGCAACATTGTTAAAGAGTATGCCCGTCGCATGGTTGTGGAACATACACAAGCAAACGATGAACTCATGGCAATAGCAAAACAAAAAGGCGTAACTTTGCCAACTACCATAGGCGAAAAAAATGAAGACTTAAAACAAGACCTATCCGAACTTTCCGGCGCAAAGTTTGACCGGGAATACATGAAAGAAGCTGGTGTTAAAGGTCATGAAGAACAAGCAAAACTGTTTGAGCGCGAATTAGAACGCGGTCAAGATCCTGATGTAAAAGGTTTTGCGGCTAAAACTCTACCTGTAGTGCAAAAGCACTTAGAACAAGCCCAAGCAATATTAGGCGATCGCTCTAAGTCATCAAATCGTCGCTCACATTCTCACTAACCTCTAGCTACTATCCCACCCTTTGGGGTGGGACAACAAATTTTTTGAGGTTTTCGTCAAACAGATTAAATATAAATAAGTTTCCTACCAAAGTCTAAATTTTTTCTTCAGTCGACTTGAGCCGACTTTAGCTATAAGTAAGCGGGTTTTAACCCTAGGCGAGCTAGGCTTTAGCAATCAAAGCGATGTTTTAACCCTAGACAAGCTTTTGCAAGAGGTCTAATGCTATAACTCGTAGGAGACTCATTATATTCAACTCAATCTATGATTTCTGCCGATACCTGGTCTGTAACTGACCTTGGTTCAGACATTTTATTATTTGAGCAATTACTCGATGTCTCTCTATGCAACCATATTATGCAAGTTGCCGATTGCTGTCAGTTTCAAACTGCGGGTATTGAACTTGCAAGAGTAGAAACTCAAGTTCGTAGTAACGAATTGCTATATTTGGGTGAAAATAATTCTTTATTGCAATCGACTAACCAAATACTATTAAACCAAATCCATTTAATCCAGGAAGCTCTCTACCAAAACTACAGAGTAAAATTCTCTCAAATAGAAACTTGCTCGATTCTACGCTACCAGCCGGGACAGTTTTACAAGCGCCATGTTGATAATTTGCTGTTAGCTAGTCGCCGCGATGAAGTCTCTCAAGGAGTGCTAACTAGAGATGTAAGTATTGTGGGCTATCTGAATGATGATTTTGTAGGTGGCGAGACATTTTTCGATCGGCAAAATTTGAAAGTGAAGCCTCAAAAAGGTAGCGTTTTAGTCTTTCCCTCTTATTACACCCACCCCCATCAATCTTTGCCAGTAATTAAAGGCTGCAAATATGCTTTTACTAGCTGGCTATTTCATTAACTTAGTATTCATAAGGATTTTTTGGCTCTTGAATTAGTTTGAGATTACTTGCTTGAATAGTTAATTGGCGTTTGTTTTGCAAGTCTTGAGTAATCATTTGTCCTTCTACTTCTAACCAAGTATCTTGAGGGTAAGCTTGACGATTTTGAGTTAGTTTAACTGGTAATCCCACAGGGTAAGCATCCGCCGCACAGCAAGTAATGACAAACCGCGATAGCAATAAGTATTCTGGGGGTAATTCCGGCGAATGAATCACAAAACCCTGTACCTTGACTTTTTGTCCAGAATATGCGTCTGGTTCGGGATAGACATTAAGAGTTCGTACCCAGTCGATCAAAGTGCGTTCGTCAGAGCGAATAGAGGAACGAAAGGCTTGGGGTTGACTGCGCGTTGCTTGCAAAACATCTGTTACCCCGCGCTGGAGAGCGGTTTGGCTGGCAAATACGCGGGGGGTAATAACTAAGCCCAAAATCGCTGTCAATAGCAGCAAGGCGCTACTAAAGCCTGGTGGGAATATAGTAATATGCCGAGTATCGGGAATATTTGAGCGCTTTCGCAGTAATTCTAATGCTTTTAAGCTGCTAACAATTGATAAACCAATTCCTCCAGCAATTACCAGCCAAAAATAATCGCGGTGAATCAGGATGCTGAGTTTGCCTGTATGCCAGTATCTCAGCATGAGAATACCCCAAGAGGCGATCGCCAAGACATCTAACCAAGGCAGTAAATAATTTCGCAGTTGTTTGATTGCAGTCATTAGCAAAAAAAAGCTAAACAATATATAAGTTGACAAGTAGACTAAATAAAAATGTTAACTGCGCTGCTAAGGCAAATAGGTAAAACACTGCTCTAGGCTTAAATATTGATAGCATTAAACCTACACCTTTCAGGTCAATCATCGGGCCAAAAACCAAAAAGGCTAATAACGAGCCACTGGTAAATACAGAGGCAAAAGACAGCGCAAAAAACGAGTCTACAGTAGAACAAATAGATACAACTAATGCCAGAACCATCATGGCAAGAATTGACGTAACTGGACTGCTCCCAAGGGCTAAGATGGCTTCGCGGGGGACGGTTACTTGAATCAAAGCCGCGATCGCACTACCTATTACTAACACCGCCCCCAATTCTCGCAACTCCTGGACTGTATTATCTAAAAACAATCTCAGCTTGTAAGTTAAAGGTTTACTAAAAGAAGTAGCCGCTAGTTGAGCCTGCATGACTGTAGCATCCATTCTAATTGGTTGCTCTGCTCCAGCGAGTATATAAGTCCCCGATTTTAGCAATGGTGAGATAATTTCTACATCTTCTTCTACTTGCTCCGGTACAGAAATTTGCCAACTATTAGCTAGGGTTGGTTGTAAAATTTCCCTCAAATCCGCTTGGGCGCTAAATACACACCCAATAGTAATTGCGATCGCCAATGAAAATACTACGCGCAGCACGACAATTTCTGGCTGATCTCGAAATGCCGTCCAAGTTGCCCAAATTACAATCGGGTTAATAGTTGGCGCAGCGAGTAAAAAACCTACAGCTACGGGGGCGGGTACTCCTTGCAATAGCAACCGCCGCGCTACGGGTACGTTACCGCATTCACATACAGGAAACAAAAAACCAATCAAACTACCCGTTATTGCCCCTAATAATGGATTTTTGGGCATTTTTGCTACTAACTGCCGTTCGTCGATAAATAACAGTAGCAAGCCAGAAAACAAAACCCCCAGTAGCAAAAAAGGCATTGCTTCAACGAGCAAACTTAAAAATAGAGTAAAAGCATTGTTCAGTTGTTGTTGATTCATGCGGTTCTCTCGTTTTGAGCGCTTTTGCAAAAGTATGCCCAGCTATTTTAGACTTAATCGCCGTAAATACTTCACTTAGCATACCGCTTGACTGTTCAAGGTTTAACTGTTACAGGCGTACCCACATCTACTTGGGCGTACAAAGCCAAAATATCTTGATTTCGCATTCTCACGCAGCCATGAGAAACCGCTTGTCCTACCAGTTTTTCTTGCGGAGTACCGTGAAAACCAATAAAATTTTTGCCATCAGTCCAAAAACCAATCCATCTCGCGCCTAGGGGATTTTTTGCTCCCGGAGGAACTAATTTTCCCGTCCAGGGATGCTCCCAAATCGGATCTCTTTGCATTTCAATCACTTTGTAGCTACCTACTGGCGTTTCCCAACCAGCTTTACCGATCGCTACTGGATAACTTGTTGCTAATTCATTTCCGCGATATAAATAAACTCGGCGATCGCTCAATCTTATAACTAAATTTATTGTTTGGGCGTTACTTGCTGGCGATGGAGTTATTGACGAATTAATCGGTTGATTTATAACTGATTCAATTGGTTCTGCCCTCAGGGTTTTTGGGCTATTTATTACTAATACTGCTGTCCCCAAAAGCATTAAGCAACTTGCAGTTAATAAATTAAATTTCACTTAGTACTTGCCTCACTTTTTTAAACTCCTCAACTTATCTAAACTCATTTTTACTTAATTTATCTATTTGTTTTACCTATATAATTTTATATCTATATAGCTAATTTTAAGTATTTAAAAAGTTGCCTTAAAACCTTTTAGAAATATATAAAAAGGTAGATTTAATAATTTGTAACAAACTTTACTCTAAGTAAGGTAGCTAGTTGTATCAACTATTAACTCAACATAAGTTGTGACTGGATGCAGTGGTGAAAATCATATCAAACTGAGGAGATAAGAAGTATGCGACAACTAAAACTATTACCTGGTACGATGCTTTTGATGTTGGCATCAACATTATCAATTAATCCGGTCAGCGCTCAACAAACTCCCGCAAGTGGAACTGGAGAAGTGCAAAACCCAACAAATACTAATACGCCACAAACCCCAACTAGAACAAATACGCAGCCTGTACCTACGCCAATGCAGATGGAAAGTAGTCCGTCCGCACCAAGTTCAACTCCAATGCAAATGGAAAGACAAGCAGCGCCAAGTTCTACCGAAACTAGCACTAATACCGTAACTGGAACTGTTAAAAGCATTGAAGGGCAAGTAGTAACCCTAGAAATGGCTGATGGCATGACCAAACAAATGAGAGTATCCAACGCGGATTTGCAAAGATTGAATCTGCGCGAAGGAATGGAAATTTCTGCTACCGTAGATGCTCAATCTGTAGCTTCAAATATTACTTTAGCTCAAGCAAGTACAACTACGACAGGTGCAGAAGCCACAAGCACTCAAACAGGTACAACTTCCACTACTACGGAAGCAACAACTTCAACAACTACTGAAGTAGATGATACAAGTGCAACCCCCACAACAACTACCGAAAGCACTCGTACAAACGTTGAATCTACGCCAGCAAGCCGCCCCGTAAGAGCGCTGTGGTAATTTAATTAAGAATTCGATCGCTAAAGATATTAAACAAAATGATACTGTTTTAAAGCAGTATCATTATTTTTTAGTTAAGCTCCAATAAACCAGAGGGGGGAATAATTTCAATTCTTCCCATTTCAAGATCGACAACAGGAGCGATCGCTTTGACAAACGGAATCAGTTTAGTTTTTGCCGATGAATCGAGTTGTACTTCCAATAAATCGTTACCTGCGGGAATTACATCTATCACTTTACCGATAACAGTTTGAGTTAGTTGGTTAAAGACTTCTAAACCAATTAAATCTAGGACGTGATATTCATCTTCTGCTAATTTTGGGCGATCGCTTTCGGGGACGAGTAACAAACAACCGCGCAAATCTTCTGCTTGGTTGCGGGTAGTTATACCACTAAGCGCGATCGCATATAAGCCTTTTCCTTCAATATAACGTCCGTGCAGCAACTCAACGCTTTGCGGTTCTTCGTCTTGAGAACGCAATAACCACCGCGTACCGGGAACTACAAAGCGTTCGGGAAAATCCGAATCGGGATAAACTCTTAATTCGCCTTGCAAACCTTGCGCGGCAACAATTTTACCTATTTGCAGCCAGCCATCGGGGAGTTTTAAGTAAGAAGTTTTGGCTTTAACATCGGGGAGTTTTAGGCTAGAAGTTTTAGTTACATCAATATCTTTTTTACTCACAACTAGCACCAATACTTACTTTTTGATAAATCTGCTCGGTAACTTTAGCCAAACGCTCCATTCCGGTTTTAATCTCTGCATCACTGGCGGTGAGACTAATTCGCAGACATTGATGCTTGTGCGCCCATTCTTCTTTTAAACCAGGGAAAAATGTACTTCCAGGAACGACAATTACCCCTATTTGCTTAAGTTGCTGATAAAATTCCCAATCGGTAATCGGCAAATCTTTAAACCACAGCCAAGCAAAAATTGCTCCTTCGCCGCGATGGAGAAACCAAGGCAAATCTTTAGGCATTGCTTGGTTTAGAGTTGATTCTAATACCGTAAACTTATTTTGATAAAAAGGGCGAATTATGGATGTAGAGATATCTGCAAGCGCTCCCGAATCAATAGCCCGCGCGGCGATCGCTTGTCCGTAACGCGACGGGTGAATGCACATATTTGTCTGGAAAGATTCTAGCACCTGAATTATTTGCTCGTCGGCGATCGCAACTCCGATTCGTTCTCCTGGCAATCCCGCTTTAGACAAGCTCATGCAATGAACAATATTATCGCCAAATACGGGGGTAAATTCAGTAAAGTTCAACGCTGGAAAAGGCGGCCCGTAGGCAGAATCAATTAAAACCGGAACATTATAGGATGAAGCTAAATGAGCTATTTTTTTAACTTCCTCATCCGTCATCACATTACCTGTAGGATTGCAAGGACGCGAGAAAATAACGCAACCTGTACTTTCATTAATTTCTAACTGGCTAAAATCGGGACGATACTTAAACAGGTGTTTAGCCTCGTCAATATCTAGCCTTGGCTTGTAAGCTTTAAGAGCTTCTGACGTTAAACTCACACCTCCATAACCTGTATAATCAGGACTTAGAGGAAAAACAACTTGCTTGAGAGCGTCGCTAGAAGTATAGCCGCCGAAAACATTAGCCGCATAGAAGTACAGCGATTGACTACCAGGAGTAATTAAAATATTGCGACTATTTAAGTTGAGATTGTAGCGGCGATTGAAGTCATTGGCGATCGCCTCAATTAAAGCGCCGTAACCTTGACTTGAACCATAACGACACACAACTTCGCCATACTCGGAACTAGCTAATAATTCAGCCGTACAATCGCGCCATAAT
>QQTW01000233.1_pt1 | contig 33539 bp, 27 predicted proteins | sample 1904831 | NCBI WGS metagenome assembly QQTW01 (sample SAMN09435610, study PRJNA476489) | Subsurface metagenome, whole genome shotgun sequencing project.
ATCTACGCTGGTTTGTTTGCTTACGGCATAAATAGTCTTACAGATTATCAACTAGATAATATTTGCATTAGCGGCACAATTATAATTTATATAGCAGTATTGGCGACAATTTTTCGCCCAGTAACAATACCATCAATAATCCCACCTAAAATAGTTTCTGGCTTAACTTTAGGAGGATTAGGCATACTTTTAGCAATGATAGTTTGGTTATTTCCCATCCACTCGGCTTGGAATGCTTCTAATCTTGGATTTTTGGCTTTAAGTTCCCCACAAGACAATCAAACTCCCGAACAAAAAGCCCAATTAGTAACAGAATTTACTCAGCGATTAACTCAAGCCAATCAATTAGCACCTTGGGAGCCTTATTATCCCTATCAATTAGGCTGGAATTTGGGCGATATGGGCTTACAAACCAGCATAGATACTATAAACGAAAATTTGCTCGGTATTAGTTTGAGATTGTGAGTGGTGTAATACCCATTTCCAACCTAGGTAAATTAAAAGTGCGATCGCACTTACTAATATAGTAATTCCACTTAACCCCAATTCTGCCCAAAGATGCGCCGGAGTACTGTGCAATTGATAAGCAAGTTCTGCTTCTCGTCCTGCCCAAGTAGGGCGATATTGTTGATATAGTAATGGTACGCTTCCCGGTGCTGCACCAAAAATTAGATGGTTAATACCTATTTTCCAGCCTGTAGTTGCCGTAATCATTCGGTAGGCAAATTCACCACCGCCTGTACCCGCAAGCACCGCAGTAATTAAAGTGTTTAAGCGATTATTTGCGAAGATTAAAAAGCTGAGAATTGCGAGAATTGCCACCCCCGCTAAACTAAGAAAAAGTCGTGGTATATTACTGCGAATAAGCAGAAAAATAAAGCTAATAATACTTACTATAATTAAACCCAGCCATCCACCTCTAGAACTTGTAGAGTACAAGTCTATTAAACCTAAAATTACCGCACTTACCCATAAATAACGCTGCCAGCCACTTTGAATAATACTTAAAGCAATTAGTAAAGGTATGGCTAATACTAAATAACCAGCAACATAATTTTGATGTCCAATAGGGAAGCCATTTCGTAAGGTAATTATCGAAAAGTCAAAAGGTAAGCTAATATTGTAGGTTTGCTTAATTCCATTTAAACGATTTAGTTCGGGTAAAACTATTTGGCTAAACCATAAAGTCAGACTAATTATAATAAATGCTAAGTTTAAATAAGCCTGTCCTACTAATAATTTGTAATAACGCTCCGATGACTGACTTAACCAATTATTTATAGCGTATAACGCTGCTAATAAACACAATCCCGCCCAACTATACCATCGTGCTTGATTTGGGTACGCTGCGATCGCTGCGGAAATTATTAAAACAATCGCTAATCCTGCAACAATCCAGTCTAATTTATTGCATAATAATTGAATTTTTTTTTGTTGCCATAACTGCCACAATAACCACAAGCAAGGAGACATCAAAGCCGCTTGCCATAAAAACACCCAAGGCCAAGTTACAAATTGAGTATTGCTATCAGGCAAAAGTGTAAGTAAGCCATAAAAACCCGCTACTAATAGCCCAATTATTTTACCTTCAGAGTTTTGACTATTAAGGCGTATTTCATCTTTCATAATTACCTTTAATAAGCACCTTTGCCAAACAAAACAATTCTCACTGTATCAATTAAAATATCTAAATCTAAGTTGAAAGACCAGTTATCAATATAATAAAGATCCAAGCGCACAGCATCAGCAAAATCCTTAATATTAGAACGTCCCGAAACTTGCCAAAGTCCAGTAATACCAGGCAAAACTTGATGGCGAATATGATGCCAAGTGGCAAAACGTTCTACATCTCGTAAAGGTAAAGGACGCGGGCCCACTAAGCTCATTTGCCCTAATAAAACATTAACTAATTGCGGTAGCTCGTCAATACTGGTACGTCTAAGAAAGCGCCCGACAAAAGTAATTCGCGGGTCGTTTTTAATTTTGAACATTACGCCGTCATTAACTTCATTATTTTGTTCTAAAGTTTTTTGTAAAGTAACAGCATTAGCTACCATAGTGCGAAACTTCCAGACTTGAAATACCTTGCCATGCAACCCCATTCGCTCTTGACAAAAGAAGATAGAACCAGGAGAGGAAAGCTTAATAGCGATCGCACTAACAACAAATATCGGGGATAGTATAATTAGTCCCAGTAAAGCCCCACAAATATCCAACAACCGCTTAAACCTGTAATCCCAACCGCTAATTAAGGGAAACTCTAATAATAGTGTTGGCAATCCAGCAAAAACTTCAGGAACTCCGCGCCGATGAAGCATTTCTAAGCTAGAAGGAATTAAACGCATACTAATTCCCAACCGCCGCAGTTGCCAATATAAAGTAGAAGCTAACTCGGTTTGCGGTAAGTTTTCGACTAATACTTCTCGTGCGTGAGAAGCCTTGATTTTCTCGATAGTAGTTGTAGCATTAGCAGTACAAGCAAGAGCAGCCCCTACTACTTTATATGGCGATTTCTGTAATACTTTACCTAGAATTGGCAGGCGATCGCCATTAGCAATTAAAAATACTGAAACTGGTAGATGATACCTGTCAAATTGACGCAAAATCAAGGTTGTAACTAGCCGCAAACCAATAACTAAGAAGATACTGCTAAACCAAGCCGTAAAAAAGAGCGATCGCGGTGGATCTAATTTAGGATCGTAGAAGTATCCCAGCACCAAAGACATTAAATAAATTACACTGACCAATTGACCAGAAAGGATGTAGTTTTTCTGTTGAGCAGAGAAGCTATAAAGCCCCCCATAAGCAAATAATAAAAATGTACAGCCTGCAAATAGCCAAAATAAACTAGGTAAACCCAGCCATTCCCACCAAGCTAGTTGAGGTGGAACAGGAGAGTAAAATTTATTCCAATGTTCGGCAAATCGCCAAGCTAAAGCCAGCGCTAGTAAATCACTTAATAATAGTGCTATTACTCGATAAGCAAGGCTGTTAAATATTTGTTGGGGTTGAAAGCTACCAGGGGCGCGAATATCATTTTTATAGCGAGTGCCAGATAGTTTATTCATAACCGCAGGGCTGACTATTGGGAGCGACTAACTTAGTATTCCCCGAAAGCCCAGCAAATCTAACTTAGAAATAAATATTTAGCTTGATAATTTTTTAGACGAGGAAAGCTTGTTTTTGCACAGTTGCAGCCCAAACAAAACTATAAAAGCCGGATTATTGACTAAATATCGTCGCCACAACCTTCTAGGCTCCATCGCAAAGCGGTAAAGCCACTCTAAACCCAACTTCATCATCCAGCGCGGAGACTGGGAAACATCGCCGCTATGAAAACTAAAAGCTGCACCTACGCCCACCATGACAGCTTGTAACAATCCCTGTTGTCTTGCCATCCATTCCTCTTGTTTGGGACAACCTAAACCTACCAATACAATCCCCGCGCCCGAATCGTGAATGCGGTCAATATCATTGCTTTCTTCTGCGCTTGTCAAAAGTCGAAATGGGGGAGAATGAACCCCAGCAATTACTAAAGTAGGAAAACGTTGTTTTAAATTAGTTTGCAATTTAGCCAACACCGCCTCTGTACCGCCATATAGGTAAATCGGGATGCCTTCAGTAGCGGCTTTTTCGCACAATACAAGCATCAAATCGGGCCCATAAACTCTAGGCTGCCCAGCAACTCCCAGCAGCCTTAACGCCCACACCAGGGGCATCCCATCGGGTGTTGCGATCGCCGCTCCATTAATAATTTGCTGATAGTGTGGTTGCCAGTAAGCAGTCATTACTACGTGGACATTTGCCGCCACAACGTAACAAGAGGTTTTATTCCTAGCCCAAATAATAATGCGACTTCTCGTATCTTGATAGCTAGTTGCATGAACTTGAGTAGCCAGAATATATTTAGAGGGGCAACTTGGAAGCATTTTTTATTACAAAGTCTTTAATACCTGTTGATAAGCTTGCTCAGTACGATCGGCTATTTTTTGCCAAGTGTAACGCGATGCTACTTTTTGTTTTCCAGCTTCACCCATTGCTTGAGCTTTAGTAGGGTTCCGTAATAAATAAATAATTTTTTCGGCTATTTGGTTCGGTACTTGCTCTACCAAGTACCCATCAACGCCATCAGCGATTACTTCTGCAACTGCCGGGATGTTACAGCCAATTACAGGTTTACCCAAGCTCCAAGCTTCTATATACACTCCTCCAAAGCTTTCTTGAGTGGAGGGAACGCAAAGCAAACTAGAAGATGCGATCGCATTTGTTTTTGTCTGTAAATCTACTTTGCCTAAACTATGAATCCGCTTGTCGTTTACGGACACAAAATATTGTTCTGATTTTCCTACAGATGGCCCAATAAATACAAAATGTACATCAGGAAATTTTTGCCAAACTAATTTTGCCGCTTCAATTACTTGCTGATAACCTTTATAGGGGTAGTGTTGCCCTAAAAACAATACAAAAGGTGCTTCAATTTGATACTTGGTTCTAAAAGCAGCGCTTTCAGCCACAGGAGCTAAACTTGCGCCCATACCTGTAATTGTAATTCGGTCTGCTTTTACACCTAAATCTATCAAAATCTGCTTTTCGGCATTAGTCAAGGCAATTACCATATCCGCCATTTGGTAAAGTTTGATATAGGCTTTGTAGCGCCACCCTACCCAACGCGGATGATGTACAGGAGTAAAAATAAACGGAATATCGTAGCGTTTGGCTGCTTGATAAGACGCATAACTTAGCCCTTCTCTACCAATTCGCACGTTGTGAATTAAATCAGCTTTAGCTGCGTAAGCTGACAAATGTTGTTCTAAACAAGCAGCAATTGGCGGTAATGCCAGATTCATCAAAGGGTAATAAATTGGCAAATAAGGCGCAATACTCAGCTTTTCCCTTATAGAAAGCCCTAATCGATGTACGGGTATATTATCAACAGTGTAGTTGTGGTTATCGGTAGGCGATCGCACGGTTGTACCCAGCAACCAGTCTGTGCGGTTTGTATCCCATTGGCTAACTACTTGAATAGAGTGCCTTAATTGTAATTGTTGGGCGATATAATGCTGATGAAGTTGAGCGCCGCCAATATAAGGCGGATAAGCTGTCAGCGTGTAAAGTAGTTGCATTATCTAAAATTAGTATTAGCCAAAAATCAACTTAATTAATTGGTGAGAATTAAAGTTTATCTACCTAAACTTGTTAGTTTAAAAAAATATACTGTGTTCTAGTTTGAAAGTTTCCCGTATACAGATAGTAATTTGTTTGCGATCATTGACCAATTAAATTGTTGCTCTATCAATGCACGTGCGTTATTACTCACATCTGTTTGAGAATCTAAGTTATCTAGCAACCAACTTATCTGATAAGGAAATTCATTAAGCTTTCTAATATAACCATGAACTCCATCGATTACAGGAATACCTCGTACTCCTATCGGAGTAGCAATAGTGGGTAAGCCCATTGCCATAAACTCTAGCTGTTTAAGATTTGTACCACTACCAGAGATCATAGGATTGATTGCAATATCAGCAGCTTCAAAAAACGGTTTTGTTTGCTCTACTGACCCTGTAAATCTAATCAATGGATGTTGAATATGGGAAAACATTCGCCCAATAGTACCAACAATTAAAAAACAAATGCGATCGCTGTGCCAGTCATTTACCCAGTTAATAATTTGTTGCACAGCTTCGGCATTAGGTCGATGCATCGATCCAGAAAAAACAACAACTTTTTGATCGGATAATTCTAATTCAAGCTTACGTTTCTTCCTTAATACTGAATCAGCAGGTACAAGCATCGTGCAATCTACACCATTAGGAATCAGTGTGGCTTTTAGCGGTGACATAGCATACTTCTGCACGAGTCCTTGCAAGTCTTCTGGCGCAGTTACCAAAACATGATTTGCTTGATTAACTGCAAATGCTTCTTGGGACTCAATAGCTTTAATAATTCTACGGGCAACTAATCTAGGAGCAAGAATTTGTTCGGTTTTGTATAATACACTTTCAACATTGTGAGCAGAGAGGATAATAGGCTTGACATTTCCTACTTGCTGATAAATCCACGAAAATTGCCAGGGATGTTCAACATGGATTATGTCTGCCCAATTTAGTTGCTCCCGTAACCAGTAGGGATTACTAATTTTAAGTACGGCGCTCTGCCATACAGGTGGACAATTCCACTTTAAGCTAGTAACTGCATACAGAAACAAACTCAATAAATTTCTACTACTGTACTCTGTATAATTGGGTTGAACTTGTTGAATTAAAGGTGAGAAATTCCAAGAGATATTACTCCGTTGCACCTGTTGAGCAAACTGCTTTACATTGTAGTAATGTGATAAATTCAAGCATAAGTTATAAACTCTTAAAGGGCCACCGTAACGTGGTGGCACTACAGCGTAAGGAGAAACAAATAAGACGTTTTTCATATCAATTAATAAAATAAAGCATAATTCATTGTTTATTAGTGTTTAGCTTGTATGTTATCTCATCAATAAGCTGAACTGCTGTTTCAAAAACTTTAGTATGAAAAATAGTGTCAAAAACTTTTAATAAAAATATTCCTATTCGGGGACGTATTAGATATGATTCCATAGCATCTTTTGCATATTGTCGAACATCCGCATAATTTCCTGATTCTAAGCTGTTGATTGCTCCCATCCAATACCAATCACTAATTGCCTTCATTTTTGTCTCAGCTAAAGTTACTGGATATTCATCACAAACTTGTTTTACTATGGCGATACTTTCCTCTAACATTTGCTTGTAGCTATCTATTGTTTTAGAAGCTGGATGTAGTCGGTAAGTGGCTACTTGTTTTCCTGTATATAAAAAGGTTGTATGCCACATCAATCTAAGAAAAAACTCATAATCAAGCGCGTAGTGTAAGTTGATATTAAGTAAACCAACTTTTTCCAACAAACTACGATAAAAAAATGCAGTAGGTTGAGGAATTGAAGAAACGTGTAAAAAGCGCTTACGATTGAAGGGTCTTGTATGATAATTGCCTATGGTTTTATCATTCTCATCTATAAACAAAGCATCACCATAGACTAATCCTACTTCCTGAAGATTAATTAATGCTTCCACTTGTGTTTTTACCGCATCTTCAAAATAGGTATCATCAGAATTTAGCCATCCTAGTATGTCTCCTTTACAGAGTTGCCATCCCTTATTAACAGCATCTCCTTGTCCTTGGTCGGGTTCACTAAGCCAATGAAACCGGGGATCGTTTTCATATTCTTTTAAAATTGAGATAGTATGATCTTTACTACCACCATCAATTACCCAATACTCAATATTTGAATAGCTTTGATTTAATACACTTTCAATTGTCCTTTGAATAAAATTTCCTTGGTTATAAGATGGGGTGATAATGCTAACTAAGGGCATAAAAGGATTATTGAACTGCGCTGCTTGTTTTGAATCGTCAGATTTTGAAGGCATGGTATTTGAATATTAATTAGCTTTAAAATCATCTAAATTGACTTATTTAAAAGCGACTGCGATCGCCCTTTATCCTTTTGTCCTTATAATTACCCAAATTGATGACAAAGCGATCGCTTAACCTTAGCAAAACTGTAAATATTACAACAAAAATACCGACTAGCTAGGACACTTTTTGCATTTGTCACTGGCTTATCGGCTACACAGTAATATATATGGCTCAGTTTGCGCTGCTGAACCTGGCGCTAAAAAACTATTTTAATTAATATTCGCTTCTCCTGGTAACTCCGCCCTCGCGCCGATTGTCCTCTTTCGGCTTGGCTTTATTTACTCTCAACTGACGACCCATCCATTCTGCGCCATCTAACTCGGTAATGGCGGTATCTTCTTGGGCATCTTCATTCATATCAACAAAGGCAAAACCTCGCAGCCGTCCGGTTTCTCGGTCTGTAGGCAAAACAATTCTTTTGATTGCGCCGTACTCCGCAAATACTGTTCTTAAGTCTTCTTCGGTAGCGCGGTAAGAGAGGTTTCCAACGTAAATAGTCATAGAAATCGCAATTTAGTCTGGACGATTGGCAAAAGCTTCAGACCGATAGATAACACCTTAATAAAATCTATCTGACTTATCAATAGCAAATCTAGATTTTTGTCTAATTAAACAGGCAGCAAGTCTAGATTTCGACCACAGATGGGACTGAACTTAAACATACCGCCCCATAATAGCTTATCCTTACCTGACTCCAAGGTTATCTGGAATACAAAACTAATGATTGCGGTAAGCAACGCCTGCTTACCGCCAATGATAATTAGTCGATAGAAATAGATTGAGGGCCTGTACTATTGCCATTGCGATCGCCGTCAACGCTAAAACTACTATGAGCTGTAGTGCCGCCTTGCTGTTCGAGCCAACTTCTTACTGGATCGTCATTTAAGTTAAGGCGCAAAAAACCGGAGCAAAGTCCGCCTAAAAACGAGACTGGGTGCTGAGTCAATTCTTTGAAAAGGGGTGCTAATTCGTCTAAAAACACGATCTAAATCTCCTTGTACTATTGGCTAAAATTTTAACGTATTCGTAACTATCCTTGCTCCTATTGGGAATGCCTATCTACTTGGGTTCTTCCGCCGCAAATAAACATTTATCTGAATCGCAACCCGCCGGGCCAGCTTCGGTCATTTCCCCCGAATCGTAGCGACTCAAAGCGGCGTAAAAATCATCGGTTTGGCGGCGGCTTTTCACTTCCTGCATTAGTTGGTCGTAAGTTTCCTTCGTAATCGGTTCAAAAGGTAAGCGCGGGAAGGTCTGATGAGCGTCAAATCGAGCCAACAAGGCGGCGGAAATATAACCCTCGTCATCGCGGATTGCTTCATAAATTCGTGTCCCCAAACTTTCAATTTCGTGTTCTCTTAGCTCAATAGTGGCGCTGGTGTTGTGAGCTACATAATGCTTCTGCACTTGCATATAAAAGTCCATTTGAGCCGCCGCGCTAAACTGACTAATCTCTATTTCATCCGCCCCAGGAAAATCTGCCCAAGGTACGGCTACAGGAATTTCTACCAGCCATTCTGTACAGCGATCGTCAAAAGGATTGTTTAGCAAGTTGCCATTTTCATCTTTATCTGATTGCGAAGGCACAATATTATAGCCGTAATCAATACAAGCTAGGGCTACGGGGTCATTCTTACGAAAAGTGATGCGGCGAATAAAACGTTGGGCTTTGGGGGGATGCCAGCCCGGAGACGCGCCCGTGAGTAACGATTTTGTCCCTGATGGTTGCACTGTGGTACAGCGATTTGGGCGCTTAAAATTATGCTCGTCGCAATACTGCCAAACTACCTCATTAACGATCGCCTTCCACCGACTTAAGTATGCTTCTTCTTGCTGCTTAAACTCTAATCCTACCTTTGTTTGTGGTCTTCCAGCTTCCCACCAGCGCAACCAATCTGTACCAAAAGCATTAACAAAAAAGTCAAATAACCCGGTAAAAGATACGCCCACAATCGGGTCTAATTTCCGCGAAGATTGGTATCTTTCTTCAATAAATTGATGGTTCAATAAAGAAGCAACCGAAAGCGCTCCGGCGGTAAAAGCATCTTTTTGTTCTTGGTAGTTGTGGGGGTTGATTTGATTGAGGTGAATCTCCGCAAGATTGCAGTGGAAATTAGTGCCTAAAATTTCACCACAATTGTGAGCAACTAAACCGTTCGCATCAAATCTGGCTACACCAGGCACAGTACAATCATAAACAGCTTCTTGACCGTCAGATTCAATGCTGGATATTGTGACGCTAAAACGTTCGCGGTTAATGTTTCGCTTATACCCTGATAACAAATCTTGCAATCGTTCAGCTTTGTTAGGCTCTTGAAATCCGATTAGTTTTTGGTAAATAACTATGTTGTCGTTCGCTATAACTAACTCATGCTGTACTTTACAAACATATTCCGCTAATTCTCGATTGGAGTTCGGTAACATTCTTACGCCTTCTAATCGGCGATTTTGATAGATACTAGAGGCAATTCCTAAGCGCAGTAGCATCCTTTGCACAGCCTCAAGTAATGGCAAATTACTTTGAGCTAATCGAATACTGACACCCTTATTTTGAGTTCCTTGGACGCTACCATCAGCATCAAATATTCCTTGCAGAAAACCACAGTAAAAGTCAAAGCTTGCTTGTTCTATTTCTGGCGTTATTGTCTTGTTTCTAATGGTTATTCCATAATTACCTGCAAGTCCAGCTAAACCAGCAGAACTTACTTGATAATACTTGTTTTGTTGGTGATAGATCCCTGTTAGTTTGTCACTACTAAGAACAGAGTTTTTAACTAAACCAAGAGCATATTCTTTCATTTCTACTTGGCTATCGCCCCAATACCTCAAATGTGCCTGATAGCTGTAGTTTGCGGGATTCTGACTAAAACAACCATCACCTACCAAGTTACCTAATAGCCAGCCTTCGTCTTTTGTTCCTTTGCCATCCCAAGGTAACAATTCTCGATGATTATGGATTGAAATGCGATCGCCTATTTGCAATTTACCAGCTTCAACCCATTCTGTATACTGACTATTTTGAGTTTGGACTGTTACTTTTAGAAGTTGATGATTTTCTGTTAATCGCAGGCTATAACCTTCTTTTGTCGCCAGTTTAACTACAGGCTTAACTCCTGTAAAAAAGAATCCTGGGGACGTTGTACTAAATAATTCGCCGTTAACATAAGTACCATGTTGTACACCGATTAAATCCTTAACTTGCCTTGCACCAATTTCTGTATGAATCCATGTATCTGCTGTGACGCAAGGATTCAAAGCATATCTAGAAAGCCGATGTTCTACTTCTATTGCTGGCATTTCGGGAACGCGATTAAGCAACCAATCCGCCGCTGATGCTTCAGAATTTGTGTAGGTTTTGAGAAAGTCTTTTTTTAGTTCAAGCGTATTTACTATATCTGCATTTGCTCGTGCGATCGCTTCTCCTGCCCATTGAATCGCACCTTCTCCAGAATAATACTGTTGTCTGACAGCATTAATACATTCGTCCAAGCTAGGTTTGCGGTGAAATACTCTTGTATGGTTTGCCATTCTTAGCGCATCTCTTTCGGGATCTATGCGCCAATTACCATGTTCATCTTGATGCCATAAATTGCCCTTAGCATTAGCAAATAACTCGTCTTCGCTAACCCCCTGCCGCATTCCGGCACTACGACGCACGTTACCCGCTACTACTACTACCGCCGCCTCATCAATTAACAAACAGCATTCCACTGAATTTAATTGTCGCCCTAAAGCCTTGTTGAGGATATTGGCACAGCGATCGTACAATGTCGGTAATTTAACTGGGTTAGCAACGCCGCCAAAGCCCTGTAAGCGCTCTCCTTCGCCCCGAATATGATCAAGAACTACTTGAACTATTACGTCCCCTGTAAATCTTTCATCGCTGGAAAGTTCGAGTAAAGTTTGATAAGACTTAACCCAACCAGCACGGCTATCGCCGACGTGAATTGTAACGATATTGTTATTAATATTAATTTCTGTTTGCTCTCGCCTCATTGCGGCGGGAGTTGTACCAATTTTTCCTTGTAACTCAACACTTAGACGATTGCGAATTGCTGGCAATTGGTTAATATACTTGGGTTCGAGGACTGCACCCGTCCCGCAACCCATCATTGCTAAATCCATCATCAGCCCAAAAGCTCGCCAATCTACTACATTTGTGCTAGTACAGTTGTACGCGCCAGAAAAATTCTCTGGCTTTTCTAGCCATTGCGTCCCGCCTACCCACAGCCAACGACCACTAGAGAGAGATTTGAGTTGCTGCTGCATTTTGGCAGTTAAAGCCGCTTGCGAAGGCGTAAGCTTACCTAAACTTACTAATCCTTCGAGAATGCGATCGCCTACTTGCTGCCAAGATTCCCTTCCGGTACTCTGGCGACGGCTGTAAGTCCGATAAAATACCGCTTCGCCAGCCGGGGCAGATTCAGGAAACTTACTACTTTTTTGTACCCGCTCTAAATCTCTCACCATAGGAAAAGTCTAATATTTGAAGGACAGACTTAAGACTATACGACATTTAGATATAGCGGACAAGAATTGAAAAATTTGAATTTTTGCGCTACTGCTAGAGGTTCGCTAAATTTATGCCTACCCAAAAGTCTTGACTTTTTGCCACCTGTAGTAGAAAAATTTGCAGGTTGATTTGGGCAGATTTACAAATGAGGTAGCGATACCATACTTTAAGGCAAAGTTACGAAATTAGTTAAAAAAGTGCGATAGCGCAAGCGCGCCCGGTAACGGGCTTCGCTTCTTCAAAAATCCGAATTGTTGGCTCATGCTTGTGAAGTAAAGATATAGTCAATACTTTAATTAGTTAATAAAATGTCTGCAAAAAAATCTAATCTTTTATTTCCACTCTTAGCTACGGCGGTAGTAGTCGCCAGTGGTGTAGCTGCTTACGTTTATTTTCGTGGCGGATTTGGAGACGGTGCAAGTCCTTTAGCTAGTGCCAAAATCGTCCCCGATGAAGCAATGATTGCAAGTTTTATTTCTCCCGATTCTAAAGCTTGGGAGCAATTGCAAAAATTTGGCACTCCTGAAGCTAAAAACTTAGTGAATAAAAGCTTACAAGACGCTAATAAACAAGCTTTAGTCGAATCTAACATTGATTACGAAAAAGACTTAAAACCTTGGATTGGTGGGGTAATGATTGCAGTTTTGCCCCCAAATTCCACTAAGCCAACTCAGACTACCCCAGAATCATTTAACGTGTTGATGGTTGTAAAAATCAAAGACAAAGTAAGTGCCTTAAATTTTGCCAATAAGCTAAAAGCGCGCCAAAACGTTAAAAATACTGAAACCGACTACAAAGGACAAAAAATTACTGAAAGTATTGAAGGTCAAAGCAGCCCAGTTTACAGCAGCGTCCTAAACAATGAATATATAGTAGTTGCTCCAGAAAAAATCGGTGTACAAAAAGCCATTGATACTTTTAAAGGGGAACCATCTTTTGCTACTAAAAAAGGTGCAAATAGCCTGCTAGCAAAAGGGATAGATTTAACTAATCCGATCGCGCAAATTTATCTTCCCGATTATGGCACGGTAGTAGAACAACTAATTGCGAGTAGCCCCAATGCTTCCCAAATTCCCCCCGAAACTTTGGCGCAGTTAAAACAAATCAAATCTGTAATTGCCGGGATAGGGGTAGATAACGATGGGTTGCGACTAAAAGCCCTCGCTGATGTTGATGAGCAATTAATAAAAAATCAATATCAAGCATCCTATTCAGGCAAATTAGTAGAAATATTACCCGCCGAAACTATTGCTTTGATTACTGGGGCGGGAATTGGCAAAAGTTGGACGGCTTTTAGCAAACAAGCAAAAAATATTCCCCAAGTAAGTTTAGGCTTAGATTTAGCTAGAGTCCAACTGCAAAACTACAACTTAGACTTAGACAAAGATGTTTTTGGCTGGATGGATGGCGAATTTGCTTTTGCGGCAATTGCTTCCAAACAAGGACTACTTGCACCGATTGGATTTGGGGGTGCGTGGGTAATTGACACCACAAACCGCCCCGCCGCCGAAGCTACTTTAAGTAAATTAGATGGTATTGCTAAAAGCTCTTTTGTGGGCGTAGCACCTAGAAATATTGGGGCTACGGCGGTAACGGAATGGCAAATTCCTGGTCAAGGGGCATTATTAGGGCATGGGTGGTTAGATAAAGACACAGTGTTTATTGCTTTTGGCGGGCCCATCGCTGATATCGTCGCAACTAAACCAAGTCAATTATTAACTAACAGCGACAATTTTAAGGCGGCTATAAGTTCTTTGCCTAAATCGAATGCTGGATACTTTTATCTAGATATGGATAAGACGGTAGCACTAATAAACGCTAACGCCCAGCAGGGTACTATCCCCCCAGAAACCCAAGCTATTTTAGCCTCTATTCGTGGTATTGGCATGAGCAATAGTAGTCCTAACGCTTCTACTAGCCAGTTTGAAATGTTGTTAGCTTTAAAACCAACCAGCAAGTAAGTTTAGTAGATTATGGGTAGTAATTTATAGCAATTACTTTTGAGATTGAAGAAAAAATTGTCGATTTCCCTCCATAGCCGTAAGAGTGATGATTTTTTGATAAATGCGATCGCCCTGGCTGTATTTCGCGTCTTGCTATTTAGCCTTTTGCCAGTGGCGGCGTTTCATAAATGCACCGAAGCTAAAAATGGTTAAAGCTAGCAGGCTTGTAGGTACTGGGACGGGTTCACTAGATGCAAGTTTGACATTATCAACAGACAAGGCAGAGGAAAAACTGTTGTCACCTACATCTACAACGCCAAACCCAACTGTATAATATCCAGTTTGCGCCAGAGAAAAGGAGCGGTTTTGAGCATTAGTTTCGGAGATAAAAGGTGTACGAGAATTATTGAAATTAGAAAATGTGTCAGCTAATTGAAATACATTAGATGGCGAGTTGCTAAATTGCCAGGTATAGAAGGAAAAATCGTTAAACCCTGAGCGTGGATTGTCAAACTCTGAAGACACATCTTCATCAGTAAGAAATTGGAAATCAAAGGATAAAATGTCGTTGGCATTGCCGTAGAAGCTTTGTTTGATCGCTGAACCTTCAATTACAGTATTTGTAGCGATCGCTCTTAAACTGCCTATAGTTAATCCTAAAAACATTTCTAAGTTGGCAGTAGCTACAGCAGGATTGCCAGAGAAAGTAAAATCAACTTCCGCTCCTGGGGTGTTCGACATTACTGCTGTGGCTCCTTCACCCAAATTACTCTCAAAAGAGTCTGTATTAACGATGGTGTCTCCTATAGTTCTGTATCCCCTAAACCCATCTTCAAAGTCACCATTGATAACTGCCGCTTGAGAGCTATGGGCATTAAGTAGACTTAGCAAACCAATCACACTTGCTACTGCTGAATTTTGGACAGATTTAAAAGTAAGCATTCAAAAATTCCCCTAAGTTTTAGGTATATGTTGGATACAAAATAGTTGGTGTTACGCAAAGCTTAAAGCACTATTAATTACTTTGAAGTTGCAAAAATTACTGAGGGCGTGCCTTTAACTTCTACCTGTTTAGCAGCTTGGCACGGACTATATTGTCCCGCCACTGTTTCTATGTAAGTTCACTGAAGAAATATATATTTAGCTATCAAAATTACACTAAGTTTTAACCAATACTGTTGGCGGTGCTTAGATTTCAAGTAAAAAATATACTGAGATTTCTAAGTAAGATTAATAAAGATAATTTGAAGACAAGTATAGACTTTTACTGGGTTTAAACTTTAATTGGGTAATACAAACAATCGATTTTAGCTGGAAAAGCTTGCCATAAACTACTTGGCTCAAATAAGCCTTTAGTTGCTTAAGATAAAATTTTTACTAAGTAAATAAAATGTGTTTTTTGTAATAAGTTTTTGTGAAGACCGCCTTGAAGAACTAATGTTTGATGCTATATTCAATCTGTTAGCCTAGTGTTTTTACTGAAAGTGTTAAAAACTAATTGTTAAATTTATACAAACAACTTAACCTAACCTAGTTTTAGGTTAGGTTAAATAGAACTCGCTGCGGAATTTTGAGTAAACGTACATTTTCATCAGTATTTTTACGTATTAAATGTGAACACTGAGAAATTGCTACTAGAAAGGATTTATCAGTGTTTACACTCAAAACGATTTTTAATTGTTGTGAGTAAAAAATAATATAACCAACAAAACCCTGCCAATCAGCTAGGAGTAGAAATAATCCATGAATAGATATACAAAAAGAAGACCTCCTAAAGGTACTTCAATCTTCGACTGGTTAAAAGTAAAGGTATCAAATTTACTCAGAAAAAGACTAAAAGTTGTAGTGCTGTTTGCGATCGCGGCGATCGTGGGACAAAGTATGTCATCAACACTGCAAGCGCAAGTAATTCCTTCTGTAACACCACCATCACAAGCCTTAACCTCCCTAAAAACTGTATCGATTCCCGAACCATCAAACCTGGCAGAATTTGTTAATGATAAAACCGCAGCTTTGGTACTGGGAAAGTCGCTATTTTGGGATATGCAAACCGGGAGCGATAACATTCAATCGTGCGCCAGTTGCCACTTCAGCGCCGGAGCCGATAATCGTTCTAAACATCAACTCAGTCCTGGTTTACTACGAATAAATGCTGATGGTAATCCCAACCCAGACACTACATTTAATACTGGCGGACTAAATTACCAACTTAAAGCCAACGACTACCCCTTTCACAAACTTGCAGACATCAACAATCGCCAGTCACAAGTGATAGCTGATAGCAATGATGTTACAGGCTCCCAAGGAGTATTTGGCTTTTTGTTTTCCAACATTTTTCTCCGTAAAGCCCAAGAAGTAGGCGTTCCAGTAATAGATCCAGTATTCAGCGTTAATAACACAAACTTACTACGAGTTACAGGACGCAACTCGCCTAGTGTCATTAATGCTGTCTTTAACTTCCGCAACTTTTGGGATGGTAGAGCGCAGAATGATTTTAATGGTGTAAACCCTTTTGGCTCTAGAGATGTCAACGCTAAAGTTATTAAAGCCGAAGCTTTAGGAGACTTAAAAGAAGTAAAAATTAGTTTAGATAATGCAAGTCTTGCATCTCAAGCTGTAGGGCCACCTGTAAGTGAAGTTGAAATGTCTTTCCAAGGTAAACCATTTAGTTTACTTGGCAAAAAAATGCTGCCTTTGATTCCTTTGAATAAGCAGAAAGTACACCTAGAAGACAGCGTACTAGGTACTTATAGCAAATCTCCCATGCCAGGGATTAGATCGAAGTATAAAACCTTAGTGCAAGCTGCTTTTAAACCCCAGTGGTGGAATAGCGATCGCATAATTACTATTGATGCTAATGGTAAACCAACCTTTACCGGGTTAGTAGGAGTATCTGATCCTAATTCGGCTACGCAGTTTTCATTAATGGAGTACAACTTTCCCTTATTTTTTGGACTAGCGGTACAGATGTACGAATCAACGTTAGTTTCCAACGATGCACCGATTGACCAATACTTAGAGGGCAATTCTAATGCCTTAACTAGCCAACAAAAGCAAGGAAAAGAGCTATTTGTTGGTAAGGCTAAGTGTATTAACTGTCATGGGGGCGCAGAATTTACCAATGCTTCCGTCAAAAATGTTAAAAAAGAAAGACTAGAGCGCATGGTCATGGGCAACAATGAAGTTGCGGTTTACGACAACGGTTTTTACAACATTGGCGTAAGACCAACTAAAGAAGATTTAGGTGTCGGTGACAAAGATCCCTTTGGCAATCCTTTATCTGAGTCGCGCCTAGCCCAACAAGGAAAGTTTAACGATCCTCACCTCGAACCGCCAGTAAGCCCTAACGAGCGTGTAGCGGCTGATGGAGCCTTTAAAACTCCAGGACTAAGAAATGTAGAACTTACAGCCCCTTACTTCCATAACGGCGGACAATTGACACTGCGTCAAGTAGTTGATTTTTATAATCGTGGTGGCGATTTCCACGAGCAGAATATTGACAATCTCGATCCAGATATTGAGAATTTAGGATTAAAAAATGAGGAAAAAGATGCTCTTGTTGCCTTTATGAAAGGATTAACTGACGAGCGCGTCCGCTATCAAAAAGCACCCTTCGATCATCCCCAACTGTTTGTTAGTAATGGGCATCCTGGTACAGGAACAGCTATTACTAAAGATAGTAATGGTCAAGCAACGGTAGAAATGCGAGAAATTCCCGCCGTTGGGCGTAATGGTGGTACACCGTTAACTAATTTCTTGGCAAGTAATTCGTAGGGTTGTAGAGAACGCAAGGCATTGCGCCTCTACAGAAAATGATTATGAATCTGCTTTTAATCCCCGATCTCTGCACGAGATCGGGGGTTTTTCTTTTTGCAAACAGGCTCTAATGCTTGCAAAATAAGAACAGATAACTTAGCAATTTTTATTATGACAGCGACAGTAAATAATAATCCTGGATTAGCTTCGCGCTTAGTAAATGGGATACTAGCAATCAAGCCTTTGGCAAACTTAGCCAAACACCAAGCAAGACAAATGATGATTAAACGGGCTGAAAAAATCGGCGTACCTTGGACTAAAAGAGTACAAGAATTGAAAACCCGCGATTGGGAAACCGATCTTGCAATAGTCAAAAATCCGCAAATTGCCTATCCTGATTACTATTTAAAATCTTTTCACGCTTACGAACAAGGTAATCTTGATTGGGAAGCAGCCTTAGAAGTAGAAGTTGCAGCGATCGCAGTTCATGCAGGGATTTGGAAGGAATCTGGCGCTAAAGGCGATCGCCTGTTACGTTCTAGCTATCATGAAATTCTGACGAGGGAAATTCCCACTACTCCCCAAACTATTCTCGATTTGGGCTGTAGTGTGGGGATGAGTACCTTTGCATTACAAGAAGTTTACCCCCATGCAGCAATTACCGGATTAGATTTATCTCCTCACTTTCTCGCCGTTGCCAAATACTCGTCAAAGGAGCGCATTCCAAATATAAACTGGGTTCATGCCACCGCCGAAGCCACAACATTACCCGCTAATTCCTTTGATTTAGTCACAAGTTTTCTGATGTTTCATGAATTGCCCCAATCTGCTACACAGCAAATATTTCAAGAGGCGCAACGGGTGTTACAGCCAGGTGGGTATTTAACAATTATGGATATGAACCCTAAATCAGAAATCTATGTAAAAATGCCGCCATACATCTTAACTTTGCTCAAAAGTACCGAGCCATATTTAGATGATTATTTCAGTTTAGACATTGAAAGCGCCTTAGTTAGCGCCGGATTTGCCCTACCTACTATTGTGAGCAACACGCCCCGTCATAGAACGATAATTGCCCGTAAATTGTAGATAACATGAGTTACAAATCCGCCCGTTCTTATGCTATTCTCTCTATTGCTGCCGCGATCGCAACTATAGGTCTAAAGTTTGGCGCTTACTTGCTTACCAATTCTGTAAGTTTATTTTCTGATGCCGCCGAATCAGTTGTAAACTTAGTCGCCGCCGTTGTTGCAGTGTGGGCGCTTACTCTCGCTGCCCAGCCACCCGACGAAGAACACACTTTTGGTCATTCTAAAGCTGAATATTTTTCTAGTGGCTTAGAAGGCGCATTAATTATAATTGCCGCCCTAAGTATTGGTGTAGCCGCCCTAGACAGATTAATTCATCCCCAACCTATCCAAAAAGTTGACTTGGGCTTAATTCTTTCTCTCATCGCCGCCGCAATTAATGGGGGAGTAGCATTCATTTTACTCCGGGCGGGAAAACGCTTAAGATCGATTACGTTGCAAGCAGACGCGCATCATTTGCTTACAGATGTTTGGACTTCTGTGGGGGTAGTAGTTGGTTTATTACTGGTGCAATTAACAGGTAAGCTTTTTTTAGATCCCATTATTGCCATAATTGTCGCCGCTAATATAGTTTGGGCAGGGTTTAGACTTTTAAAAGAGACTGGCTATGGATTGTTAGATACTGCTTTACCTCTATCCGATCAGAAAATCATTACCGATTTATTAGCACCTTATGATCGCCAAGGGATATTATTTCATGCCATGCGATCGCGCGTAGCAGGTTCGCGCCGCTTTGTCTCTTTCCATATCCTTGTCCCAGGAAACTGGACAGTGCAGCGCGGACATGACTTATCTGAAGAAATTGAACTTGCAATTAGTAAGGCTTTACCTAGCACCCACATCATTACCCATTTAGAACCTTTGGAAGATCCGGTATCGTGGGAAGATCAAGGTTTAGACCGCTTTCCCAACCACAGTTAAGAGGACGGGTTCAAGATATTTTCCCCTTTTTAAGGGGAGTCAAAAAGCGGTGTAGCTACGCTTCCCGCTTTGTTGATGTGGGTTAGGGGGGATCTCCAAGCGAGAGAGACTTTGCATTGCAACGTCTCTACATTCACGCCAAATCATTTTTGCTGCGCCACAATAAAATTGCGAATTAGAGCAATAACTTCGGGGCGAATTTCGTGACCCATATCAAACTCTTGATACTGAACCTTTGCACCCATAGCAAGCAAACTATCTCGCGCTTTTTGGGCTGCACTGAGGGGAACAACCGAATCTTGTCTACCATGTACCAGCAAAATTGGCGGAATGGCGCTGTTTGTCTCTGTAACCGGATGCAAATAACCACTTAACGCCACTAAACCCGCTAATGGTAAATGCAAACCGACATCCAAAGTCATCGCCGCACCTTGGGAAAAGCCACTTAAAATCGTTTGAGACAAGGGAATACCCGTCTCTTTTTCCAGAGATTGCAGCCAATCGTTTAATAATTGTTTGCTTTCAAAGTATCCTTGATTATTCTTAGTTTGCAAATCGTACCAAGCCTTACCGCCAGCTACATGAGGATGATTGAAAGGCGCATCTGGCAAAATAAATTGATAATCGGGCAAATTCAAAAAAGGCACGACGGAAGCCAAATCTTTAGCATTAGCACCCCAACCGTGTAACACCACAATCAACCCCGTAGGTTTTTTACCTGTAGTTGGGGGTATATTAATAACTTGCACGGGCAGAGACTTTCTCCTAATATTAATAATTCTCTTAATCTATTGCAATAATAACTAATTCTTTGCACTTGGGATTCTTAAACTTAGTAACTAACAGCAAAACATTGTATATATGGCACGTCTAGCACTTCTCAGCGTATCTGACAAAACCGGACTAATCGAATTTGCCCGGACATTGGTAGAAGAATTTAGCTTCGATATTATCAGCAGTGGCGGAACTGCCAAAGCCTTACTAGCTGAAGGAATCCCCGTTACTAAAGTTGCTGATTATACGGGTTCAAAAGAAATATTAGGCGGGAGAGTCAAAACCTTACATCCTCGGATTCATGGCGGTATTTTAGCGCGGCGAGATATACCACAAGACTTAACAGATTTAGAAAATAATCAAATTCGCCCCATTGATCTAGTTGTAGTCAATTTATACCCTTTCGAGCAAACGATCGCACTCCCAAACGTAACACTACCTGAAGCTATCGAACAAATTGATATTGGTGGCCCAACTTTAATTCGCGCCTCTGCCAAAAACTACGCTCATGTTACTATTCTCAGTAGTCCGACAAGCTACGATGCTTACATAGAACAGTTGCGCCAAAATCAAGGCGAAGTATCTTTAGAATTTCGGCAACTGTGCGCTCAAAAAGCATTTTTGCATACCGCAGAGTACGATCGCGCGATCGCTGCTTATTTAAGTAAAGATAACTTCACTCTTACAGGACAAACATTACAACCTCTGCGTTACGGTGAAAACCCCCATCAATCCGCCGCTTGGTATCAAACAGGCGATACGCCTACAGGTTGGGCGACAGCAAGTATATTGCAAGGTAAAGAACTTAGTTATAACAACTTAGTTGATTTAGAAGCAGCAGTGCGGATAGTAAGCGAATTTACAGATATCCCCGCCGCCGTAATTATCAAACATACAAATCCTTGCGGAGTAGCGTTAGCAGATAGTTTATCAGAAGCTTACAACAAAGCTTTCAATGCCGATTCTGTCTCTGCTTTTGGGGGAATTGTAGCGTTAAATCGTCCTATAGATTCAGCTACAGCTAAAGCGCTAACTCAAACCTTTCTTGAATGTGTAGTTGCGCCCGAAATTGAAGCTGAAGCAAAAGAGATTCTAGCCGCCAAGTCTAAAGTTAGAGTTTTACTTTTACCGGATAAAACGAGCATTAAGCAAACAGTAAAAGTAATCGCTGGGGGCTTTTTAGTCCAAGATGCGGATAATTACATTAATGATTCTAGCAAATGGCAAGTAGTGAGCGATCGCACTCCTAGCCCTAACAAACTCGCCGAATTACTTTTTGCGTGGAATGTTTGCAAGCACGTCAAATCAAATGCGATTGTAATTACAAAGAACCTTACTACTAAAGGCGTTGGCGCGGGACAAATGAACCGCGTCGGCTCAGTAAAAATTGCCTTAGAGCAGGCTGGAGAAAGCGCTAAGGATGGTTTTCTTGCCAGCGATGGCTTTTTCCCCTTTGATGACTCTGTAAGAGCCGCCGCCGCCGCTGGGATCGGTGCGATTGTGCAACCGGGGGGAAGTATGCGCGACGCGGATTCGATTAAAGCCGCCAATGAACTGGGGTTAATTATGGTATTTACGGGGATTCGGCACTTTTTGCATTAAATCTGCGCTAATTTTAGTTACAGGCGATCGTCTTGCTCCCTAAAACTGCTTTGTTCTACCTGGTTAATTTCTTGCTCCAAAAAGTAGTTAAGTAAAGTTCTCAATAGGACAATTGCTCCTAAGTTCAAAACATCTTGGCGCGTGGGTGCTACGGCGGTGCGGAGAATATCACTAGCAACGGTAAACTCTAACCCCAAAGTCAGCACTCGTCCCAATTTGAGGCGAATTGACTCGGTAGAGTCATAATGCTGCCTAGAACGAGAAAATAACTGGCGCAAATAGCTAGTAATTGCGCGTAAAATAGCCCCTCCAATCACTATAGCGGCGGCGATTTCGGCTCCCAGCGCTAAGTAGCTAACTATCACCTTCAGCCCAGATTCTAAGGGGTTGCTGGCTTCGGGAATGCCAGAAGATTCAACATTTAAACTCAAAAGCAGAACCAAACCAAAAATTAAAGCTATTGGCAATAGAACAGTAGATAAAGAATCGCGCGTCTTCTCTTGTTTCATTGTTTGCGTACATAAATTAATCAAAGGTACAGCGCGAAACTCGTAGCTCTACTTCTGCTTTGCTGTACCTAATCCCAGCCTACACCTCAACTATCAACAATAGATTCCCCCAAATAAGCACCTAAGCGCGATCGCTATTACCTACAGCTAATTGCTAATTTTTAAATGCTCCTATAAAGTACCTATCAAGGCATTATCACAAAAACAATTATGGTCAGTTCTTTTAAACAATCTTTTAGCCTTTATGAATTAAGTCTTAGTACCGATCCACCTCCACAATTATTGTCTGTAACTCCTGCTACTTTGTTAGCTTTAGTACGGGCAACAATCGATCTACTGATCGAGCATCAAATCCGCGCCCAGCTTCTGATTAAGCTGCCACCGGGCAAAATTTGGTACTCAGAAATTCAGCGCTACAACACCACAAATTTAAGTGAAGGTATATATAGTTGCTCTGTTTCTAAGCCTGCGGAGAGTAATCTCTTTACCCCGCTAATATCAGTAAAATTAACCCCCACAAGTAAATTACAGCGCGAGTATTTTCTATTAGTTTTGTCGCCACAATTTTGTAGTTTAGCCTTGGCGCACCGTCGCCGCATTCAGCGCCAGGGAACAGTAACTAAAGTTCTTTCCACACCAAAACAAGTCTACAAACCAAAGCCTAATTCTTCTTTAGTAGCAATTTGTTCTTACGAAACCCCAGTAATTGAGCGCGTACTAGCAGGAATTAAGCAAGAAATTGTCTCTGCGTCAACAAAAAATTCGGCTAAAAAAACACCTTACAGTAGTCCTACTCAACTTACCGAACTATTAAACAATTGGGATTTATTATTTACCGTAGCGCCAAGCCAAGGAACATTAATTAATCAATTAGTTATCAAACAATTGCAACGCACTGATGAAATCCTGCGTAAAACAAAAATTGAACGCACCGCAGTGTTACAGCAGCAAAATCAAGAGTTAACCAGTAGCGTAAATCTTTCAGGTGAATTGCTCCGCCGTTCTAGTGAAGAACTCCGCACACCGCTAACTAATATGAAAACAGCGCTAAGTCTGCTTAATTCACCCCACCTCAAACCGCCGCAAAGAATGCGCTACTTGCAAATGCTGCATACTGAGTGCGATCGCCAAAATTCGGTGATAAATGGTTTACTTGAGCTATTACAAATCGATCAAATCCCCAAATATACGCCTTTGCAAGCCGTCCGGATCAGCGAAATTGTGCCGGGAGTTGTAAGCACCTATCAACCCTTAGCACTAGAAAAAGGGATTATGCTGGCTTATACCCTACCAGAACAACTACCGCCCGTGCTATGTTTCAAGTCTTGGCTGAAGCAAATAGCAATTAATTTATTACACAATAGTATTAAGTTTACGCCGCGTGGGGGTCAAGTTTGGGTGCGATCGCGCGTGGTAGGCAATCGGGTAATGCTAGAAGTACGCGACACCGGAATCGGCATTGCTGAACGCGATATTCCTAGAGTATTTGACCGTTTTTACCGCATTCGCCCTACTGCTGACGATAGTAGCGGTGCGGGTTTGGGTTTAACTATTGTTCATCAACTTTTGCAACGCGCTGGCGGCTCGATTTCGATCAAAAGTAAGCCGGGATCCGGTTCTACTTTTACAGTTTTATTAGCAATCGCTCCAGCTAATTAGTTACAACTCTAGCAACTAGGAGGCATCTTTGCGTCAGGGCGATTCTCCCGCAAAATGCCATGTTGATATATGGGCGGATGACTCAAATCCATCGGTAAAAAAATAGTTAATACTTCCCCTTCGTCGGGGCGTTTCCTGACAATTAGTTTGCCACCAATGGCTTGAAATAAATACTTTGTGGCATTGAGATTGAGGCTAATATTGCCTGTCTCTGGTTGAAAAATTAGTAACTTACCCAAAGATTTAACATGAGGAGGTGGTAATTTATCGCACTCCCTAGCAAAAGATTGATGTAATAGCTGCAATTTTAGTTGATTTCCGGCGGGAATAACTTGGACTTGAATATGACTACCTGCTGTCAAATTGCGCGTAAAGTTTTCAATTAAACCCGTGAGAACTTGATCTAATATCGTTGGATCACTAATTACCGTAGGCATCTGTTGCGGTAAAACCACGTCTATTGTTAAATTACGCTCTTGAGCTTGTTGTTGCCATCGAGGAATGCTTTGTTGTAATACCTGCGCTAAAGACATGGTCGTGAGTTGAGTTAGATTGTTAGGGGCGGGTTTTTCTACCATTTCCGCAGCCTTAAAAATCAATTCCATGCGATTTACTTGCGCTGTACACTCGCCATCAATCATTTCTAAACGTTTTTTGACTTCAGGGGCTAAATCTTTACGCTTCAATAGCAACTTAGTCAAAGTACGAATAGTGGTTAAAGGGGTACGCACTTCATGAGCAAAGGCTTGTAATAGTTCTAAATCCGAGCGGTGATTGCCAGCAACTAAATGTTCTTCTTGAGGGGGTTTTACGTAGGAGCGAGACAGTAATAAATGACTGAAATTAGTTACTACCCGATAATCGGGTGCTACGGGTTCAAACTTTTTCACTAAAGTATCGAACTTGTCAACCAAAAGTGAATTAGTTAATAGTAAACGCGATCGCAATAGTTGCCATACTTTAGCCGCTTCTTCTGGCTCAAAAGAAAACTTAAATGCTTGATTACCGCTACTATCACAGCCTAAAACTAACAGCAAACTAAATTTCGCCGTCAAAATCAAGCAAAACGGCTCCTGCGCCAACGGATCATTATTGAGTAACAAAAGCTGTTGAGGAGTGGCATTTTGACTAGAAATAGTTGCCTTAGCTAGTGGTAGCTGCGGGGAATTTTCTGGACTTTGCTCGACAAAAATCCCTGTTGCTAACCTAGTAAGTAAGTCGTTACTCCATAGCGGCGATGAACCTGCAAATACTACTCCTTGGGGAGATAGAGAGCGATCGCCTTTAGTATCTATACTTTGTAATAGTAAGTCCTCGGTAGCTGCTAGTGCCGCCCTCCATTCCTGCGCTGCTTGCGCCTGTAATTGTGACGAAGACAACCGGGAATTATTGCTACACAAACTTTGTCCCCGATCAAATTTCCAATTTAGTATTTCCTTTAGGGTAGGCAACATCCATTTTTGCACGAGCATTTGCCCCTTCAACAGTTATAAATCGCTTAAGTTATACAACCTTACTTACTACGAGCTTATAGATATTTAAGTCTTAGTAACAGTCGTAGAACCGAACCCCTAAGTCGCAATTGCCGTTAAAAACCTTCAATAGCAATAAGTCTAATCAGCTTAACGATTCCAAGCCGGGTGGGAAAGCAAGGCAGAAATTGCCCGTACACCGCGCAGTTGATTGGATAAAGGTAAATGACCTTTGGGAGCGGTCAGATTCCAGGTAAATTCGTTAGGGTAGCGCGTCCAGTTGTTGCCATCTTTCCAACCAATTTCTCCCCAAAGCTTTTCCCAATTTTTACCCACTGATAGCCAGATTTGACGCTGCACCGAAAAACCAAACTTACCTTCGGAGAAAACTAACCACAAAGTATCGATAGTCTGCAAGTCTAAAAGCGGAAAGTTATCAACTTCTGTAAAATATAGCCATTTTCTTTGCATAGCACTAGCTCCAGCCAACTGACACAGCAAACCCAAGGTTAAGCGGTCGGCGGCTTGAAAGTCTTGATTTATCAGCAATTTTTGCAGTTCGGTATAGTCAATATTGGCTTCAGATTTAAGGGGGACAAGTCCGTAAGGAAAATTAGCTTGGAGAAATTCTCGCGCTGCTAAGGAGTTACTTTGAGCGAGAAGTTGGTAAATTTTGCCATCAATCCAGGTTGGTAAATTAGTTTGGCGTTGCTGCAAAAACTCCATTAAAGCTTTTTCGCCATCTTGACCAAAATCTGGTAGTTGGACAATGGCTTGCTGCTGGAGTTTTTCTGAACCAGTAGTCAATTGCAAGCAAAGAGCAGAAAAAACGTCGCTCTGCGGGTGGGAAGCGGTGGGAGAATTAGTCATACTCTTTACTGAGAAACGCAGGTTAGGGGCGATCTTTAATTTAACTATACCGAATGTGCGATCGCCTATTCTCATTAACAAAAGCTGTCTTATCAGACCAATTTCTGCATCATTGTTCAAAAATAATTGTCGATTGCGGCTTGCAAAGCGTTTAAAAAAAACATAATTAATTGGTTAAAGTGCTGTATCGTTTTCCTTTGAGTCAAGCACAAAGCCTCTTACCAAGTAGGAAATTTGTCAAAAGCTAATTTAATTACTCAGGAGTTTTGCTAAGAATGTACGAAAAGATCGCTCCTCCAACGACAGGTTCAACAGTCACGTTTAATAACGGCGAACCGATAGTTCCCGACAACCCGATTATTCCGTTTATTCGTGGCGATGGTACGGGCGTTGATATCTGGCCGGCTAGTCAAAAGGTAATCGATAAGGCGGTAGCTATTGCCTACAAAGGTAAGCGAGAAATTAGCTGGTTTAGAGTTTACGCAGGAGATGAAGCTTGCGAACAATACGGCACTTATCAGTATTTACCTGAAGATACCCTCAAAGCAATTAAAGAGTATGGTATTGCTATCAAAGGCCCTTTGACTACACCCATAGGCGGCGGGATTCGGTCGCTAAACGTAGCTTTAAGACAAATCAATGATTTATACGCCTGCGTCCGTCCTTGCCGATATTATCCTGGTACGCCGTCGCCGCACAAATATCCTGAGAAAATGGATGTAATTATTTATCGGGAAAATACCGAAGATATTTATTTAGGGATTGAATGGAAACAAGGTAGCGAAATCGGCACGCGCTTAATTAAAATTCTTAACGAAGAACTTATCCCCGCTACTCCCGAACATGGTAAAAAGCAAATTCCCCTAGATTCAGGGATTGGGATTAAACCAATTAGCAAGAAGGGTTCTCAAAGGTTAGTTAGACGGGCGCTGAAACACGCTTTAAGGCTGCCTAAATCTAAGCAAATGGTAACTTTGGTGCATAAGGGTAATATTATGAAATACACCGAAGGAGCCTTCCGCGATTGGGGTTACGAATTGGCAACTACAGAGTTTCGCAGCGATTGCGTTACCGAGCGGGAATCGTGGATTTTAGGCAATAAAGAAAGCAACGCAGACATTAGTTTTGAGGCTAATGCAAGGCTAATTGAGCCGGGTTATAGCTCTTTGACCCCGGAAAAGCAAAACCAAATTTGCCAAGAAGTAGAGGCGGTTTTAAGCCAAATTTGGGCGACTCACGGCAATGGGCAGTGGAAAGATAAAATTATGGTCAACGATCGCATTGCTGATAGTATTTTCCAACAATTGCAGACTAGACCGGATGAGTATTCGATTTTGGCAACTATGAATCTCAACGGCGATTATTTATCAGATGCCGCCGCCGCCGTTGTGGGAGGGTTAGGCATGGGCCCAGGAGCAAATATTGGTGATGATTGTGCTATTTTTGAAGCAACTCACGGTACAGCACCCAAACACGCCGGATTAGACCGCGTAAATCCCGGCTCTGTAATTCTTTCGGCTGTAATGATGCTGGAATATATGGGATGGATTGAAGCGGCGGATTTAATTATTAAAGGGATTGGAAATGCGATCGCCAGTGGTCATGTTACCTACGATTTGGCGCGGTTAATGGAGCCACCTGTGGAGCCATTAAAGTGTTCGGAATTTGCCGACGCAATTATTAACGCCTTTAGCAATTAGTATATATTCCTGACGCTGGCGTAAAGCCCAGCGTTCAGGCTTGGCAGCTAGTGCGCCGATTAATATTTGTTTGTAGTCAGGGTTTGTTTAATATTCAGCGCCAAAAATCTGTCAACGGCTAAATATACCCAATAAACCGATAACTGAGCATCGCTGCTAGTTTTTTGGAATCCTAAAGCTAGGGCTAATTGTTCGTAGCTAGGATGAATAATCATTGTATAGAGATCGCAAAGGTTAGGAAAATCCTCTAACATTTGGGACAACACTTGCTGCAAATCTGTTAAAAATAAAATCCGTGATTGAGCTAAATAAGGTTGATCGATTACCCAACTGCGAATAAAAATCACCTGACAGTTAAGATCGTCGGGTGGTACTGCCATTTGGATCGGATCGATATCTGTAGCCGAACTGAGGTGTAAGCTTCTGCTAGGAGGACAAAAAAAGTTGCTCTCTGATTGGGTGGCGATGGGATAAAGCAGATAGAAGCCCACAGGATTAAGATTATCATCGCGACGCAATACACGCATTCCTAAAGGATATTGTGCCGCCCAATGTCGCAATAGTTTAGCAATTCGCTGAGGAGCGGCGCTGGTGTTTTTATTCATCCAGTTATAGTTTCTCGCCAAGAGATTAGCCACGCCGATCGCATCAGTGCGAGGATTAAAAGTGTCTACATGAAGTTTAATTAGCTCTACAACGCGACTTTTTGAAATAAATAATTCTGGATCGTACTGAATTTTGATATTAGTAGTATTGCCATCAAACTGTTTTTGAATTAAACCTAAAGCTACCAATTTATCTAGCATCATTCCCGCCGCGCGATCGCTTCCTCTTTCTTTACCGCTATAAAATAATTCCGCCGCTTGACGATGAGTGCAGGAAACCCATCCTATAGGTAACTCCAATTTAGTTAAAGGCGGCTTTAATTTGGGTGTCTTTTCCTGTTGTTGCTGCAAAAGTAAATACGCCCACAACCGGATAAAACACTCGGCTCGGCATTTAGTTAAACCCACCTGTCCAACTAATTGCGCTACATATTGCTGTTGTTTCTCTAAGGGAAACCAGTCATCAAGTTCGCACCCATTCATATCTCAAGTCCAACTAGATAACTATTTAAATTAACGCTTATGAGCTTACATAGTGATACTTCACCCTAGTTCATGGTACTTCGCCCTAGTTCTATTGGGAAAATCTAACTACAACCTACTCATTGCAGTTGCTCAAAGGCTTTCAACATAATGGCTTTAAGACAAAAACAAAGCCGTTAATAGAGGACAAAACCATGAGAACTAATGACATTGATTTAGCTGGAAGTCGCTACTTAAAGCCTCAATATCTCCAAAATCGGGCAAGAATCAACGAATTAGTGGACAATTATCTCGCTATAAATGTATTGAGCGATCGCTTATCTGACCTAAATGAGCAATTTGTTTGTCCCCAACCCCGTCCTTGGCAACCAATTAATTGGCGAGCTATTAACCAAGAACAAATTATTGGCGTAGAACCAGAGATTTTTTTACAAATTGTCGCCGGAGCCGCAGAAATTGAAGATCCGATTCGCGGTTATGCCCAAGAAAGTAGATGTTATTTAGAACAAGTTCATCCACCAATGGCAAAGTTTATGGGAGGAACGTTGACGGAGGAGGCTAAGATTTTAGAATTAGGTGTGTGGGAAAAAGAAGAACGCCAACACGCTCCCACATTCCAAAAAATTTATCAGCAACTATCTGGCAAAAAACTTCAGCCTAAGCCTAACACCGTTAAAGGTTATCAACCTACAGGCGAACCTTGGCAAGATGTCTACCGCCATACTCTCAGTCGAATTAGTACCGAATGGAGCGCGACTTCTGTATATTTGTGGCTAATGGCTCACTCTACGGGAGAATTGCAAAGTGCGATTTCTCAGCCTTTACAAGATGAGATTAACCACTTAGCTAAATTTTGGGGCTTTAGTTCCTGGGCATTTGCGGAAAGTTATTTTAATCAACTCAAAGGCAGTACCAAAAACCTAATTACTTTGCTCAGACACAATCAAATCGAACGTACCCAAGGTAAAGACTTAATCAACAAAGCTTTTAGTCTCAACAACCTAGTTTTAATTCTGGAGTTAACCTTTACTTTTACTCGTGTCATGGTACGTCTGCGCCGTTGGGACAAAGAACTTAGCCGCAGTTACCTGAGACATTTGTTTGGCAATTCTCCGGTTATTCATCCCTAGATGTTTGGATAGTAATTTACCTTGCAGCTTTTACTAACAATAATCCCCCAACAGTCAAACCAAAAGCTGTAGGCAACCAAGCCGACACCATCGGCGAAACTACTCCACTCACACCGAGGGCGCTGCTAATAAAGCTCAGTAGATAGTAACTAAAAATTACCACAATGCTAATGCCGAAACTGGTAGCTTTGGCTTTTCCCGCTCGTTGGGGGTTGGTTCCCAAAGCCGCCCCCACTAAGCCGAAAACAATGCAAACAAAAGGTAAAGAAAGTTTTTCTTGAATGCGGACTTTGAGCTTGCGAATTTTTTTCTCATCTCCACTCAAATTTAAGAGTTTTAACCGCTCTCTTGCTTGAGCAATATTCATTTCCCCAAAATCTCGCCCTTTTGCCGCTAAATCTAAGGCTGTACGCGGTAATTGCAACTGTTGGTGTTCAAAACGAACAATATTGCGGTAAGAACTATCTGGGGCAACTAAATAAATAGTGCCATTAAAAAAGTCCCAAATATTTTGTAAGCGATTCCAAGAAGCAGAATCGGACACCAAAATTTGATTGATCCCAGATTCTGAGCGATCAACAATTACCAATCCTTGCATTTGCTGCCCATCAAACTTATCGGCGTAAAATAAACGAGACAAAATCTTAGTTTTTTCGCCATCTGGCTGCTTAACTTCTTTGTATTCTGGGTAAAAAATATTTTGCTCTTGCAAGATTGGTTTGTTTTGCTTTAAGGCGCTTTGCAGAGTTTGGGTAGCTTGGTAATTGGCAATTGGAACCAATTGTTCGTTGAAGAAAAAAGTTATTCCTGTAACTACGAAGCTCAAAACTACCGCCGGGAGAACTAACCGATAAATACTTACACCACTGCTCCGCAAAGCAATAAGTTCGCTATCGCTAGAAAGGCGGCTATAAGTCATTAAAGCAGCAAGCAGTGTAGACATGGGAAAAGCTAGGACAATAAAAGCTGGTAAATTCAGCAAAAATACTTGAGATGCGATCGCAATTGGCAACCCTGTCTCGACTATTTTTCTTACCAAGTCAAACAAAATACCGACAGCTACCCCCACAGACGAGAATGCGCCCACCCCAAACAAAAACGGGCCTAATAGTTCGCTAGCGATGTAGCGATCCATAACCGCAGGCATGGGAATAATTGAAGTGAGAGACTTGTAACTGTTCATAGTTTGAAGTTTTTACGCTTGAAAGTTACTACCCAAGTAGTATTGACGGACAAGAGGGTTACTATAAAGCTCCTCGGCGTTGCCATACGCGAGAATTTGTCCTTCGCGCATAATGTAAGCACGGTCAGTAATTGCTAGAGTTTCTCTAACATTGTGATCAGTAATTAAAATCCCAATTTGGCGATCGCGTAATTTTGAAATCATTGCCTGAATTTCCGCTACAGCGATCGGGTCTACCCCCGCAAAAGGTTCATCTAATAATAAAAACTTTGGCCCCTCTCTCCCGGCGGCTAAGGCTCTAGCGAGTTCTGTGCGTCGCCTTTCTCCTCCCGAAACCTGGATTCCTTTAGTTTGGGCAACACTTTCTAACCGAAACTCCCTTAGCAAAGTATGCAAGCGTCCATCCCATTCACGGCGCGGTACGTTGGTTTGCTCCATTACTAATAAAATATTCTCAGCTACGCTCAATTGCCTAAAAATGCTGGCTTCTTGAGCCAAATAGCCAATCCCTAACCGCGCTCGTTTGTGAATGGGTAAAGCCGTAATATCGCGATCATCAAGCCATACTTTACCTTGATTTGGTCTTTCTAAGCCTGTTGCAATGTAAAAGGTTGTGGTTTTACCCGCGCCATTAGGGCCTAATAACCCCACAACTTCTCCTTGGGCTACGGAAAGACTAACGCGATTAACAATTGGGCGCTTACCGTAGGACTTATGAATATTCTCTAGGAGAATTTTCATTACTTTTTAGCGGGGCTTTTACGGTTAAAACTTGGAGTTGCAGGGGCTGCTTGGGTTGTGGTGGCGGGGTTTGGATCGCTAATAATATAAATAGATTCTACCTGTCCGTTAGTTTTGGGGGTAGCAATAAATCGCCCTTCATCAATCAAGTAAGTAATATTTTCTCCTTGAATGCTGTTCCCTTCTTGCAATACATAGACATTGCCACTTAAAACAATTCGGCGTTCGCGGCTAAAGTATTGAGCTTGAGCGGCGGTTGCTTGGATTTTACGGGCGGGATAAAACATTTCTACGTTACCACGAGCCGTAACTACTCCAGTTTTAGAATTAGCTTCTTGAATTTGCGCCTTGACTGTAAGCGTGCGTCCGTCGTTTGTGGGTTGACTTTTGAGGGGCGCAGGCATAGTAAAAGCGATCGCGCTTACAATTGTTGGTATTACCAAAACTCGGTTGATGTAGCGCTGCCAAGAGGGATGTAAATAAGCAAGTTTCATAAAAGTTTGTTTAAAATAATCATTACAAGCTAAGTAACTAGAATCCAAAAGGAGAAGCTCTAAGGGGCTTGTGACTCTATCGCGTGTCCCAATTCTAACTTAACTCCTAGACCAAAACCCTTGTACGCAAGTTCCACGAATATATCAAGTTAAGTATCAATAGTTAGATTAATTTTAGGTAATAGAGGCGATGTAACTTCTTGTTGTTGTAGTTGGAGCAATAAAGCGACACTATCATCTAACAACTTATCGACATCAATACCTGCATAACTAGCTTCGTAACGTCTCAACTTATTTGTGCCTTCTCCGAGCAAAATACAAGCGCCCCGCAGGTTTGAGTTACCCAGATGATACAGTGCTACAGCAATTTGTAAAATGGCTTGATAGAAAGTTTTTTGCGGCTCAATTGCTTCCATCCATAAAGCCTCTAAAGTATCATGACAAGCATAAAATTGTCCTTGATTAAACTGCTCTACACCGTGCCAAAATTCTGCACTAACAATATATTGCTCGTTTGAATTCATAAAAGCTGCCCAAGAGCCATCCTGCTCCTTATGTGTGAAAGAAACAGAATCCTGCGGTGCCATATTCTACACTGGATA
>QQTW01000234.1_pt1 | contig 33525 bp, 25 predicted proteins | sample 1904831 | NCBI WGS metagenome assembly QQTW01 (sample SAMN09435610, study PRJNA476489) | Subsurface metagenome, whole genome shotgun sequencing project.
GTTAGTGACTTGCAACGCAATTTTGATGCCGGGATAACGATGGCGAAACTGTCCTAGCAAACGTGGCACAAAATATTTAGCAGTCGTAATTACAGCTAGGCGTAGATTTCCCTGTTTTAGTCCCTTCAAATCTGCCAAAGTCATTTCTAACTGAGACATTTTTTCTGAGATATCTTTGCAGACGCTTAAAACCTCCTTACCTGCATCTGTAAGGTAAATGCGCTTACCTATTTGTTCAAACAACGGTATTCCTACCGCTTTTGTTAATTGCTTAATTTGCTGCGAAACGGTAGGTTGACTTAAAAACATTTCCTCTGCTGCTTTTGTAAAACTACCGGATCTGGCGACTTCTTCAAATACCTTTAACTGATGCAACGTTGCGTGTTTTAACATCCATTTTCCTGCCGATATTAAGTATTGACGAATTCTATCATCAAATCTAAATATAAACTTTTATCTATTGATTTTTAAGCGATATATCTCCATTTTTACTGCTTTAACTTATTTTGTATCTATATTTAAGACTGATGTAACCACTATTTAGTCGATAAAGACAGCTTATTTTATATAGATACTATCTATGACAATGATAAAAAAAACAGTTCGTACCTATGTACATTTCGGGATATTGTCTATTTAATTGCCAAAGCAAAAGCCTAACAGTTGCTTTTAGCAAGAGTTATGACTCGCTGCCGAAATATCAGCAGGGGCGATCGCATTTACAAGAGGAGATTTTATGAATGAATTAATAAGTCAATTTTCCCGGCGTAAATTTCTTTTAACTGCTGGAGCATCGGCGGTAGGCGCTGTAGTTCTTAACGGCTGCTTGGGAAATCCCCCCGATGCATCTACTAATACTCAAGCGCAACAGGTTTCGGCGGTTAATATTAGCCCTGAACAAGCACCAGAAACTACCAATGTAAAGTTGGGCTATATACCGATTGTGGAAGCGGCTCCCTTGATTATTGCCCAGGAAAAAGGCTTTTTTGCTAAGTACGGCATGAGCGGAGTTGAGCTTGCTAAACAAGCCTCGTGGGGAGCAATGCGGGACAATACAGAGATAGGTTCAGGCGGCGGTGGCGTTGATGGCGGTCAATATCAAATGCCAATGCCTCATCTAATAACTGAAGGAATTATTACTAAAGGCAATCAAAAAATTCCCATGTATCTCCTGGCGCAGTTGATTACGCATGGAAATGGAATTGCTGTTGCTAATAAGCATAAGGGGCAAGGGATGGGTTTAGACCTAAGCAAGGGTGGAAAACCAGTTGTTGACCAACTTAAATTAACAAAAAATCCTTTTTCCGCCGCTTATACTTTTGCCCAGGTCAATCAAGATTTTTGGATCCGCTACTGGTTAGCCGCCGGGGGCATTAATCCCGATACTGATGTCAAACTAATTCCTGTCCCCGCAGCCCAAACTGTCGCCAATATGAAAACGGGGACGATGGACGCTTTTAGTACAGGAGATCCCTGGCCTTATCGAATTGTTAAAGACAAAATTGGGTTTATGGCAGTATTGACCGCTGAAATGTGGAAAAATCACCCCGAAGAATACTTTGCGATGCGTGCAGAGTGGGCTGACAAAAATCCCAAGGCGACCAAAGCAATATTAAAAGGCATCATGGAAGCGCAGCAGTGGTTAGATAATTTTGACAACCGCCAGGAAGCCGCTCAAATTCTGAGCGGGCGCAATTATTTCAATCTGCCAACGGAGATTTTGATAAATCCATTCCAGGGCAAGTATGACATGGGCGATGGTCGGGTAATTGATGATAAATCGATGGCGGCGTATTACTGGAAAGATGAAAGAGGTAGCGTTTCTTATCCTTACAAGAGTCACGATCTTTGGTTTTTGACGGAAAGCGTGCGCTGGGGCTTTTTGCCTCCAGATACTTTGACAAATGCTAAAACGCTAATTGATAAAGTTAACCGCGAAGATATTTGGAAACAAGCGGCGACGGAAGCAGGAATCGCGGCGGCGGACATTCCCACAAGTACATCGCGTGGTGTTGAAACGTTTTTTGATGGTGTCAAATTCGACCCAGAAAACCCAACAGCATATTTGCAGAGTTTGAAGATTAAAAAAGTAAACGTTTAAAAACCTAGTTTGCTGTCCGTTTAGACTTTAAAGTAAAAATTGTTGATTTTAACCAAACTACCCTCCTAAAAACCTCCAGACGCGAACTTCTAACTGACAGCACACCTTTGCTCCCTGCCGATCGCACTATTTTTTCATTCAACTAGAGGAAAATACAGCCAATGACCACACTTCAAAGCCGACGACCTGCTAGAAATACCAAAGGTTGGGGTTCCCGCCTGAGCAAGCAAGTTCCCGACCTGATACCGCCGATTATTGCGATCGCAATTTTTCTTGCGGTATGGCAATTGTTTTCTTGGACTCCAGGGGCAACTTTACCAGGGCCTATACAGGTTGTTCGAGATACTTGGGTACTAATTTTTTGGCCCTTTTACGATCGTGGTGGTACAGATAAAGGTTTATTTTGGCAGATTCTCGCTAGTTTGCAAAGAGTAGCGATAAGTTATACCTTAGCTGCAATTGTGGGTATTGGCTTGGGTATATTGATCGGCACAAATAAAATGATGTCCAAAGCTTTAGATCCAATCTTCCAACTATTGCGAACTGTACCACCTTTAGCATGGGTTCCGATTGCTTTAGCCGCCTTGCGCCAAAACGAACCCGCCGCCTTATTCGTGATTTTTATTACCGCAATTTGGCCGATCTTAATTAATACAGCAGTGGGAGTAAGGCAAATTCCCACTGATTATAACAACGTTGCTAAAGTTCTCCAGCTTAATCGCAAAGAGTATTTCTTTAATATTTTGATTCCGGCGGCGCTGCCCTACATTTTTACAGGCTTGAGAATTGCGATTGGATTAGCTTGGTTGGCAATTATCGCCGCAGAGATTGTAATGTCCGGGATTGTAGGCATTGGCTTTTTTATCTGGGAAGCCTACCAAAATAACAACGTCAGTGAAGTAATATTAGCCTTAATCTACATCGGCGTTGTTGGTTTGTTGCTAGACAAAGCTATGGGTTGGATCGAAAACCGGATTTTGCCCGCCGAACCAAAGTAGATACAAAAGAAATTGTCCCCTAACTCCCCAATAACCTATGTCTGTTTTTGTTGCTGTCGATCAAATTGATAAAGTTTTTCCATTAACTGGCGGTGGTAGCTACATTGCCCTCAAAGGAATCGATCTCCAAATTAAAAAAGGTGAATTTGTCTCGCTTATCGGTCACTCTGGTTGTGGTAAATCTACTCTGTTGAATATGGTAGCAGGTTTAGATTTACCCACCGAAGGCGTTGTAACCCTAGAAGGGCAAAAAATTACAAAGCCTGGCCCCGACCGGATGGTAGTATTTCAGAATTATTCCTTGTTACCTTGGCGGACTGTCCGAGAAAATATTGCCTTAGCGGTAGACTCTGTAATGAGCGATTTGCCAGCAAGCGATCGCAAAAGCATTATCGAGCAACATATAGATATGGTAGGTTTGCGCCATGCCGCCGACAAGCAACCAGGACAGTTATCGGGAGGTATGAAACAGAGAGTTGCGATCGCTCGCGCCTTGGCTATTCGCCCTAAACTCCTGCTTCTAGATGAACCATTTGGGGCTTTGGATGCCTTAACGCGGGGTAACTTGCAAGAGCAATTGATGAAAATTTGCGAAGAAAATCAAGTTACCGCCATCATGGTTACCCACGATGTTGATGAGGCGGTGCTGTTGTCGGACAGAATTGTGATGCTGACAAACGGGCCAGAATCAAAAATTGGTCAGATTTTAGAAGTCGATATTCCCCGTCCCCGCAAGCGCATGGAAGTAGTAGAACATCCCAGCTACTACAGCTTGCGGAGTGAAATGATTTACTTTCTCAATCAGCAAAAGCGGATTAAAAAAATTCGGGCAAGAAAGACTGGTGCGATCGCCCGTCATGGTTTAGAAAAAGTCAATTTAGAACTTGGTTTTTTACCCTTAACCGCCTGTGCGCCCCTTGCTATAGCCAAAGAAAAAGGCTTTTTTACTAAGCATGGCTTAGATGAAGTAACTTTAGTCCGCGAATCGAACTGGCGAGGAATTACCGACGGCATAGTTGGCGGTTATTTAGATGCAGCGCAAATGCCTTCCGGGATGCCCATGTGGTTGACTTTGGGCGGTCATGAAAACAAACCCGTCCCCATCGTTACGTCCTTAACTATGACCCGTAACGGCAACGCCATTACCCTAGCAAAGCGCTTTTACGACCAAGGGGTATATAGCTTGTCAGACTTTAAGGAAATGCTGCGTAAAACTCCCCAAGGTCAACATCGTATGGGTATGGTGCATCCTTCTTCAATGCACAATCTCCTATTACGTTACTGGCTGGCGGCTGGAGGTATCGATCCAGACCGAGATGTCAAGCTATCAACCATTCCTCCGGCGCAGATGGTAGCTGACTTGCAAAATGGAAGTATCGACGGTTATTGTGTTGGGGAACCTTGGAACCTCCGCGCCGCCGATGAAAACATTGGCTTTACGATTGCAACGGATTTAGAAATTTGGCTAGGACATCCTGGAAAAGTTCTCGGTGTGCGCGAAGATTGGGCTGCGACTTATCCTAATACCCATATTGCCTTAGTCAAAGCTCTTTTAGAAGCCTGTCATTACTGTTCTGAGCCAGAACATGGTCAAGAAATCCGTGAGATATTAGCCGGAAGAGAGTATGTAAGTACGGATATAGCTTATATCCAAATGGGAGAGACAAATACATCTACTACTTGTAGCTTGGATCATCCGATGCGAGATTACGCCCACCATCAGTTTTATGGAGACTCAGGGGTCAATCGTCCCAGTCGTACAGAACAACTATGGATTATGACCCAATTAGCGCGTTGGGGTGATACTCCTTTCCCTAGAAACTGGGTAGAAATTCTTGAGCGCATTTGTAAAGTGGGTGTATTTAGCACCGCCGCGCGAGAACTTGGTCTTGGCGATATTACTTACACTCGCAAAGCGATTCAACTGTTCGACGGTACGGTGTTTAACGCTGATGACCCGATCGCTTATCTCAACAGTTTACCGATTAAACAAGATTTCTCGATTGCCGAAGTTGTCATCGACTCTCGCCCCACGGTGGCTGCTTAATTACAAAGTACAATTTTAAAACCAATACAAGAGACGTTGTAATGCAACGTCTCTACTAAAATTCCTACTCCAATTAAACAAATGCACAACCGTACTCTTGCTTATATTGATCCCAGCGCCAATACTTCGGCCCCAAAAACCACTCAAAACCAACCTTTTTTAGTAATTGAAGATGTTTCTAAGGTCTATCCCACTGCTAACAAAGGTACTTACACCGTCCTTGAAGGAGTCAATCTCACCGTCAATGAGGGCGAATTTATCTGCGTTATCGGTCACTCTGGCTGTGGCAAATCTACACTGCTAAATATGGTTTCGGGCTTTACTACCCCTAGTAGCGGTCGGGTTGAACTTAATTCTGTACCGATTACAAAACCAGGCCCCGATCGCATGGTAGTGTTTCAAAACTACGCTTTGCTACCTTGGAAGACTGCTTTTGAAAATGTGTACATTGCTGTTAATGCCGTTCATCCCAATAAGCCAGAAGCAGAGAAAAGAGCGATCGTGCGGGAACATTTGGCAATGGTAGGACTAACGGAATCCGCAGATAAAAAGCCTCCGCAACTCTCTGGTGGGATGAAACAGAGGGTTTCTATTGCCCGCGCTTTGGCAATTCGTCCTAAAGTCTTGATTTTAGATGAACCATTTGGGGCTTTAGATGCGATTACTAAAGAAGAATTGCAAGAAGAATTACTCAAAATTTGGAACGATTATCGCTGTACGGTGCTGATGATTACTCACGATATTGATGAAGCTTTGTTTCTTGCCGATCGCTTGGTAATGATGACCAATGGCCCGGCTGCTAATATTGGGGAAGTAATGGATATTCCTTTTTCTCGTCCGCGCGATCGCACTCGCATTATGGAAGATCCGCAATACTACAAGTTGCGTAACTACGCCCTAGACTTTCTGTATCATCGGTTTGCTCATGATGATACTGAGTAGAAGTACGCTACCAAATAGCTGTTTGTGGCGAGTTTTAACTCGTCACTTTGAATAACTAATACAACGTATTGCTTTGGAATTAATCAATTTGTAATGCCTCTGCTACTCTTAATTTAGCCGAGCGCGATCGCACATTATTTTCTAATTCGTTAGCTTGGGCGGTAATGGGCTTTTTAGTAATTACCTTCAATATTGTTGATTCGCGTAAACTATGCTTGACAATGCGATCTTCTAAGCTATGAAAGCTAATTACAACTATTCTGCCCCCCGGTACAAGGGAAATGGGAGCGCGAATTAGAAAATTCTCTATAGCTGTCAATTCTTCATTAACAACGATTCGCAAAGCCTGAAATACGCGGGTCGCGGGGTGAATCCTACCATAACGATACTGTTTTGGTACGGAATAGGCGATCTCCTCTGCAAGTTCTGTAGTAGTTGTAAAAGGACGTTTTTCTACTATTCTTCTGGCAATACGCCGCGATAGTCTTTCCTCGCCGTATTTAAAGAAAATATTTGCCAGATCGTTTTCATCCCAATCATTAATTACCTCTGCGGCGGTCAAATCTCGTCTTCTATCCATCCGCATATCTAAAGGCGCTGTATTGCGAAAACTAAAGCCTCGCTCTGCTGTATCAAGGTGGTAAGAGCTTACGCCTAAATCTGCAATCATTCCATCAAATACAGCTTTTTTATATTCAAAATCGGCAAAACTGCTTAAAACAAATTCAATGCGACTGCCATATTCCCCAAGACGTTGATTAGCGGCGATAATTGCCTGTTCGTCCCAATCTAAGGCTGTAACTTTAACATCGGGATAAGTCTGTAGAATCGCCTGACTATGACCGCCACCGCCTACAGTAGCATCTAAATAATGCCCCCCAGGACGAATAGCTAAAGCAGAAATAACCTCTTGTTTTAAAACAGGTATATGAAAAAATGCCTGTAACTCGTCTTCCTCAACACCAAGCTCCATATAATTAAAAAAGCGCTTACAAAATTAAACATCAAGCACTTAATATCTATAGTGCCTACTTACTTCAACTTACCGCTAATTTATAAGTATTTTTGGCGGAATCATCTAAATAAGCACTCCAAGTGCCTACTTACTTCAACTTACCGCTAATTTATAAGTATTTTTGGCGGAATCATCTAAATAAGCACTCCAACAGTAAATTAACCACCTATGGCAAGAATAGAAACTAGAACCGAACCCATGGTGCTAAACATGGGGCCTCACCACCCCTCAATGCACGGAGTGATGAGACTAATCGTCACTTTGGATGGGGAAGACGTAGTAGATTGTGAGCCTGTAATGGGCTATCTGCATCGCGGGATGGAGAAAATAGCCGAAAACCGCACAAATATCATGTACGTCCCCTACGTGAGTCGCTGGGACTACGCGGCTGGGATGTTTAATGAAGCCGTTAGCGTCAACGCGCCAGAAAAATTAGCCAATATTCCCGTTCCCAAACGCGCCAGCTACATTCGTGTAATTATGCTGGAATTAAACCGGATTGCTAATCATTTGCTGTGGTTAGGGCCATTTATGGCGGATGTAGGCGCTCAAACTCCATTTTTCTACATTTTCCGCGAACGGGAAATGATTTACGATTTGTGGGAAGCTGCTACAGGCTATCGCATGGTAAATAACAATTACTTCCGTATTGGTGGAGTTGCGGTAGATTTACCTTACGGTTGGGTAGATAAATGCGTAGAATTTATCGAGTATTTTTACCCCAAAGTTGATGAGTACGAACGCTTAATTACTAACAATCCCATTTTTAGAAGACGGGTTGAAGGTATTGGGACAATTGGTCGCGAAGATGCAATTAATTGGGGGCTATCAGGGCCGATGTTACGTGCTTCGGGGGTGAAGTGGGACTTAAGAAAAGTTGACCATTACGAATGTTATGACGATTTTGATTGGGATGTACAGTGGGAAACGGCGGGAGATTGTTTTGCGCGGTATCTGGTACGGATTCGAGAAATGCGCGAATCGGTCAAAATTCTCCGTCAAGCAATTAAAGCGCTTCCTGGTGGCCCTTTTGAAAACTTAGAGGCTAAACGCCTTGCTGAAGGCGCAAAATCTGAATGGAATGGTTTTGATTACCAGTACATCAGTAAAAAAGTTGCGCCTACATTTAAAATTCCCAAAGGCGAACATTATGCGCGCATTGAAAGCGGTAAAGGTGAGTTAGGTATTTATCTCGTTGGTGATGATAATGTGTTTCCTTGGCGATGGAAGATTCGCGCTGCGGATTTTAATAACTTGCAAATTTTTCCTCACATCGTCCGAGGCGTAAAAGTTGCGGATATTGTGACAATTTTGGGTAGCATTGACATCATTATGGGATCTGTAGATCGTTAGAACTTTGGGGCGTAAGTGATTGCGCCCCATTACAATTGTTTTTGTATTTCTGGTAGACCGTTGAGACTTGACTTAGAAAATAATTCTAATTTGTTGTTAACTGACATTATTGCTAATTGTATTAAGGCAAAAGGCGGTGCTATTACCTTTGCCGAATTTATGGAGTTGGCGCTATACCATCCCCAGTATGGCTATTACACTACAAAAGCTGTAGATATTGGGGCGCAAGGTGATTTTTTTACGTCTCCACACCTGGGTAAAGATTTTGGCGAACTCTTGGCGGTGCAATTTGCCCAAATGTGGGAAATTATGGGACAACCTGCAACCTTTACACTGGTAGAAATGGGTGCAGGACAAGGTATTTTAGCGGTGGATATTTTTAAATATTTGTACAAGCATTACCGCGAGTTTTTTGACTGCCTACAGTACATTATTGTTGAAGTATCCCCAGGCTTAAAACACAAACAACAGCAACTATTGCAAGGTGTAGCTGATAAAGTTAAATGGTGCAGCTTAGAAGAAATATCTACTAATTCAATTATTGGCTGTGCTTTTTCTAATGAACTTGTCGATGCGATGCCTGTTAATTTATTTTCGCTGCAAGATGGGCAATTATGGGAAATATATGTAACGTCCGAAGACAATACTTTTATAGAAGTAGTAAGCGCTCCCTCTACGCCAAAAATAGCTCAGTATTTCGACTTGGTGGGAGTAAACTTAGCGCAATTAGCAACTAACTATCGCAGTGAAATTAATTTAGCGGCTTTGGAATGGCTGACTACAATAAGCCAGAAATTGCAGCAAGGGTATTTGTTAACTATCGATTATGGCTACACGGCGGCACGTTATTATAACCCCATGCGATCGCATGGAACTTTACAATGCTACTATCGCCACAAATACCATAACAACCCGTATATAAACATCGGCGAACAAGATATCACGGCTCATGTAGATTTTACCGCTTTAGAGCGTTGGGGCGAACAGTGCGGCTTACAAAAGGTAGGGTTTACTCAGCAAGGATTATTTTTAATGGCTTTAGGATTGGGAGAGCGAATTGCAGCAATTTCGACCGAAAACGCCAATAATTTAGAGCAATTACTTCAACGCCGCGAAACTTTGCATCAGCTAATAAATCCTCAAGGATTAGGTGGTTTTGGCGTTTTAGTGCAGTCTAAAGGATTATTGCCTAGTATTCCTTTAAACGGTTTAACAGCTTAAGAAATTCTCTTATCTGTAGAGATTACGAGCTTTTTTAACTCCAAAGTCATTAAATTAAAACTGATACTGTTACAAAAAAGCTAATTATGACTCCCCACGATTTGTTTATGTTAGTGTTGCTGCTTTCTCCTGGACTCTTGCTATCGGTGATAATTATGGTAACTTTTGCAGCAGGTGGTTAATTTCAGTACAGATACTTTTATCTAAAATATCCAAAAATAGGCTGGAGGTATACAAGTGAAAGTTGCTGTCTTCAGCACTAAGTCTTACGATCGCACTTTTCTAGACGATGCTAATACTCAAAGTAAGCACGAGTTAGTTTTTTTTGAACCCCGCTTAACTTGCGAAACCAGCGTATTAGCTACAGGATCGCAAGCAGTTTGTGCTTTTGTCAACGATGAACTAAATGCTCAAACTCTTAGCAAATTGGCAAACTTGGGCATAAAATTAATTGCGTTGCGATCGGCGGGTTTCAACAATGTAGATTTAGTAAAAGCTGAGGAGTTAGGACTAACTGTTGTCCGCGTACCCGCCTACTCTCCCTATGCTGTTGCTGAACATACTATCGGCTTAATTCTCGCTCTCAATCGGCGCATACCTCGCGCTTACAACCGCGTCCGCGAAGGGAATTTTTCTTTAGAAGGGCTTTTAGGTTTCGATCTTCATGGTAAAACGGCGGGGATCGTTGGTACAGGCAGAATTGGCACGATTACAGCCCAAATATTACAAGGTTTTGGTTGTAAGGTATTGGCTTACGACAATTCGCCTCCAGATGATCAAAATCTAGAATATGTATCGTTTCCGCAACTTTTGGCGGCGGCGGATATTGTCAGTTTGCATTGTCCTTTAACTCCTGATACGCATCACCTAATCAATGCCCAAACAATAGCGCGAATGAAAACAGGTGCTATGCTAATCAACACGAGTCGCGGGGCTTTAATTGACACCAAAGCGGTAGTTACTGGCTTAAAATCTGGTAAAATCGGCTATCTTGGCTTAGATGTGTATGAAAAGGAGGGAGATTTATTTTTTGAAGACTTGTCAAGTGCAGTCATTCAAGACGATCTTTTTGAGCGCCTGCTTACTTTTCCCAATGTCTTAATTACTGGACATCAATCTTTTTTCACTATTGAAGCTGTGAAAAGTATTGCCGAAACTACTTTGTCAAATATCTCTGACTTTGAACAGGGTAATTGCTCTAATCAAGTGAAGCCAAGTCAACACCACTGAGGTACTTACATCAACTATAGGAATAGAAACTTTAGTTGCGATCGCGCTTTGCTATCTATCTTGAAGTCGATGAATCATTTTTTGAGAGCAAGTAAGGTTAGACAATAGTTAAAACCGTTTTCTCTCTTTCCGAGGCGGTGCTGATAACCAAGATATTGCCTAGTAAACGATCTGGGCGTTGTCATTTCCAAAAATCAACACAGTAAAAAATCATGGAATCCCAACTACAACAAGAATACACCGATACCCAAGATATTAAGGTATCAGCCCCAGGAACTATGGTTACTATAGAGCCAAGTACAGACGATCAGTGGACGCGCGTAGGTTCTCAAGTTTCAGGATTTTTAGCTCAATTACCCGAAATAATCGGCAATTTTTGGGAAAATTATAAGCAACCAATTACTAGCCTAGGATTAATTTTTGCCGCAATTATCACAGTTAAAGTCGTATTTGCAGTAATTGATGCTTTAAACGATATTCCACTTTTAGCACCAACTTTTGAATTAGTTGGAATTGCCTACTCAGCTTGGTTTGTCAACCGCTACTTGCTTCAAGCCTCAAACCGTCAAGAATTGGCGCAAGAAATTGAAAAGTTGAAAGGAAAAGTAGTTGGTAGTCAACAACTGTCATAGCTACCATAATCTTTCCGAATAAATAAGTGATCGCATATCCCCTAAATGCGATCACTTATTTTTATTTAGTATTACCTACATAGGGCGAATCTATTGGCTGTAATTTACCTTGTTGTACCATCGCCTGATAAACTATTGCCGCTACTTCAGCGCGGGTAGCATTGCGGTTAGGTGCTAGGATATTGCGATCGGGATAATTGGCTATAAGTCCGGCGGCGGTTGCGGCGGTGACTTTACCTCTAGCATAATTAGGAATTTCGGTAGCATCTTGATAAGCCTGCAAAACTGATTCCTGGGAAGCAGCAGCAGGAAGTTTTAACCCGCTAGCAATTGCCACCAAAACTTGCACTCTGGGAATTTCTTGAGTTGGGCGAAAAACATCGCCGGGATAGCCTTGTAAAAATCCGGTGTTCGTAGCACTATTAATTGCCGGAATGCCCCAAAAATTAGTCTCAATATCCTTATATTTTGTTGTTCCGTCTACAGATTGATTATCGAAAGCATCTTGCAACAATGCAGCAAATTCCGCACGAGTTATCGTTTGATCTGGTCGAAAATAGTCTCCAGCATAGCCACTAACTATCCCACGCGCTGCTAAAGCATGAATATAGGGACGCGCCCAATAGTCCGGGGGAACATCAATAAAAGTAACAGGCGTTCCTGTTTTTGGCGTTGGGGAAGCTGCAACACTCCTATTAGGAACAACTACCACCGGAACTTGCGATCGCCTTTGCGGAACTTCTTCGGGTGCAACAGTAGGACTTACAGAAGGTAATAATCTGGGCGTAGCTTCACTTTCGGCGGTTGCTTGCGGGGACGGGACAAGCAAAGGAGTAGAATTGCGATCGCTTGATAAAATGCGATCGAGGTTTAAAGCTTGTGGGTTGCGAGATAGCGACCACCAAATAATGCCGCCAATAGTGCTAAAAGCAACCAAAATTCCGATAAAATCATCAAAACCTAACGGAGTTCGGTCTGATGACTGCGGATCGGGTGGAGGTGATGAATTTGTCATATTAACAGCAGAAGAATATAGCCAAATTAAGCCACTAACTAGGGCTTTTGCATACCTCTTTTAGGTAGGTTTTTTATAGCACTCGTAATAAGCTGGGAATGCTGTTTATTGCTGGTAAAGCCCGAATTTCTGCTAAAGAAGCATTAAAATCGCCTTCGCGGACATCGTGAGTAACTACAACAATTTCCGCTAAATTATTGTGGATGCCTGTTTGTACCACCGATTCTAAGCTAACGCCACAGTTACCAAAACAAGTACCCAATTTACCAATTACCCCCGGATGATCTTGCGTCAGAAAACGGGCGTAAAAGCGGGTTACAAGATCGTCCATTGACGACTTTACGCAATATTCTTGATGAGAACAACTCATTAAAAGATGGGGTTTAGCCGTGCCTGTTTTTAAGATCGCCGCGATCGCCAATATATCCGCTACTACCGCACTAGCCGTTGCTCCCGCCCCCGCCCCTGGCCCAAAAAACATTACTTGTCCGATAGGTTCTCCTTCTACCAAAATTGCGTTGTACACCCCGTTAATGCTGGCTAAAGGGTGGGCTTGCGGTACTAAAGTCGGATGGACGCGCAAGGAGAGACTATTACTAGAGGGGGCTTTTTTGGCAATAGCGAGTAATTTAATTACAAAACCCAGCTTTTCGGCGTAATTTATGTCTGCCTTGCTAACATTACGGATACCTTCACAATAAACATCTTGTAACTTAATTCGTCCGCCAAAAGCTAAAGAAGCAAGAATCGCAATTTTATCGGCTGCGTCTAATCCATCTATATCCGCCGTTGGATCGGCTTCCGCGTAACCTAGTTGTTGGGCTTCGGCTAAAACTTCCGCAAAATCACTCCCGCGATCGCGCATTGCAGTCAAAATATAATTTGTCGTGCCGTTAACAATCCCTGTAACCGCCGTAATTCGATTTACACTCAAAGATTGCTTAAGAGGCGCAATAACCGGGATGCCGCCGCCGACAGCCGCCTCTAACATCACGTATACCCCGGCGGCATTAGCTGCTGTAAAAATTTCATCGCCATAACGGGCAATTACGGCTTTATTTGCTGTAACTACGTGCTTACCATTGTTGATTGCTTGTAAGATCAGACTTCGCGCAGGTTCTAGTCCTCCTAGTAACTCTACGACTATATCTATCGTGCGATCATTGACAATTGATTCTAAATCTGTAGTAATTACTTCCGCAGGCAAAGTTACAGCGCGGGATTTAGCTAGAGATTTTACCCCGACTTTGTGTACTTCTATTTCTTTTAGCAACGCCTGCCGACCAGTAGGATCTAATAGCAGTTGAACTGTACCTGTACCTACCGTCCCTAAGCCCAAGATTCCTACTTTAAAAGCCACAATCTGTTACCAATATCACCAAAAACTATTGTAGGGGTGTATTTACCATACACCCCTACAAATCTACTAACTATTAGTATTTAGTAAGTTTCTACGTGCCAGCGACCAGCTTTTTTCATTGCTTTTTGATAATCAATCCAATTTACACCATCGGCTGCCGCCGCCGCCGATAGCGCTTCGTCAATACCGCCTTCCATACCTTTCAAACCGCAAATATAGGTGTGGGTATTTTCCTTTTGAATCAACTTCCACAAATCTTGAGCGTGTTCTGCTACTCGATCTTGAATATACATTCTGCCGCCTTCAGGGTTTTTTTGTTCGCGGCTGATTGCGTAAGTCAAGCGGAAATTGTCGGGATACTGCGTTTGCATTTCCTCTAACTCCTCTTTATATAAAACGTTTGGAGTAGTCGGGATTCCAAAAACTAACCAGGCTAAACCCTTAAACTTATAGTCAGGGTTGGCTTCTTGTTCGTTCTTTTTGAACATCCGCCAGAGGTAGGCTCTAAAGGGAGCAATACCCGTACCCGTTGCAAACATAATTACATTTGCGTCAGTTTCCTCTGGCAACAACATTTCCTTACCGACAGGGCCAGTAATTTTGACTTCTGTACCTACTTCTAAATTACACAGGTGAGTAGAACAAACGCCGTAAATCATTTCGCCCGTTTCGGGGTGCTTGTATTCTAGCTGACGGACGCATAAAGAGACAGTTTTATCATCAACGCGATCGCCATGACGAGTTGAAGCAATTGAGTACAACCGTAACTTTTCGGGTTTGCCGTTTTTGTCCGTACCTGGAGGAATAATCCCAATACTTTGACCTTCTAGGTAGCGCAAATCGCCCCCAGAAATATCAAAGGTTAAATGTCGTACTGTACCGATACCACCTTCCCCAACCAACTCCTCATTAGAGACACATTGACCGAGATAAGGAGCATTAGGGCGATAAATATTTACAGGAACATCTTTGTGCTTATCAACTTTTTGTTTTGCTTGAGTCATTGGTTTGCCTTCTTTTTCTGCATTTTGGGGCGTTAACTCATTTTCTGCTGATACCGATGAATTATTCTGTTCGCTCATAGCAGTTACAGAATAATTACTGTCCTTATTTACAGATGATGTTACTTGACCGTTCGGTTGATTGACATCTTGAAGGTGAATGTTAACAATTTTTCCGCCCATACGAGCAATGCGCTGCATCTCTTGATTCATGCGGCTATAAGGCACTCTAATAAAAATACTGCCACTATTACGAATCGCCGGAGTCCTATTGTCATTTTCTTCGTTTTGACGGATACCTACTACTTCGTACAAAAAGACGCGGCTACCAGCTTCGGTATTAGCTGCCCGATCTGCGGCGCTTGAATTATACATTGCTTAAATCTCTCCGAACCGTACTTAACTTAATAAAAATTTCGAGCCTTGCTACTTGACTCATAATACCGGATACCCGGCGCTTAGAGTGCTGGAGAGAAAAGTTACGGTGGACAGGTTCGAGCAAATATCAAAATAAACAGCGCTATTCTAAACTTTTTTATAAAAGTGTGCAACAAAACCTTAGCATAGGTACTAAGGCAGACGATAGAGCTTGAGCTTTGGGGATTGTAAGAGAGATCCTATTTTGGTAAAATCTACAATAACAATAGTATTAAATACTTACCACAGCACAATTTGATTGTTTTTTATCAAAAAAGCAATTAGTACCGCATAAAAGTTCTAGTAGCTATTTGCGACTAGCGTTAACCAGGAATGGAGAACGAAAAACAGATAAAGCATAGCGGACTGCTTTATTGAGTTGCTACTTAATTCTTAGCCGCCTAGGTAAAGAAAAATAGCTACAGACGTACAGTGTAGAAAATTTATTGATTTCATCATTTTGCCAGTAGAGGAAAGCTATGACAAGTTCGCCGGATAGAGTGGTATTAATTGGAGTTGCAGGGGATTCAGGGTGTGGCAAATCAACCTTTTTGCGTCGGTTAGCCGACTTGTTTGGCGAAGAATTTTTGACAGTAATTTGTTTAGATGACTATCACAGTTTGGATCGCAAGCAGCGCAAAGAGACAAAAATAACCGCTTTAGATCCTAGAGCAAACAATTTTGATCTGATGTACGAGCAACTAAAAGCGCTCAAGCAAGGTCAACCAATAAGTAAACCCATATATAACCACGAAACCGGAGAAATAGATCCACCAGAAAATATAGGCGCAAACCACATTATCGTAGTTGAAGGGTTGCATCCCTTGTACGATGAGCGAGTCAGAAGTCTGTTAGATTTCAGCGTGTATTTAGATATCAGCGATGAAGTCAAAATTGCCTGGAAAATTCAGCGAGACATGGAAGAAAGAGGTCATCGCTACGAAGACGTACTAGCGGCGATCAATTCTCGTCGTCCAGACTTTACAGCTTACATTGAACCACAGAAAAAATTTGCTGACGTAGTAATTCAAGTATTGCCTACCCAACTTCTGAAAGAAGACAAAGAGCGCAAAGTATTGCGCGTCCGCATGATTCAGCGCGAAGGAATAGAAGGCTTAGAGCCAGTTTACTTGTTTGACGAAGGTTCAACTATTCATTGGACACCTTGCGGACGTAAGCTTACGTGTTCTTACCCAGGAATGCAAATGTATTATGGGCCAGATCCTTATAGTCAAGACAACGTATCTGTTTTAGAAGTAGACGGTCAATTTGACAACCTAGATGAAGTAATTTATCTAGAAAATCATTTGAGCAAAACTTCGACCAAGTATCAAGGAGAAATGACCCATTTATTGCTGCAACACCGCGAATATCCAGGTTCAAACAACGGGACGGGATTATTCCAAGTATTGACAGGCTTGAAAATGCGCGCAACTTACGAACGTTTAACAGCAAAAGAAGCCAAAATTGCTGCAAAAGTGTAAGTAGGTGCGAAGCCCGTAACCGGGCGCGCTTGCGCTATCGCACTTTTAGTAAAGATATGGGGTTTTAGATGCCACTCTAGGGAGATCCCCCCTATCCCCCCTTTTTAAGGGGGGAAAATATACAATTAAAGTCTTCCTTTTTAAGGGTGATGAACGTAGGGACATAAACGATTGGCTACTAACCGAAAACTTGGCAAAACAGTTTTTGAGAATTTTGGAGGGACGCTAACAAAGCGTCCTTTTTTATGGCTATAGTGCGATCGGCGAATATGTCAAAATCTTAAATAACAGCTTTTTAACTTACTATTTCTGCCATGACCGCAAGTATTAACAATTTACCCATCATCTACGACCCCAAAATCGCTGAATCTAAATGGCAAAAGTGTTGGGACGATAACCAAGTCTACAAAGCTGACTTCAATCATACTGGCGAACCCTATTGTATTGTGATTCCGCCGCCAAATGTAACGGGAAGTTTGCACATGGGTCATGCGTTTGAAAGTACCTTGATTGATGTTTTAATTCGCTACCACCGAATGCAAGGGCGTAATACTTTGTGGCTTCCTGGAATAGATCACGCTAGTATTGCTGTCCATACAATTTTAGAAAAACAGTTACGGGTTGAAGGTAAAACTCGCCAAGAGTTAGGACGGGAGAAGTTTCTAGAAAAAGCTTGGGCGTGGAAAGCAGAATCGGGAGGAACAATTGTTAATCAACTCAAGGGCTTAGGCGTTTCGGTGGATTGGTCGCGCGAACGTTTCACGATGGATGAGGGGTTATCTAAAGCTGTAGTAGAAGAATTTACGCGCTTGTTTGAGGAAGGGCTAATTTATCGCGGTAAGTATTTAGTAAATTGGTGTCCTGCTACTCAATCGGCGGTTTCTGATTTGGAAGTAGAAAAGCAAGAAGTTGATGGTCATTTATGGCACTTCCGCTATCCTTTGGTAGATAATTCGGGTTTTGTAGAAGTTGCAACAACTCGCCCAGAGACAATGTTGGGTGATACGGCGGTGGCGGTGAATCCAACGGACGATCGCTATAAGCATTTAATTGGCAAAATGTTAAAGTTACCGATTGTGGGGCGAGAAATTTCTATCATTGCGGATGAATTTGTTGATCGCACCTTTGGGACAGGCTGCGTGAAAGTGACTCCCGCTCATGATCCTAACGATTTTGCCATGGGTCAGCGTCACAAGTTGCCGACAATCAATATTATGAATAAAGACGGGACGCTGAATGAAAATGCGGGAGATTTTCAAGGACAAGATCGATTTGTAGCTAGAAAAAAAGTAGTAGAACGTTTACGATCTGAGGGTTTTCTCGTCAAGATAGAAGATTACAAACATTCTGTCCCTTATAGCGATCGCGGTAAAGTTCCCATTGAACCATTACTATCTACTCAGTGGTTTGTCAAAATTCGCCCCTTAGCTGATAACACTCTAGAATTTTTAGACGTGCGATCGTCTCCTCAATTTATCCCCGAACGTTGGACTAAAGTTTACCGCGATTGGTTAGTAAAGCTAAACGATTGGTGCATTTCCCGTCAACTTTGGTGGGGTCATCAAATCCCAGCTTGGTACGCAGTTAGCGAAACTGGGGGCGAAATTGCCGATAATACCCCCTTTATCGTCGCCAAAAATGAAGCAGAAGCTCAAAAAAAAGCTATTTCTCAGTTTGGCAATGGTGTCAAATTAGAGCAAGATCCAGACGTGTTAGATACTTGGTTTTCTTCTGGTTTATGGCCTTTTTCAACTTTGGGCTGGCCGGAACAAACTCAAGACTTAGACACCTATTACCCTACAGCTACCTTGGTTACAGGCTTCGATATCATCTTTTTCTGGGTGGCGCGGATGACTATGTTAGGCGGTCATTTTACAGGTCAAATGCCGTTTAAAGATGTCTACATTCACGGGCTAGTTTTAGATGAAAATGGCAAAAAAATGTCAAAGTCGGCAAATAATGGCATCGATCCATTATTGCTAATCGATAAGTACGGTACAGATGCTTTGCGTTACACCTTGGTAAAAGAAGTCGCCGGGGCGGGTCAAAATATCCGTTTAGAATATAATCGTAAAACTGACGAATCTCCCCCGGTAGAAGCAAGTCGCAACTTTACTAACAAGCTGTGGAATGCGTCCAGGTTTGTGATGATGAATTTGGACGGTTTGACCCCGCAGCAGTTAGGACAGCCGGAAACGGATTTAGAACCAGCCGATCTTTGGATTTTGTCGCGTTTCCATCAAGCAGTTATCGAAATAAGTAATCTGATTAGTAACTACGGTTTGGGAGAAGCGGCGAAAAGTTTGTACGAATTTATCCGGGGCGACTTTTGCGACTGGTATATTGAACTTGTCAAATCACGCCTGCAACCTGAATCAACTTCACGCCAAGCCGTACAACAAACTCTTGGTTACGTTTTAGAAGGGATTTTAAAACTATTACATCCCTTTATGCCCCATATTACTGAAGAAATATGGCATACTCTGACCCAAAGTAGCGATCGCCAAATTTTAGGATTACAGTTGTATCCTCAACCAGATCAATCCTTAATCGACTTGGAATTAGAAAGTAGTTTTGAACTAATTATTACTACTATTAGCAAAATTCGCAACCTCCGCGCCGATGGTGATATCAAGCCTGGGGCAAAAATTCGGGTAATTTTGCAAAGTGAAAATGCAACTGAACTTGATACTCTAACTCGCATCGGACAACTTCATATTTTGGACTTAGCTAAAGCTGAAAGCTTGGAAGTTCAACCGAAACAAGCTACTAACTCTTTAGGAAATGTTATTTCTGGAGTGGTGGGGACAGTAGAAATCTTGATTCCTCTAGCGGGTGTTGTAGATATTGAGGCATTACGAGGAAAATTGAGGAAAGCATTGAGTAAAGTAGAAATAGAAATACAATCCCTTTCTAATCGGCTAAATAATCCTAAATTTGTCGAGAAAGCCCCAGAAGAAATAGTCAAAACTATTCGAGACAACTTACTTGAAGCTGAGAAACAAGCCGAAATTCTCCGCGATCGCCTTCAAAACTTAGACTAAACCACTATGGGCGTACCTAGCGCCCCTAAAACCCATGCTGTACCTAGCGCAAGTCCAAAAACAAAAATTGTCAGGACAAGTAGAATTACGTCTACTCGCCTATCAACAAACTACCTATAAATGGGAAGTAGACGAACAAGAAGAACTAATTAGTGTCGCCGAGGCGATCGCTTTCTCTGAAGGCGTATTAGTTTTAATCGAACTCTCACCTAAAGGAGAAATGCTTAGTCTTCAAGATGCTACAAATTGGGTGTTAGATTTGGTCAAAACTTACCTAACTAGCGGCGTGACTCCAGAGTTTTTAAAAGCCGAAACTGATCGATCAGAACAGTGGCGACAGTCTCTAACCTTGCAAAATCAAGACCTTTCAAGGCGATCTTTAGAAGTAGAAGCTAGGCGTGAACAAATCCAGGCTTTAGAAGAAAGTTTTAAACGTGATAAAGGAAATGACAATTCTCCTGAAGCTTAAATTGCGTAGATCCCCCCTAGCCCCCCTTAAAAAAGGGGGAAAATAAAATATTAAAATGCGATCCGCCTAAGTTTTAACAATTACCGCAGTTTTAGCAACTCCGTTAGTTTCGCCTTTAACTAAAGTTTCGCGAATCAAACGCGCTACTACTTTACTTGTCAAACGCCCCGCAACTTGTCTTCCTATTTGCTGTACTCCTGGATTAGAAAGCAATTGCGGAATTTGAGAACTAACTTTTGTCGCGTCAAAACCGCGCGTTTCCTGCAAAATACCCCAAATGCGCTTAATATGTTCTAAAGTTTGTTCTTGTTCGGTACTAGCGGCAGGAACGGGCATAATTGCCATAGCTATAGGTTTAGCCCACGGATTATTAAATAGGCGATCGCGCACGTTATTAGTAACGCTGTTCAAAGCATCTTTACTCAACGCATCGATACTTTTTGCTAGTTCATCAATTAAGTTATTGCGAATCAACGCCCCTCTTTCTGACGATAAAAATTCTAAAGTCTCATCAAGTACCTGATTTAAATTGTATTCATCACTGCTACGAGCATTTTTCAGCAAGTTTTCCAAACGATTCCAACGGAAACGACCATCTTTAAACAGCAAGTCGCGCAACGATTCCCGCAATTCTGGGGCTGGATCGGTTAGTAATCGCTTAGAAATATAAGGGTAGGCTTCACTAAGTACCTTGAAGTTGGGATCAATATAAATGGCGATTCCCTCTAAAGTAACTAGCGATCGAATAATTAAAGCGTAGTAAGCAGGTACGCGGAAAGGATACTCGTACATCAACGCCGATAACTGATCGGTAATGCTTTTAAAGTTTAATTCCGCTACACTAGCGCCCAAAGCATTCCCAAAAATCTGCGCTAAAGCCGGAATAATTGGTACTAAATCTGTCTCCGGGGTCAAAAAGTCAAGCTTGACGTAATCGCGGGCTAATCCTTCAAAATCGCGGTTTACCATATGTACCACCGCTTCAATCAAGCCATAGCGTTGATAGGGCTTGATTTCGCTCATCATTCCAAAATCTAAATAAGCTAATTGTCCATCAGGAGTAGCTAGTAAATTTCCTGGATGCGGATCGGCATGAAAAAAGCCATGTTCTAGCAACTGACGCAAAGAACACTGAACACCTACTTCAATAATGTACCTAGCATCAATTCCTTGAGCGCGGATAGCATCTACTTGAGTTAGTTTAGTACCTACTATCCATTCCATTGTTAGTACGCGACGGTGGGTATATTGCCAATAAATTTTTGGCACATAAACGTCTTTCAAATGCCCGTAAAGCTTGGCAAATCGTTCGGCATTTTCGCCTTCGTTGATGTAGTCCATCTCCTCAAAAATGCGTTCGCCAAACTCATCTAAAATTGCAACTAAATCGCTCCGCAAGCGTTTAATATTATTATTTGCCCAAGTTGCCATGCGGCGTAAAATGTACAAGTCTACGGCAATTGTTGCTTGCAAGTCAGGGCGTTGGACTTTAACAGCAACCGTTTCGCCCGTTTTTAGCTTACCTTTGTATACTTGACCCAAAGAAGCCGCCGCAATTGGTTCTGGGGATAATTCAGCGTAAATGTTTTCGGGGCGATCGCCTAATTCTTCCTCAATAAATTGGTAAGCAATTTCGTTTGCAAAGGGCGGTATCTGGTCTTGCAGGCGAGTCAATTCCTCCAAGTATGCGGGGGACACCAAATCAGGGCGAGTAGACAGTGCTTGCCCAATTTTGATATAAGCTGGGCCTAATTTTGTTAATAATTCTTTTAGTTGTACCGCCCGTTTAGGCTCATTGCGATCGCTTACACCCCTTTTTTTATCCCACCATACCCCTAGCGCAAAGCTTACTGAGGGAAATATAACTTTAAGAATCCGTCCTAATACTTCTAACGGTTTTTTCTTGTAATGAGCGGCTATAGCTTCTGGGTTATAGCGCAACAACTCTGGCTTAACAACTTGTCCGTTTAAATTCTCAACTTCTAATGGTTTAACTAAAACTATTTGTCCTGGCGCTGCATCAACTTGAAGTTCTACTAAATCGTTTGTCTTAACATTCATGAATATATAACCGCACTACCGCGACCATTAAGTATTGTAACAAATTGCTGCTATAAATTAATTTTTTATCGACCCTACCTTAGTGAATCTACCGCAAGTATGTTTGGACTGTTATTTATTGTTACTTGCTGACTTGGCAATTTAGTCTAGCTAGAGATTGATTAATCCCGGTAAGCCGTGCCTGGTTTAAAATAAAAGTAAGTCTCGCTTAGAACAATGACGATCCCTGAATTTCAAGACACTTTTGATGTAATCGTAGTTGGTGGCGGTCATGCAGGGTGTGAAGCCGCCCTAGCCGCCGCTCGTTTGGGCTGTCGCACCTTATTACTAACGCTAAACTTAGATAAAATTGCTTGGCAACCCTGTAACCCCGCCGTAGGAGGCCCTGCCAAATCGCAATTAACCCACGAAGTAGACGCTTTAGGTGGAGAAATTGGTAGAGTAAGCGATCGCACGTACCTTCAAAAGCGCGTACTAAATGCGTCTCGCGGTCCGGCGGTATGGGCATTACGGGCGCAGACAGATAAGCGCGAATACGCCCAAGTAATGAAAGGAATTGTCGAAAATCAAGAGAATCTCACCATCCGCGAAAGCATGGTGACAGACTTAGTAATCGGCGCTAACGATGAAGTTGTCGGCGTTGAAACTTATTTTGGCGTAGCCTTTCAAGCAAAAGCCGTAATTTTAACTACAGGGACATTTTTAGGTGGGCGAATTTGGGTAGGTAATAAATCAATGGCTGCGGGACGGGCAGGAGAATTTGCCGCCCTTGGATTGACCGAAACCTTGAATAAACTAGGGTTTGAAACCGGACGGTTAAAAACTGGAACTCCCGCACGAGTAGATAAAAAGTCTGTCGATTACAGCAAGTTAGAACCCCAACCCGGCGATGAGGAAGTTCGCTGGTTTAGTTTTGATCCTGATGTATGGATAGAACGGGAACAAATGCCCTGTTATCTCACTCGTACTACTGCCAAAACTCATCAATTAATTAGGGATAACTTGCATTTATCCCCGGTTTACGGCGGTTGGGTAGATGCCAAAGGGCCGCGATATTGTCCTAGTATTGAAGATAAAATTGTCCGTTTTGCTGATAAAGAAAGCCATCAAATATTTATTGAACCCGAAGGGCGCGACATTCCTGAACTTTATATACAAGGCTTTTCGACAGGTTTACCCGAACAAGTCCAATTGCAACTGTTACAGACTTTGCCAGGATTAGAAAACTGCGTCATGCTGCGTCCAGCTTACGCAGTGGAATACGACTATTTACCTGCAACCCAGTGTTTCCCAACTTTGATGACTAAAAAAATTCAAGGGTTATTTTGTGCAGGGCAAATTAACGGAACTACAGGCTACGAAGAAGCTGCGGCGCAAGGGATTGTGGCGGGAATTAATGCGGCAAAATATTCCCAAAATCAGGAAATGGTGATTTTCCCCCGCGAACAAAGTTATTTGGGTACATTGATAGACGACTTGTGTACTAAAGACTTAAGAGAACCCTATCGAATGCTGACCAGTCGCTCGGAGTATCGGTTATTATTGCGATCAGATAATGCCGATGAACGGCTGACACCTGTAGGTAGAAAAATCGGCTTAGTTAGCGATCGCATTTGGGATTTATTCACGCGCAAGCAAGCAAATATCACCGCCGAAAAAGAAAGGTTGCACTCTACACGCCTCAAAGAACATAGCGATATAGGCAAACAAATTGCTATAGATATTCAACAAACAATCAAAAACTCCATCACTCTAGCCGACTTACTACGTCGTCCGGGTTTTCATTACGCTAACTTGGCAACTTACGGACTAAGTAACCCCACCCTTACCACCGCAGAAATTGCTGGCGCAGAAATTGACATTAAATATTCGGGTTATTTGCAACGCCAGCAACACCAAATAGATGCAATTTCCCGTCACGCTAATCGCCCGTTAGCAAGTGATTTAGATTACTCGACCATTGAGACTCTTTCTAAAGAAGCAAGGGAAAAACTATCCAAAGTCAAACCTTTAACTATTGGTCAAGCTTCTAGAATTGGTGGAGTTAACCCCGCCGATGTGAATGCTTTACTCGTTTACTTAGAATTTCGCGATCGCAAAGCTACTCAGTTAGTTTGACTTTAATCTAAGCATGAGAAGCATTAAAAACAAGTTTGCTGTCCCCAACGTAGTTTTCCAGTACCAGGTTCTACACAATCAGAGATAAAATTTTCTACTTTTCCACTAGAAAGCAAACCATAGGAGTAGTACCAATCTGTTTGATAAACAGCAAAAATCACCATGCTTACAGAACTACAGTTGCTAATAACTGATGCAGCTATCGATTTCATAAATTTGTCTGAATTCATAATCGATCCGGCGGCGCTTCCATTTAAAGCGAAGGTATATCGATAGGGACGATTAGCCGGATAGTTTGAGTAAATTTTAGGTAAATTATCAGCAACATCTAGCACAACGTCTACATTTCGACCTGTTTCAATCCGCTTTTGGGCAGAGGCAATTGTTGCTGTACAGCGATCGCTTGACTCTAATTTTTGAGCTTGCAGTGATGAAGGTAAAAATAAATTAGTTAAAGCAATCAATCCTATAACAATAGGTCTACGCATACTTTTCAATTTTTAGTTAAGTTGTCAATAAGACGCAATTTATTTATTTTGACTCCCTGTACAGCAAAAATACTGACGGTTCTTATCACCCATTACTTAAGCATTACAATCATTTACAGCTAAATTGCTAGTATAAAATCTAAATTCTTTTAGTTGTGGGGTTGATTGCAGTGGGATTATTTGATGATTTCAGCCGTTTTTTGGAAAGCCGTTTAGAAGAATTTTTAAAAAATAATCCCCATTTGGAGTTAGAAGCGCTTTTAGAACAGTTGCGCGAACAGGAAGAAGATACTTTAAGACTAATTGGCGAATTGCAACTCCAAGAGAAGCGAAGTCAAGACGAAATCTTAGCAAAAGCCCAAGAAATTCAGCGCTGGCATATTCGGATAGAAAAAGCAAAAACTGCCAATAGGCTAGATTTGGCCCAAGCCGCCCAACAAAGAGAAGCAACCTTACTTAGAGAAGGAAACCAACGCTGGGGACAAATGCAAGGTGTGAAAGAGCGCGTTACCCAAGCCAAAGAACTTCTAAAACGCATCCAACAACGCCGTCAAGAGGTGCAAACCAAAGTCACCGAGTCTAAATCCACACGTAATACTTACGGGGCTTCGCAGCGCCTAGAAACCGACGGATGGAATCAAACTCGTACACCCTACGGCGCACCTGATGAATTAGATGATGCGTTTCTACGTTGGGAAACTCAAGACGAATTAGAGCAGATGAAGCGAAATATGGGACGCTAATTATTATTTTGGCTCTTTGGTACTAGAAGGTTTAATTTGCAAGAGTGCCAAAACTTCATCTTTTAGCGGCAAAAAGAAGCCTAAGCGCTTATCAGCATTAGAAGCCACTGCCAAAACTGCCCCACCTAAGATATATAAAGGCAGTGGTAAAGTTACCCGTTGCGCCCATTGATAAAGTTCAGCGATCGCAAATAACACAACAAAACAAAATAACCAAACTTTCATAGTTTGTCCCAATTAGCTCAAATTAATATAACCTAGCTAATTGCAGTTTAGGGTAGCATCTACAAATGCTACCCAACTTTTTATTACTTAGCTCGGCGACGACGCAGCCATTGGAAAAATGGAATAACACCTAGTCCCAGCATTGTACTTGGTTCGGGGATAGGTTCAGCTACGCGATCGCGCACACTAACAGCAATATCTGGATTGTCGCTAAACACGCCATCAACACCCAAAGCAAAAAACTGTTCGTATTCTAGTTCGGGATTGCCACTGTAGTCAGGAGCCAAAAAGAAGTCTTCACTGCGGAAGGTGTAAGGATGCACCAGCAAGCCCGCAGCATGAGCATCGTCAACTAAGGTAGTAGGAGTTTTTAGCACTGCGTCTGCGGCACTAATTAAACCATCACCGTTGAGATCATCTGGCTTACCGTCTCCGTCTGCATCTACTGTTCCGGCGGGAAGTATCAGCCGCTTAAAAGGACCTATACCATTTGCATATTCGGCAACCTCCGCTAATCCATTAGGAGTTAATAAGTCGCCGTAGGTTCGAGTACTTCCATTAGCAACAAAATCATAAGGTTGAACTGTAGCCTCATCGTATAACTGTACCAAAGGCACATCCGTCAAAGTCCTCAGATATTGCAGATTGCTAACCTCAAAAGATTGGATAAATACAGGAGCATTAGCCCCTGTTAATCCGTTGGCATTAAGAGTCGCTACTAGAGGTTTTTCTAAAGATAATCCAATTGAATTGAAGTAAGTAGGATGTTTAGTTTCTGGATAAATGCCAATAATACGTCCAGTTTCTAAACTTTTCTGGGCAGCTAAATCGATTACTTCTTGTAATGTGGGAACTGCGTACAATCCGTCGTAGGTAGCTGAATCAGGGCGCAGTTGAGGAATGCGCTCTTTAGCAGTTAATGTTTTTAGTTCTGCTAAGGTAAAATCTTCTGTAAACCAGCCTGTAACTTGAACTCCATCGATAGTTTTAGTAGCTTGGCGATCGCTAAATTCGGCAAGAGTAGCTACATTAGTAGTGCCAGAAATTTCATTCTCATGACGCGCTACCAAAATTCCATCTTTAGTAGAAACTAAATCGGGTTCAATGTAATTAGCTCCCATTTCAATAGCTAATTCATAAGATGCTAAAGTATGTTCTGGACGATAGCCACTAGCTCCCCGATGTCCAATAACGATTGGTTCTGCTCCGTTCAAAGTTGCGGCGGTAACTTGATTTGCGCCCAAAACAGTCAAAAATGTTGATGTTAGTATTGCTAAGTGGGAAAGCCGAATCACAATTATATTCCTCAAAACTAATTTCTTGGTTAAGACAAACAAAAGCTTTGGCAGCAAGTTAGATAATTGCTAGCCGCAGTTTTGGTAGAAATGTTTGTACACCGTAAATATACTGAGGGAGGATTAAGGCTAAATTAATCGTGGTTTAAAGTTAGTGATTTGTTGCTTAAATATCGCTGATAAAAAGTCAATGCCTGTGATTTTTGCAACTAACTTCTAAATTGATACCTTGATAGCTAAAAATGCTGCTCAAAAATTATTTAAAGTCCGCGCAGCAGTAGATCATATTTGATAGCTTATAGCCGCATTACAGACAAAGGTATATTTCCAGCAGTTAGACTAATCGGTAAGTAATTGCAATAATTTGGGAGGAAAAGCTAGTGTCATTTCTGACACCAGAAACCCGTCAACGTGTAAAGGAATTGAGAACTTTAGTGCAGCAAGCAAGTTATGCTTACTACGTCCTTGACAATCCCACAATGGAGGATACGGTATATGATCGCCTGTACCGAGAACTGCAACAATTAGAAACCCAGTATCCCGAATTAGTATCTTCTGATAGCCCCACAATGCGAGTAGGAGAGAAACCCGCTACTGGATTTAGCTCCGTACAGCACAAAATTCCCCTATACAGCCTAGAAAATGCTTTTAATACTGAGGAGTTGCAAAACTGGGAAAAGCGCTGGCAACGTCAATTGTCTAGTATTACAGTCGCTGAATATGTCTGCGAACTAAAAATAGATGGTTCTGCTTTAGCCTTAAGTTATGAAAACGGTCTATTGGTTAGAGGTGCAACTAGAGGAGATGGTGTAGCGGGAGAAGATATTACCCAAAATGTGCGGACAATTCGCTCAATTCCACTCAAATTACAGTTAGACAATTGCCCCTCTTTGGTAGAAGTTCGCGGCGAGGCATTTTTACCTTTAGATATATTCCAACAGATAAATCAAGAAAGACTTGCAGCCGGAGAACAACTATTTGCTAACCCGCGAAATGCCGCCGCCGGGACGTTACGCCAGCTAAATCCCCAAATTGTTGCCCAACGCAAACTAGACTTTTTTGCCTATACCCTGCATATACCCGGACAAGACAATCTAAGTATCACCCGTACTCAATGGGAAGCTTTAGAGTTACTGCAACAAATGGGTTTTAAAGTCAATCCTAATCGGACATTATCCGCCACCTCTAAGGAAGTTGCCCAATATTACCAACGCTGGGACACCGAACGGTTAAACTTGCCCTATATGACTGATGGCGTAGTTGTAAAAATAAATTCCTTTAGCTTGCAAGAGCAACTAGGATTTACGCAGAAATTCCCTCGTTGGGCTGTAGCTTTAAAATATGCTGCCGAAGAAGCCCCTACACGAGTTGAAAACATTGCCGTAAACGTAGGACGCACAGGAGCTTTAACCCCCCTAGCTCAAATGCGCCCGGTGCAACTAGCAGGAACCACCGTATCGCGTGCTACGCTGCATAATGCTGATCGCATCCGCGAACTAGATATTCGCATTGGCGACACTGTAATTGTCCGCAAAGCTGGCGAAATTATCCCCGAAGTATTGCGCGTATTGCTAGAACTTCGCCCCCCTGATGCTCAAGTTTTTCAAATGCCCCAAAACTGCCCTGTCTGCAACCAGCCTGTAGTTAGAACTCTAGGCGAAGCGGTAACTAGGTGTGTAAATGCTTCTTGTCCCGCTATTCTCAAAGGCGCGATAGAACATTGGGTAAGCCGGGATGCGTTAGATATTAATGGTATGGGAGAAAAACTAGGACATCAATTAGTAGACAAAGGCTTGGTACACTCCGTTGCTGATATTTACGAATTGACTACTCAAAAGCTGCACTCGTTGGAACGGATGGGAAATAAATTAGCAGAAAAATTAATAGATGCGATCGCCCTTTCTAAAACTAAACCTTATTCACGGGTACTATACGGTTTGGGTATTCGTCATGTAGGGAGTGTCAACGCTCAAACTTTAACTCAGAAATTCCCTAATATAGAACAACTAGCACAAGCAGAAATTAACGAGATAGCAGCAGTTTACGGTATTGGGGCAGAAATTGCCGGATCTGTACACCAATGGTTTCGCATTGAAGCCAATCAAACCTTAATTTCTCGGCTACAAAACCTAGGTTTGCAACTAAAAGCTGAGATCAAGGAAACTCCGACAACTTCCTTAACTGGTAAAACCTTTGTAATTACTGGAACTTTACCTACTCTCAAAAGAGAAGAAGCCAAAGAGTTAATAGAAAAAATCGGAGCAAAAGTAACGGATTCAGTAAGTAAAAAAACTGATTACCTAGTTGTAGGCGAAGAAGCCGGATCTAAACTTGCTAAAGCTCAAAAATTAGGCATTACCTGTCTTGAAGAAGCTCAATTACTCGAACTTCTAAATAATTAATCTTCGTGCGCCCAAGTTCGTTTATGCAACTTCATCAAAATTCTGGTAACTGGCGCTTAGGATTAGCCTTATCTTTACTAACAGTTCTCCTCTGGGGAATACTGCCTATCGCCCTCTCTATCGCCCTCCAAGCCGTAGATGTATACACTTTGACTTGGTTTCGATTTTTACTATCCTTTGCGCTATTAGCGATTTACTTAGGGGTACGCAACCAACTACCAAAAATTTCTACCCTGCGATCGCCTACTTTCAAGTTACTAGCGATCACCATTATTTTTCTCGCCATCAACTACTTGCTCTTTGTCCAAGGTTTAGCCCAAACTTCCGCCAACAATGCCGAAGTTTTAATTCAAATTGCCCCGGTAATATTTGGACTTGGCGCGATCGCCTTTTTCAAAGAAAAATATACTTTACAGCAATGGATCGGTTTTGCTGTGCTAACTATCGGTTTTAGCGTCTTTTTTCACGAACAGTTAAATAATCTCCTTACCGCGCCTAGAAAATACCTTATTGGTAGCGGTTTATTAGTTATCGCCGCCGCCAGTTGGGCAATCTATGCTTTAGCTCAAAAGCAGTTGCTACAAAAACTATCTTCCTTCAGCATCATGCTGTTTATTTATGGCGGCTGTAGCGTGTTATTTACCCCCTTTGCCCAACCGCAACTCATTTTTTCTTTAAGTCTTTTCCACTTAGCTGCATTGGTGTTTTGCGGATTAAATACGCTGATAGCCTACGGTGCATTTGCCGAAGCTTTAGAACATTGGCAAGCATCAAAAGTAAGTGCTGTTCTAGCTTTAGCGCCAATTGTAACTTTAATATCCGTCGATTTCGTTTCCTCGATCGCACCGCAAGTAATTAAACCGGAAAATCTTACATTTTTAGGAGTAATTGGGGCGATAATGGTTGTTTCTGGCTCAATGGCGATCGCTCTAGGCATACCCCACCCACCAAGAAGCAGTTAATTATGCTCAAAGCATTACAAACTATTGCGATCGTATCTTTACTTCTACCTATTGCTTTACCCCGTCCAACTTTTGCCGCTCAAAAAATCTATGCGTCTTACGCAGCGTTAGAGCGTTCGATTTCCATTGATGCTTTAGAACTTTACGCCAAAAAAGGCATAATTAATGACGATTTAGCCGCCTATGCCAAGTATGCCAAACCCCAGGTAATGGAGCAGTTACGGCGAGTTTTAGTGACACGGATAAATTTAGAACCTGTTGCCATTTCGCAATTTTTCTACACTCCTCAAGGAGAGGACTTACTGCAAAGAATTGGGCAAATTATTCAAACAGAATCCCGTCAAACTGGCGTTTATGCCTTACGCTCCGCCTTAGTGTTAGCCGCCGCCGATGACGAAGGCTTGACCTTATTAAATGTTTTGCGTCACTTTCCTAGCAGCAGTATTCGGGTGGATTTAAGACGCAGCTTGCAATTTGCTGATGAAGTAGAAACTATTATCAATCGTACCAATCAAGCGATCACATCTATTGCCAAACAAGCTGAAACTGAAGCAAGTAGTGAAGTAAATTTTTCTCAATTACCCGATCTTCGCACTAACGGGGGGTTTAAGTGGAATAAACAAACCCTAACCCTAAACGATCAAAGGCGCGATCGCGTTTATATTGCCGATTTATACATTCCCATTACTTCACGCCCAGCACCAGTAATTGTCATCTCTCACGGTTTAGCTTCTGATCGCACTACCCTAGCTTATTTAGCCACCCACTTAGCCTCCTATGGCTTTGCCGTCGCTGTTCCCGAACATCCTGGTAGTAATACCGAAAAATTGCGAAGTCTGTTTGCAGGACGTGCTAATACCGCCGACGAACCTAGCGAGTTTATTAATCGTCCTTACGATGTTAGTTATTTATTAGATCGTCTCCAGGCTTTAGACGCAGACGATCCCACCTACGAACTCAACTTAAATCAAGTAGGAGTTATTGGGCAATCTTTTGGTGGTTATACAGCCTTAGCTTTAGCTGGCGCTCCCATTAACTTTCCTCAACTGCAAAAAGACTGTGAAGATCGCGTTAATGCTTGGAATATCTCGCTATTACTGCAATGTCGCGCTTTAGAATTGCCTGTAACTCAGTACAATTTACGCGATCCCCGAATCAAGGCGGCGATCGCTATTAATCCTTTAAGCAGTAGCATTTTTGGTGAAGATAGCCTCAGCCAAATCAAAATTCCCCTAATGATTGTTAGTAGCAGCGATGATACTGTTGCACCCGCTTTATCCGAGCAAATTATTCCTTTTAGCTGGCTAACTACCGACAAAAAATATTTAGTTTTGTTAGAAGGTGGAACCCACTTTTCCACCTTATCAGAACCCGATCCTAATACCTCCCCTTTGGCATTACCTTTTCCCATTTACGGCGCTTATCCCAATTTAGTTAGGCGCTATATGAGAGCTTTGAGCGTTGCTTTTGCTTTCTCTTACGTTACTATCGATTCCCAATACTTACCTTACTTAAGTTCTAGTTATACAACTGCGATCGCCCAAAAGGTTTCCCCAGTTCGACTTGTCCAAACTTTACCTCCAGATTTGAACTTCCTTGTCAATACTAAGTTACCCAAATAAAAGCCGCTTACACCGCTTGATAACTTGCTTCTAAGGTGTTTTTTAACGGCATCCAGCGAAAGAAGCGATCGCCACCTCTTTCAATCGCTATTTTTACCCTTGGCTCTAATTGCGGCAAACTGGCTAAATACTCTACTTCTTGATTTGAAAGCAAATGCCCTTCCATCATCCACAATACTAGCCCTTTTGAGTTAGGCGGCAAATTTTCTAAATGGTAATTGACTATTGGTGGTAAGTAATAAACTCTAATGTCTTTTTTGCCCAAGTGAGCGGGGCGTACTCCATGTACTCCCGTCAAATAAGCCGCCAAGTCTCCCAAACCACGAGCCGTCAGTAGCAAAGTTGTATAACCCGCCGCCCGAATTCTCCGTTGGTAGCGTCCTTCATAACCGCCCTCTGGCGGCACGTACAAACCCAAAGCCCCCGATTTTTCCAAATCTCGAATCAGTTGCTTGCCAGTGGTAATTAGCGCCATTACTTTTGTTGTCAACTTAACTTAATATTTTTATTATCCCTAGGTATGGAACTTTAAGTTGCTAACTAAAGATTTATTCTATTTATAGGAACTGTCAGTCTTAACTAATTCACAAATTTTTGTTGCCAATTTGCTTAGACTCATCTAAACTATTAGATTGTGGTCAATATTGCTTAGTTCAACTGTAAGTTATGCCTTAGTTAGTCCGAAAAAAGCTCCTTTTATTCGCACTACATCAAACTAGGTACAACAACAGTCTAATTACACTCTAGCAGCCCAAAAGCCAGGAATAACAAGCCAAAGGTTGATTTGTTATTAGCACAACAAGTGCGGGATACTAAGCGAATTGATGCGCTTAAGTCCTCAAAAGCAACTGGCAGTTGTAGAAGCGATTTCTTGCTAATGTTAGCAATTGCTGAACAATCATCAAAATAAGTGGATTTCGGGTAATTCTGAAATTCAAGATTGCTCTGCGCGGCAACTAAAATAATTGTTGAACTCGCGCTATCAATCAAAACAAACCCATGCGTGAAAAATGGAGAGATAGTTACCCGTGTCTGTAGGTATCCTCGGCACTAAGCTGGGCATGACTCAAATCTTTGACGAAATAGGACGGGCTATCCCTGTAACTATCGTTCAAGCTGGGCCCTGCACTGTTACCCAAGTTAAAACAACTCAAACCGATGGCTACAGCGCCATCCAAGTTGGATTTAAAGAAGTAAAGCCAAAATCGTTAAACAAACCTCAATTGGGGCATCTAAGCAAGTCTTCAGCGCCTCCATTGCGTTACTTGCGCGAGTATCAC